>Ga0157372_10001233_pt1 | contig 27695 bp, 19 predicted proteins | sample C55metaG_FD_115307 | JGI IMG/M metagenome (GOLD analysis project Ga0157372, IMG submission 115307) | Corn rhizosphere microbial communities from Kellogg Biological Station, Michigan, USA - C5-5 metaG | ecosystem: Host-associated > Plants > Roots > Rhizosphere > Soil | place: USA: Michigan...
GCATGGTAAAATGAAATATAAGTTCATTATTTTTTTTACTTTGGCAATATGATTAACATCAGTTAACATATACACCTAATATTAATGCACACTTCAACATTTACCGGGCCTGTACAAATTGCCATAATTGATAATCATACCTTATTTAGACAGGGAATGATCAGTCTGCTGGGTGATTTTAAAGAGATCAATATCCTTTTCGACGCCGAAAATGGAGAGGATATGATCAGCAAGCTAAAAAAATCCTCCTTACCTGATATTGTATTGATGGATATAACCATGCCGGTAATGGATGGTTACGCGGCTACGGCCTGGTTACGTGAAAATCACCCTACAGTAAAAGTGCTGGCGTTGAGCATGTCTGACGAAGACAAACCGATTATAAACATGCTTAAGAACGGCGCTGTTGGGTATATGCTTAAGGAATCGAAGATAAGGGACGTAGTGTACGCGATGCAAACTATCCAAAAGCACGGCTATTATCTAAATGAACTGGTAAGCGGCAAATTGCTTTATACCATGCAAAATAAAAATACACCCGTCGATAAATCCAAAGAGCTTAGCTCCAATGAACTTACATTTCTGAAACTAAGTTGCTCTGAGCTTACCTACAGGCAAATTGCCGACGAAATGAACCTGAGCCCGCATACCATTGATAATTATCGCGAATCATTATTTCAAAAGTTTGGGCTTAAATCAAGAACCGGCATGGTACTCTTTGCCATCAAAAATCAGATTATAACTATTTAGAGCCTTTACTGATGCAAATCGCCTCTATAACATTTTAAAAAATCAGCTTAAACACTAAAGGGATCACTATAATACCCAAACTTATTAAAACATAATTACGATAGAGTTTACTATCCTTAACGGGATATAAGTTCATCAACTTATTATAGCGGTCATTATAAAAAATAAGCAGGTAATTCAATACAACAAAAGGAATAAAAAACACAAGTAAACCGGCAATGAAAGCATTTATGGCTTTATCCCGGGTTAGGTCAAGCGTAAAAAGGATAGGGATATCCGTAAAAAATCGGAGAATAAACAACAGGGTTAGCAGGTTAACACCCTGAATTAATGACATTGGTATAATTGTAAATGCTTTCCAATTACCGTCTTTGCCCTTCTTTGCCCTCTCCTGAATAATAGCATCAACCCAAATCTTATAATAAATGCTCAACATTTGCTTTTATTTAAATGTAATTATTTTAACAAACCGTTAACCTTGCACATAAGTTTGCATCACAGTTAAGTAACTGATATTTACTATATTCCGTTAGTGATGGCAATTCGTTACGACATTTCGTCATTTCAAAGTCAAACAGGATATAAACAACTCATTATCAATAATATAACAAACAGGTATAAGTATTGATAAACCCTGTTTATTCTTAAGCAAATCACTTTAAAAAATATCATTAACCTTAAAAATCACTGCTATGCCAAATCATTTATCAACATTAGGAGTTATTCATACGGCAATAAGTCTCATAGGAGTTGCTATCGGTTTTATAGCCTTGTTTCAGGACGGCAAGATCATTCCTAACACCAAAAACGGAAAACTTTATGGCATCCTCACTGTACTGGCCTGTTTGTCATCATTCCTTGTTATGAAAACCGGCCACCTGAGCAGCGCTCATAACCTTTCAATTTTAATCCTGATATTATTACCAATTGTTTATTATGCTCCGTCATTGCGCATTTTTGGCAGCAAGGCCGATTATGTACAAACTTTAGGCATGACGGCCACCTTATTCTTTTCGTTGGTGCCCGCGGTAGTTGAAACGCTTACAAGGCTCCCTGTTGAACAACCATTGGCCGATGGGCCCGATTCGCCCGTAGTAAAAACAGGGCTTTTAATTTTACTGGTATTATTTATCATAATTATGATATACCAGGCAATTAAACTGAAAAGCCGGCGCAAAGGATTTACCCCGGCTATGTGAATTGATATTTCGCCGGTACTTATCTTGATATTTTAAGCAGAGGTATGGAGTCTTGTATCCGCTCGGCTCAACGTGTGGCCGGCGAAATTAATAAGGTATAAACAAAAAAGCACCCCTCTCAGGATGCCTAAAACAAACTAAATCAGATAACTTTATCCTGAAGTACCATCGAAAAAATGCTTTTCACAGCCGCTCCGATATTGTCTTTATAGTTTATGGTCAATTTATAATTGTCGACAACAAATGCCGAATTGGTATAAAATTGAGCGTTAGAAGGCTCGGTACTGATAACATTACTACCTTCACTTACCGTTTTTTTTGCGATAACAATGTTTAATCCATCTCCTTTAGTATGAAATTTCCCGGTGTACTGAACCGTTGTTGAATTACCATTTGTATAAGTTACATCGGCCAAAACAAAAGTACTATCCGACGAGAATACTAAATAACGCGCCTGTTCCCCCTCTTTAACCGGAATATACCACTGGCCAAAAAGAGATGTATTTTTTTGGACAGGTTGCTGCGCCTTGTCTTTTTTACAGGCGCCAAGAGAAAACAAAACCGATAGCAACAGGCAAACAGTTAAATTCTTAAATATCAATACAGGCTTAATCATAAAGTGAAGGTTTTAATTAACATTACGATACTTATCAGTAGTTCGCTACATCAATAACAAAAAAAAAGACTGCCCAAATAGCGCAGTCTTTCAATATTTTAATAGCAGTTTATTAGTCAGCTTTACTTACCCTGCCTGAGCCAGCATACCGTGTTTCGCCAATTGTCGCCGTGCCCGAATATACAACACTTCCGGAACCCGAAATACGGGCCGAAACAGTTTTACTGGCAATTAAACTAACGTTGCCCGAACCGGCAATTGAAGCTTCAACAGTTTCTGTTGTTAATGATTTGCCGTTAATCTCGCCTGAGCCCGAGATGTGGCAATCGGCCATGCCTGTGCTGCCTTTGACATCAATAGAGCCAGATCCGCTGATCCTCAGATCCAGCGTACCTGATTTAACAGCAGTTTTGATATTCCCCGAACCGCTTAATGCAATTTTGGCATTCTCGCCAGTTATAGTACCATCAACAGTTGTGTTTCCGGAACCGCTGTTAGTAAGGTACCTGAGGCTTTTGGCTGTAATGTAAATATTAGCGCGCTGAATGTTGCGGTGGTTTTTCCAGTGATCTTTAAATTCAACTTTTAATATGCCGTTTTCTACTTCAGTTTTAATATCATCAACTACATTGGCATCAACATCAAGTTTCAGGCTTTCGGTTCCATCAATTTTAATAAATACGTTAAACGGGCCGCCACAGGCAATACCGTTATAACCGGATACATTGCGGGTTACAGTTTGTGCGGAAGCATTAAAGGCTATCGAAACCGTTAGTAACGAAGCCATAAGTGAGAAAATTAGTCTTTTCATGATCGCGTGTTTAAGAATATGACGCGTCTTCTAAAAAAACGTTGCAATTTTTTTGATTTTCTTCCGTGCCAGCCTATCTGAGGATAGTTACAGAACCCGATAACGGCGGCTTGCCCATCTTAAGATCGATAATATAAAAATAGGTACCTGCCGGCAACTGCTGTCCGTTAAAATTACCATCCCAGGGCACGCCATAACCCATCGAATGGTATAATCTCTGGCCATACCTGTTAAACACATCTACTGTCGAACTTTCATAAGCAACCAGGCCTTTCACCTCCCAATAATCATTAAATCCATCGCCATTGGGCGTAAACGTATTTGGCGCAATAATATCAGGTGAAACTTTAACGATAGTTTGGCTTTGGTTAACGCAACCACGAACATCCGTTATATAAAGTGTATAAACAATATCTGCATCGCCCGTTACCACCGGTTCTTTTATTTCGTTATTACTTAAGCCTACGTTTGGCAGCCACAAGTAATGTACATTGTCATCGCTTATAGTTGGCGTTAAGGTGATGGTGTGACTTTTCAATACATATCTTATTCCGCCTGCATCAACAACTGGCGGCGGTATAAATTTAATCACCATATCATCGCTGGCGGTATAACATTGTCCTGGCGTGTTTGCAGTAAGCGTAAGCTTTACTGAACGATTTTTTACATCCTCTTCAGAAGGAGTATATATGGCTCCCTGGGCATTGTCCGCGTAAAGCAGTGTACCTGTACCGGAGCTTGTCCACTTGCCGCCGCCTGGTATCAGGATATTTCCATCCAGCTTAATAGGGTCGCGCTTTGCGCAAACTTCCAGATCGGTGCCGGCATCGGTTCCAGATGTTTTACCAAAAGTTATAGTCACTTCGGAAGTGGCAATACTACAATTGTCTTTACTGGTAGATGACAATACCAACGTTACCGACCCGGCGGCCTTCTCCTCAGCAGTTGGCTCATACCTTACATTTAACTCATTACCAGATGGCAAAAACTGGCCCGGATTGGCATCTTTCTTTGTCCATACTCCGGTTTTTGCGCCGCCGCCTATCTTGCCAGCCAGTTGAACATACTGATCGGTAACACAAGCCAGTATATTTACACCCGCATCAGAAGTTGGCAGTTTGTTCACCGCAACCTCTTTGGATGCTACCAGACTGCTGCAACCATTAACTGAAACATACAAGGAATAAGTGCCGGCCATATCTGAGGTAACGTTTTTGATTTCGGGATTTTGTAACAAGGATTTAAAACCATTGGGTCCTGTCCAGGTATAAACAGCATTCGGGGTAGTCGGCACATTCAGTTTAATAGTACTGTTTACGCACACCGGCGAATTTGTTCTGATATCGGGCAGTGGTATTTCGGGTTTAACTTTTACCACATAGGCAAACCGCGCGCCATTACATCCAAAAGCGGTTGGCGTAATAATGTAGGTTACATTTACAGTTGATGCTCCTTTGTTAATCAACGCCTCATCAATCTTATTACCAGTTTTATTCACCACTGCCGCATTACTAATTCCGGCCACAGCGGCTCTGCTCCACGTAAATGTTGCCGAGGGAACATTTGAAGTTATGGTATAACCAAGCGGCTCACCGCTGCAGGTTGCATCTGATGTTTTACTGGTAATGATAACTGATGGGTTAACGGTAACAACCCATTTAAAAGGTGTCCCCGAACAGTTGCTGGTTTTATAATTATATACGTAGGTAACATCAACGGGCGCATTAGTAGTATTAAACAATACTTCGCGGATTAACCCGGCCATTTGCCCTGATACAGACTGATTACTAACGCCCGAAACCGCGCTCCTCGACCAACTGAAGCCGGTGCCCGGAATATTAAAAGTGATGGCATAATTATCAGTTGTTTTGTTACATAATGTACTGGTTGGGGCACTTGTAACCTGCGGGGATGGATAAACCGTTACCACATAACTAAATGGCGTACCCGAACAACCTTTAGCAGATACAGGTGTTATTACATAAGTAACATCAGCAGGATCGCTCGTGGTGTTAATCAATGTTTCGGTTATTTGAGCAGATGTTTCAGCTGAAACGGCGACATTGCTAATCCCCTGCACGGCCGCGCGTGACCATAAAAACGTAGTCCCAGGGGAATCGGCTGTTATTGAATAATTTTGGGCCACGCCGCTGCATATATTATCGGCAGAACCACTGGTAATAACCGGCAAAGGGGTAACCGTTATATCAACTTTAGTGCGCATACTTACACACCCATCCACAACAGCCTGCACATAGTAACTGGTATTGGCTATCAAACCCGGTGTTACATAGCTATCATTAATTGAAAGCAAAGAGCCACCGACCGGAGCGTCATACCATTGATATGTACCCTTTGAACCGCTGGCGGTTAACGTAGTATTGCTGCCTTCGCAAGCTGGCACACTTTTAACTACAGGAGCAGGTGGCGGCTCAGTAACCGATACTGTAACCGCAGTCATGCTGCTTGTAATACCATTGGATGTTGTATTTACATAATACGTGGTTGTTTGAGTGAGCGGAGGGGTGATAAAATTAGGCCCGGTAGATAACAACGTACCGTCTTCGGCTGCTGTATACCAGCGATATATTCCGCCAGGCGCCGTAGCTGATACAGTAGCTATACTACCCATACATGTAGTCGTGCCCGATACTGTTGGCGCCCGCACAGTGGAGCCAATATTAATTACAACTCTGTCAATCCCCGGTCCGCAACTGCCCGGGTCATTTGAGGTTAAAGTGAGTATTACCTGTTTTTCACCGGCAGCCGGGGTATATGTAGTATTCAAACCTGTCGCATCAGCAAATTTGCCCAGCCCACCCGACCATTTCCCCCCTTTTACATTGCCTATGCTGCCAGCCAACTGGGCGGTTTCGCCAGCTTGTATGGCCTGATCGGGACCGGCGTCTACCTTCACACCAGACACTATTGTTACCTTTGTGCTGACTGCACTGCCTACGGTTCCGTCGGGATTATAGATGGTATTGGTAACTTCATATGTTCCCGGGGTTGTTTTACTCAAATTAATTTCACCGGTTGCTGTACTCACAAAAGTTAAACCTAAAGGCGATGCCGAAAATGTACCCGCACTTGCATTTGCCGGAAACGTTGGCTTAGGGTTGGTTTCATATTGACAAAACGCCCCTCCATAGGTAAACTTTGAATTAAATATGGAAGTAATTTCAACCCCGGCACTATAGGCTGACGAACATGGGCCACTACCTGTTAAAGTAATGACATATTTACCCGGCGTACTCGCCCTGACATTTATCTCACCGGTATGGTTATCGACAAATACCAAACCTGCCGGCGATACGCTGAAAATACCGCCCGATGGATTATTGATGACAGGCTTAGGGTTAGGGCTTTGAGGACTATAGGTACCCGACGTATAAACAAACCGCACCTCTTCAGCAACATTGATTGAAACCGTTACCGGCACGCGAGTGCTTACACAATCGCCAACCCTGCTTTGTAAATAATAAGTTGTTTTTTCGGACATAACCGGGGTATTAAATGTGTTTCCGATAAACAAAGGGTCCCCGGAATCAGAGGTAGCAAACCACAGAATTTCCCCATTGCCCTTGGCTGTAATCTTTGCTGATGAGCCCGAGCATACCGATACATTTTCGGCAATTGGAGGTGATGGCTGGAGATTTACCTTTACCGTAACCGCAGTACGCTCGCTAACGCAACCATTTGATGTACTTTCAACATAATAAGTTGTTGCCGCAGTTAAATTTGGAGTGACATATGTTGATCCTGACGATAAAATTGCCCCCCCTACAGCGCTGTCATACCAGGTAAAACCCGTACCGGTTCCGGTGGCAATAAGCACCGCCGACCCGTTGTAACATACAGAGGTAGCAGGCACCTGGGGAGCCGTTACCGGAGGAATAACCGTAACCGACACAGCTGTCCTGGCGCTGGTACATCCATCAAGAGTGGCTTGCACATAATAAGTTGTACTTGATGTCAATGCCGGAGTTGTATATCCCGCCCGAGATGATAGAAGCTTCCCGCCCATCGGTGCATCAAACCACTGATAACTATCATTACTCGCAGATGTTACTGTTAATAAAGCTACCGAACCTGAACAGACCACGGCTCCCGCCGCTATAGGGGCCGCTACAAAGGGGCTAACAATCACCTTTACCGGTGCACGGTCACTTTTACAGCCGGCAACAGTAGTATTTTCGATATAATATGTAGTTGTTTTAGTTAATGCGGGCGTAATAAATTGCAAACCCGGCATCAATAACCTCCCGCCTGTTGGCGCATCATACCAGGCATATGTCCCTGCAGGGTTCTCAGCAGCCGTTAATGTAGCTGCTGAATTATAACAAATGGTAGTGGTTTGAGATGCCGGTGCTGCCGGTATCGGGTTAACAGATACAGTTACTGGTACGCGCGGGCTAACACAATCATTAAGTACTGTTTGCACATAATAAGTTTTGTTGGCAGTTAATACCGGCGTTGTATAATCAGGACTCGAAATAAGTGGGACACCTCCTGTTGGCACATCAAACCATTGAAAAAAACCTGCAGACGCATCGGCGTGTAAAGTTGCCACTGAGCCGGAACAAATATTATCATTTGAAGTTACCGGCGTAGCGGGTGGGGGATTAACTTTAGCGACAACAGCTGTGGGAACGCTGGTACAGCCATTAATTACAGCAACAACATAATAGGTGGTAGTTTTAGATAATGATGGGGTAACAAACGACGGCCCGGTTCCCAAGACAGCTCCTCCGGCCGCCGATGCATACCAGCTATAGCTTTGCCCGCCGCTTGCTGATAACGTTGCAACCCCGCCCACACACACAGCAGCTCCCGTAACTTCAGGCTTACCGGTAATATATACCGCGACCGCCGTTCGGGGACTTGTGCAGCCGGCGACTGTGGTTTGTACATAATAAGTAGTCGATGATATTACCGGAGGGGTGGTAAATGTACTCGAATTTGCCAAAAAATTACCGTCCGCATCAAACCATTGATAATCCCCCCCCGGCCCTGTGGCGTTAAGCGTTGCCACACTATTTTGACAAACTACTACATTTTTAGCTGTTGGTGCGGCCGGTGTATTAGCATCAGCAATTGTTATGCTCTTTGTAACGCCCTTGCACCCGGCAGTTTTATCAGTAACAGTTACTTTATAAGTACCTGATTTATTTACGCTGATAGCAGGACCGGTTTCGCCGGTACTCCATAAATAAGTATAAGGAGCTATACCAGCAGTCGCGGTAGCTTTTAACACCACCGAACTGCCCGAACAGATAGTTGTTGATGATGCCGAAATATTAGCGCTCAAAGTGCAGTTTTGCGCTTTCGCTTTGAACGAGAATAACAGGAATAATAATATTAATAAACGGTTGTTCATGAACCTCCCACAATGCCTTACAAATCAAATCCACAAATGACGAGGTTGTTAAAGCTTCTATTTGCAAAATCACTTCAGGGTATAAAATAGTTTTGCACCCGCCATAACAAAAATCAGGTTGGGTTTTATACGCCGTAATTATTCAAATTGTTTAGGTTGAGAGGTTTTAATATTAATTATTTTTTAATTTTATTTCAAATTAAGATATATAAATGAAAAATCGCACAAAAGTTATTTAAAAAGAAAGCAAAATAAGTTTAAATTAACCAATAATTAATACAGTGATATTATGGAGCTCCATTAAGATACCGATACTACTCAAACGAATTTATCAGTCCGCTTTTAGCAGTTACTCTTCAATTGAAATAGCGAACTAAAAAAGCCGAGATAAGCAAATCTTGTTCATCCCGGCTTCGTAGCAAAAATGATCTTCTATTAATTACGGGGCATTCAGGAAAGCTGCTCAGATCAATAACTTAAGAATTAGGAATTATAAAGAAATATATTTCAAGCCTGTTTAGTGCTTGGCATAAAGGCCTCATAATTCTTCTAACATTCACACAGTCAGGCAAACCAACCACATAACACACTCAAAATCAAACACTAATAAAAAAGAGCCAAAACCTTTCTGATCCGGCTCTGGCTCTCTTCTTTATACTTTATGCTGGTTTTCGCAAAGGTTAATCACAACCTGAAGTTAAGTGATATATAAGGATACCAGCCTTCGCTTGAATGACCCGCCAGCAACTGCAATACTGTTAAACTTGCCGGCGCAAAATATAACCCGCCGCCCGTACCGGTATGCCACTTATCTGAGTGTTCATCCTTAATCCAAACGCGGCCGGCATCATAAAAGCCTACCAAACCTAACTGACCGGGTATAATGTAACTGGCAATGTCTGCAAGTTTAACCCGTCCCTGAAAATTATTAAATACCATGTGCTTACCCGCAAACCGGTTTTGCAGATAGCCCAGCAAGTTACCCTGCCCGCCTAAAAACATAGACTGGTAAAAAGCAGGGTTACCAAAACTTACACCACCGCCAACACGATCAGATAATACAATGGCACCTCCGGGAGTTAGCTTTTGATAATACGTAAACTCCGGCCTGATCTGCACAAATGATTTGGAGTAACTGTTAAGCCCTTCATACCCTTGCACCGTTACAGTAAAATAGTACCCCTTTGTGGGCAGGATATTATTATCGCGCTGATTTGTGGTATAATTAATCAATGCGCCAAGGTGAGCCTTATCTTTTCCAACTGTTAAGCTATCGTAAGAGTTGATGAGCGATGTTTGATTAATAAACCGCCCGGCATTGTCATGGAGGTCAAGGTGATAAAACTGAAACGAAGGCCCAACACTGATATCGCTATTTTTGCCTGTATGCCAGCGTAAAGCCGGATCAAACTGGTAAATATCATACCGCGTACGGTAATAGGTACGATAACCCGGAAACTTATTCAAAGGACTTTCATTGCCAAGACCAAAAAAGTTCACCGTATTATCTGGCGACTGGATGTTGGCCTGCATAACAAAATCAGCTTTACCAATGGCATCAATCCACTCACCTCTATATTTGATCCTGAAAGCATCCGTAGCAAATGAATGGGTTATCATTACCTGCTGCAATGTTGAATAAGGCAGTTTCCTGAATCCATCATGCCCGGTATATTGAAAGCCCAGGCCAAGTAAAAAGCCATCATCCTTATTTAATGCAGCAGTTGCCAGCGGCATCCATACATTATATAAGTTAGTTGGTAAAAACCGGGTATTTGAGGTGTCGTTTGAAAGATGCTTACTTAATTTACCAACGTTACCGGTAAAGCTGGTGCTATCCCTCCGTCCATAAAATTTTATTGTTTGCGCCGACTGCTTGACCTCAACAGTTTTACTGCCGACACTATCAATAAGTCGTAATTTAATGGGCGAGTTGGCATTATTAATAACTATGTGGTCATCCCCTGCAGATACATACAACCTTATTTCTTTAGTGATTTCAGGTATGTATACCATATCCATAAACTGATCTTTGGTTTCACCATCCTTGTTCAGTTTATTAATAGTTATTCGCATAGCTCTGTCCGGCGCATCGGTAATGGTGATCAGCTCGCCTTTATCGGTAGCACGGATATCCACTATCCGGTTAGTGAATTTATAATACTCACTCATTGCTGCCGGGATATTATCCCGGCGTTGTTTTAATATAGCAAGCAGCTCATTACGCCTTAATTTATAACTTTCTGCGGGCAGGCGTTTTAAGCTTTCTTCAAGCACGGCATCAGTTTCGGCTTTAACAAATTCATTGGCAATCTGCATCCACCGTTCATAGCTTATTTGCGCATCCGGGTACTGTTTCATGAACCTTGTTTTGAAAAGAGAATATTTCACATGCGGAATATCCCCGGTAAAATCTTCCAATAAGGGATCAATCCAGGGCAATGCAGCAATACTCGGAAACACGCCCTGTGTAACATGAAATACCTGGTCACGATCCCGGGGTACAGCAACATAGGTTTTACCTTTACCATTTTTAGTATCAGCCCAGCGCCATTGATCTTCGTGCCTGTCCCAGTCGCCCATTAAAAGATCAAGCATGCGGGCACGCAAAAAGCCTTCTCCATCCAGCCTGTTATCGTAGCTTTTAAGCAGCTGCCCTTCCATTTTAAAGGTATTATCTGATGAACCAACGGGCTCCCTTTCCTCTATCAAACATACGGTACCAACAAACAACTTACTATATTGGCCAAGTGCGGGATCTTCGGCCACAACACCTATCACCGGGTTAGCATGCGGTACGCGCGCTGCTTCAGCGAGAGGCGGCACAATCAAGGCCGAATACGGATGCTGGCCACTAAACTCGTCGCCAACCCAATCAACAGCAAAGGTACCTTGCAAATTTTCGGGGAGTAGCTTATCTGGTGTTTTTTCTACACTGCGCAATACCCATTCGCGGCCGGTTTTATCTTCCAAACGTAACGACTTTGATTCCATTCCGCCACCCTGTTTAATAGGTGTTAGCCCGCCATTTATTTGCGATAGTTTTATAACCGGAAGCTTCACTTTCATGGCCCAATCCTTACGATAATTTTCGCCGAACAGCCAACGGTGGATACCAGTTACATTATCATATGACGCGTGAACACTTACAACGGTACTATCCGGAAATTTTTGCCAGGCCGATGGTGCTATGGCCTGCGCATTGGCGTACACAGCCGAACCCGTAAGGAATAAAAAAACAAGTATCTTTTTTGTCATGAGGTAATGTGTTTAAGATGCAGGGAGTTAAATACAATGAATTACTTGCAACATGCATACCAAACACACACTATCTTATATCACAGCAACTTAGCAAGCAACAAACGTAAAAAAATGACGATATATCGTTATTTATCAGGTATATTCTTAAATAACTCAATAATAGCTTTATTAATCATCGCCTATTTGTATCTCAATGTTGCGATAAAAATAAACAATCTGCGATTATTTTACACATCCGGCCGGAGGTTATGTTATTAGATTGTTGATATTGACCGATAACATTTGTCATTATCCTCTGCCGGTTTTTATAGATTTTGTTAGTTTTACCTTACTCCTGTTTATATATGTCACGTAACGATAAATCGCCACACATCCTTAATGCTGCATCAAATTTACTGGGCTTATGTTTTGTGGTGCTTACCTCATTAAAATTCCTGAAACTTTCCGAACGGACGTATATTGATGAAACAGTAACTATAGCCTTGGTTTTCTTTATGCTCAGCTGTATCTTATCGTTCCTTTCAATCAGGGGCAATATTAAGCCCGGCGGTCATCTCGAAACCTCAGCCGATTATTTTTTTCTCGGTGGGATGATCATTTTGTTTGTCACTGCCATTCTTATTATATTTAAGGTGATGGTTTAAAACGCTGCTACAAATACAAGCAGAACCCAAACCCGACAACAACCTTATACTAAACAGGTTATCACAGTCAACACCTGCACTTTATTAACAACATACATTATTTGTTAATAAATAATACACTCCAATATCCGGCTTAATGATTTGATAACGCAGACTTCGCATTATCTAAAAATAGCCCCCCTACATTTATCAAATTATCAGGCTTTGCCCTTTGCTAAGCCGCGTGATTTAAAATTAAAATGATAAAATTATTAATCATTGAATCTAAACGCAATTGCTGATTGAGATAAAAAGGATGAAGAAAATATTATTCATTACCGGTTCAATTAATCAAACCACGCAAATGCACCAGATAGCTAAGGAGCTGCCTGAATTTGACTGCTGGTTTAGCCAGTTGTTTACTGATAACACTACTTTAAACACTATCATTAATAAAACCACCCTGCTTAGCGGCACGGTGCTATCTACTAAATTCAGGATTCTCGCTGAAGGGTACCTTAAAGACAACAATCTGCAGATAGACTTTCAGGCCAAAAAGCACAAATATGAGCTTGTGGTTTATTGCACCGACCTGATTGTGCCTCAACGTATGCTTAACACCAAAACTATCTGGGTGCAGGAAGGGATGATTGATCGTTACACTCCCTGGAGCAGCGTTATCAGAAGTCTGAAACTTCCTCCTACGCTATGTGGCAATACTTCGTTAAACGGGTCTTCAAACATCTGTGATGTTTACTGCGCGGCCTCAGAAGGTTATAAACAGTACTTTATGGGCAAGGGTACCGATGAGTGCAAAATTGTGGTAACCGGCATGCCTAATTATGATAACCTGGTTCAACACGTAAATAATGATTTTCCGCATCATAACTATGTAATGGTAGCCACTACCGATATGCGCGAAACATTTCGCATTGAAAACAGGATTGCTTTTATTAAAAAAGCGGTAAAAATTGCCAATGGCCGCCCGCTGCTCTTCAAACTTCATCCTAATGAAAACTTTGAACGGGCCGAAAAGGAAATCTACGCTAATACCCCGGCCGGTACATTGGTATACAGGCATGGCAATACCAACCATATGATAGCCAATTGCTGCGAGCTTATTACCCAATACTCAACCGTAGTTTATACGGGTATCGCCTTAGGCAAAAAGGTCCATTCGCTTTTTGATGTCAATGAGCTTAAAAGGCTTGCGCCTATCCAAAACAATGGTGTATCAGCAAGAAATATAGCTGCTATTTGCCGCGGTTATTTAAACCATAATGGCGATAAGGAAAGCTTTGATCCGGAATTTGCTATGGAAAAATACCAGGTTAGCCAGCAGGAGGCCCGGTTAACCGAAGAACTAATAGCTAACTGGTAATCATTTTACCGTGAAAGAAAAGATATTAATAGTAGTACAAGCTCGCATGGCTTCAAGCCGGCTACCTGGCAAAGTAATGTTGCCTATATTGGGTAAAAGCCTGCTAGCCCGGATGATTGAGCGGCTTCAAATGATCAGCCATGAGGCAGAAGTAATCATTGCCACATCCGAAACGCCGGATGATGATATCATCATCAACGAAGCTATCAACATAGGTGTCCCTTATTATCGTGGCAGCCTGAATAACCTGCTCGACCGCCATTATCAGGCCGCGAAATTGCATAATGCGGATGTTGTATTAAAGATCCCCTCTGATTGTCCGCTGATTGATCCGCGCATCGTTGATCATGTATTGAATTACTTTTTTGCCAACCGCAACGATTTCGATTTTGTAAGCAACCTCCACCCGGCAACTTATCCTGATGGCAATGATGTGGAGATCATGACCATGGAATGCCTTACCAAAACATGGGAAGGTGCAACGCGCGAGTTGGAACTGGAGCATACTACTCCTTATATCTGGGAAAACCCGCAACTGTTCAGGGTTGGCAATGTAACCTGGCCTGCCGGTTTGGATTATTCTATGTCGCATCGCTTTACAATTGACTACGCAGAAGACTATTATTTCATAGAGCGTGTATTCCGCGAATTATATGCAGATAACAATAATTTCTCGTGCGATGATATCCTTAACCTGCTCAATCAAAAATCCGAGATCTATAACATCAATGCACAATATGCCGGGGTAAACTGGTATCGGCACCATGTAGATGAGTTAAAAACCATTACATCTGCCCAAACCAAACAGGCACCCACAAAAAACTTACAGGAATTATAACAAGCGAATGATAACAGTGGAGAACAACAATTACCAGGGATTAACAGACACCGCTCTGAAGGTACGGGAGCACATCATCCGCATGTCTACCGATGGCGGGTGTTTTACAGGTGCATCGCTATCGGCGGTCGATCTGATCGTTTATTTATATAGTCGCTTTTTAAACATTAACAAGGATAATCTTGATGATCCAAACCGCGATTACCTTTTTTTGTCAAAAGGCCATGATGTGCCTGCCTTGTACGGCACTTTTGCCGAACTGGGCTTATTGGAAAGAGAACGTTTAAAAAACCACCTGCTACTTAATGACCATATTTACTGGCACCCAAACACCAAAATTCCGGGTATCGAGTTTCACTCAGGCTCGTTGGGGCATTTGCCATCGGTAGCCATTGGTGTTGCTTTGGACCTGAAGATCAGCGGCGGCACAAACAAAGTTGTTTGCATTTTAGGAGATGGCGAACTGAATGAAGGCTCCTGCTGGGAGGCCATGCTGGTAGCCAATGCTTATAAACTGGATAACCTGCTGTTCGTGGTTGACCGTAACCATTTTCAGGCCAATATGCGTACCGAAGATCTGATTCCGCTGGAGCCGCTTGCCGATAAATTTGAAGCCTTTGGCGCGGCAGTTAAAAGAATAAACGGCCACAGCTTTACCGAGCTTGATGAAGCATTTGGTGCTTTCCCTTTTCAAACCGGCAAACTCAATGTAATTATTGCCGATACCGTACGCGGCAAAGGCCTGCCAAGTATACAGGAACGCGCCGATAGGTGGTTTTGCAATTTCAATGCAGATGAGATTCAGCAACTTTTACTGGAGCTGCATGGCGAACATCAAACAACATTAACATCAGAAACTTTAGTGGTGCGATAAGATGAGTTACGAAGAACTTTTAACCCAAACAGCCCTTGCCAACGAGCAGGTGATTGTAATGACCGCCGAAAACCGTGCATTGGTACGTAACCTGCCGGGCATATTAGGCAAACGTTTTATTGATACGGGTATTACCGAGCAAACCATGATCGGTGCAGCAGCGGGCCTTGCCCTGCGTGGCCGCACCCCCGTGGTACATGCGCTTGCCGCTTTTTTAACCATGCGCGCATTTGAGTTTGTACGTACCGATGTTGGCATTGCCAATTTGCCGGTCAAGCTAAGCTCGTTCATCCCCGGTTTTTTATCAGACGGCAACGGCCCCACCCACCAGGCCATCGAAGATATTTCAATCATGCGCGGCATCCCCAACGTAACCGTTTTCGCCCCTGCCGATGAAGATGATCTTGTAAAAATGCTGCCACAGATCTGGGAAAGCAAAAGCCCGGCATACACACGCATCAACACACGCAAAACCACTTACTTACACGAACCTTTTACCCCAGGCAAAGCCGAAGTGATAGCCGAAGGCAGCGACGTAACCATCTTAACCTACGGCCTATTATTTGAGCAAGCACTGATTGCCGTTGAAATGCTGAAAAGCGAAGGCCTTTCTGTTGGTTTGATCAACATGCGCAGCCTTAAACCTGTTGATGAGCAGGCTATATTGAAAGCATCGGCACAAAGCAAACTGGTAGTTACGCTTGAAGACCATTTTTTAACCGGCGGTCTTTACACCATTGTAGCCGAAGTTTTATTAAAACACCGTACCACAGGTAACGTACTACCTATGGCTTTGAACGAAAAATGGTTCAGACCGACACTGCTTCCATCTGTATTGGAGCACGAAGGTTTTACAGGCAAACAGATTGCCGAAAAAATACTGGGTTACCAAACTGCTCACAACCAACCACAAATTTTAACACCTGAATTTTCAGAATAAAAATATCGATCATGGCTAATAAAATTGAGCTTAACAACAATTATCCCGACATCACCGAATCGGATAAATTATACGAACGCGCTTTAAAAGTTCAGAAACCTGTTACGCAAACCCTGGCTAAAGGCCCGGGGCAATTTACCAAAGGCGTGGCTCCAAAATACCTTGTAAAAGGTAAAGGATCGCACGTATGGGATGTTGACTGCAACGAATACATCGATTTAAACTCGGCCATAGGCCCAATCTCTTTGGGTTATGCTTACCCTGCAGTTGACGAAGCTATTCGGCAGCAATTGAACGATGGTATCACCTTTTCATTGATGCACCCTTTGGAAGTTGAACTTTCTGAACTGGTACAACAGGTTGTGCCGAATGCCGAAGCAGTAAAAATCTCTAAAACAGGTGCCGATGTATGTTCTGCTGCTATCCGTGTAGCACGTGCGTTTACCGGCAGGGATAAAGTATTTTGCTGTGGTTATCATGGCTGGCATGACTGGTATATCGGCATAACCAGCCGTAACTCCGGCGTACCTGAAGCTATCCAGGATTTAACTTACACTTTTGAATATAACGACATTGAATCAGTTAAAGCTGCTTTGGATGAAACTGTAGCAGCGCTGATACTGGAGCCCTTCATTTTTGAGGCACCAAAACCAGGCTATCTGCAGGAACTTGCCGAAGTTTGTAAAGCTAATGGCACCCTGCTTATTTTCGATGAAATGTGGACTGGTTTCCGTGTAGCCGTTGGCGGCGCACAGGAATATTTCGATGTTAAAGCTGATTTAGCCGTATTTTCAAAAGCATGTGCCAACGGTATGCCAATAGCATTGTTAACAGGCCGCGCCGACGTGATGGAGTTGTTCAACTCTGAAGTATTCAGCTATACAACCTTTGGCGGCGAGGCTTTATCATTAGCGGCTTGCATCGCTACCATCAATGAGCTTCGCGATAAAAAAGTACCTCAATATCTTGACGAGCATGGTGCGCTCTTAAAAGATGGCTATAACAGTCTTGCCATTGAATTGGGCGTTGATAAATACACACGCTGCGTTGGTTTTAACTGCCGCAGCATGGTAACCTTTACCCCTGATGCCGGCAACGGCCTGGAAGTGAAAACTTTCATGCAGCAGGAAATGATAAAACGCGGTGTACTTTGGGCCGGCTTCCACAACATGTGCTACAGCCACACCACCGAAGATATCGATTATACCCTTGCGGCTTACCGTGATGTGTTACCGTTGTTAAAGGCGGCTATCGAAAGAGGTAATATCAAAGATCAGCTGAAAGGTGAAGTGTTAGAGGCCGTTTTCCGTAAGGTGAGCAATTACAACATCAAACCTAAAAGCATAGCCTAATTATGGATCTGTTTTCATTAAAAGGGAAAACCGCCGTAGTAACGGGCGCTTTAGGTTTGATAGGCCGTAAACATTGCGAGGCCCTTGCAGCAGCAGGTGCAAATGTAATAGTAGCCGACATAAACGCCGAAGCAACCAGGGCATTTGCCGCACAACTGGGCGATATGCACCTGGGCCTGGGTGTTGACGTAACCAGCAAGGAATCCTTAATTGACGCGCTCAACGCAACGCTTGATAAATATGACGCTGTTGATATATTGGTGAACAACGCCGCCATTAACGATAAATTCGAGAATCCGGCCATGGCCAAGGAGCTATCGGCGTTTGAAAACTATCCGTTAGAGGCTTTCCAGCAATCGCTTAACGTAAATATCACCGGCGTGTTTTTATGCTCGCAGGTATTTGGTACACAAATGGCCCTGCACCGCAGTGGAAGCATCATCAACATAGCATCAACCTATGGTATGGTAGGGCCGGATCAAAGCATTTACCGCGATTCGCGCGGGCAGCAAACTTTTTACAAGTCGGCAGCATACCCGGTTACTAAGGGGGCTATCATCAATTTCACCCGCTTTTTAGCAGCCTATTGGGGCCATACCGGCGTGAGGGTAAATACCCTTTCTCCGGGCGGCGTTGAAGCCGGACAAGCCGAAGATTTCATTGGCAACTATTCAGCAAAAACTTTATTAGGGCGCATGGCCCAAGCGTCAGACTATCAGGGCGCGCTTATATTCCTGGCCAGCGAGGCATCGGCTTATATGACCGGCGCTAACCTGGTTGTTGACGGAGGATGGACAGCTATTTAATTTAAACCAACTATTATGAACGAGATTTTGAAACAAAAGGCGGCCGGCATTAAACTATTGCTAACCGACAATGACGGGGTTTTAACAGATGCCGGCGTATATTACAATCACGACGGCGAGCTTTTAAAAAAATTTAGCATGCGCGATGGTATGGGGGTTGAGCGCCTTCGCAAATTTGCTGGTGTAAATACAGGGATCCTTACCGGCGAAAACTCACCGTCATTAATTAAAAGAGCTGAGAAATTACAGATCGCCGAACTTCATGTAGGTATAAAAGATAAAGCCACTATTTTCAAAGAAATCTGCAGCCGATTAGATCTACAACCTAACGAGGTTGCCTTTATCGGAGATGATTATAACGATCTGGAGGTAATGAAGCTGGCCGGTCTAACCGCTTCGCCTGCCGATGCCTTACCGCGTGTTAAAGCCCAGGTAGATTTTGTAAGTTCATTAAATGGTGGCGATGGTTGTTTCCGCGAATTTGCAGAGCTAATTATTGAAGCTAAAAGTGATAAATATCTATCAGGCACCAGGAACGGTAGTATCGCTTTGCAAAATGGCCGTGTAATTGGCAAAGGCCAGCCAAGCTATATCATTGCCGAAATTGGGATCAACCATAATGGTTCGCTTGAAACCTGCAAAAAATTAATTGACGAAGCTGTAGCTGCGAAAGCTGATGCTGTTAAATTTCAAAAACGTACACCCGAAATTTGCGTACCGCGCGATCAGTGGGAGATTGTGCGTGATACCCCATGGGGCCGGATCACCTATATCGATTACAAACGTAAAACCGAATTTGGCATAGCCGAATATGCAACCATCGACCAATATTGCAAAAAAGTAGGTATCGATTGGTTCGTATCTGCCTGGGATGCGCCATCTGTTGATTTTATGGAGCAATTTGATACCATCCTGTACAAATTAGCATCGGCATCATTAACAGATTTTGCCCTGATCCAACGGATTTTGGAAACCGGCAAACCTTTGATGCTTTCAACCGGTATGTCAACCATGAAAGAGATTGAAACCACTATGGATTATATCAATGCCTTTGATGAAAACTATCCCTTGTTTATCGCTCACTCAACTTCGGCTTATCCATGTCCTCCGCAGGAGCTTAATCTTAAAATGATCCAAACGCTTGAGAACAAATATCCGGGCATCCCAATCGGTTATTCGGGCCACGAAACAGGCCTGGCAACTACAGTAGGTGCTGTGGCTATGGGTGCGACATTTGTTGAACGTCACTTTACGCTCGACCGTGCCATGTGGGGGTCTGATCACGCTGCATCTGTTGAGCCACAAGGGTTGCAGCGCTTAGTACGCGATATCAGGGATGTGGAAACAGCAGCTGGTGACGGTGAAAAACGTGTTTACGAATCAGAACTTGCGCCAATGAAGCGTTTAAGGGTGAACATCAGCGACGAATACAAAGAGAAGCCAAGCGTTAAATAAAATGTCTCCGGAAAAATTAACTACCATAATTACATCCATTATCCTTTTTTGCTGGATAGGATTCATCATTGCCTGGGAAAGGATGTCTCCTTACAGAAAGGGACTTAAATTTTTCAGGGAAGGATTTTGGATTGATTTGGTATGGTATACGCTGATACAAAGCTACTTTTTAAAGATCATCATTTTCGATTATATCATTACGCCGTTAAAAGCGCAGTTCGATTTGTCGCATTTTCAATTTGTAAGTAGCTGGCCGGTGGCATTACAGGTATTGTTCTTCCTGTTTACACATGACCTTTATATTTACCTGTTCCATCGCTTTCAGCATTCCAATAAATTTTTCTGGCGTATTCATGAGGCGCACCACTCGGGCAAGGAGGTTGATTTTCTGGCCGGTTCGCGTTCGCACATCATGGAAATCATCATCAATCAAACCATTGAGTTTGCACCTATCATTTTGTTAGGTGCAAACCCAATAGTTATACCGATAAAAGCTATGTTAGATGCCATGTTTGGCATGTTTATACACGGCAATATTAAGGTAAACACGGGCAAGCTAAAGTACATTATTAACTCGCCCCAATTGCATTTATGGCACCACGCCAATTACCAGGAAGTTTTTCACGCCAACTTTGCAACCAAGTTTTCATTTTGGGATTACCTGTTCGGCACAGTTTATGACCCCGGTCATACCCCCGGCAACAAACCCGAAAACTGGGGCCTTTATTACAATTATCCCAAAGATTACTTTTTACAACATGCCTTTAGTGTAAAACGCTTTGATGAAAACAAATTGCTCAAATACCGTTGGTTCAACTGGTATTATCACCTAAGGCCCCGGTTTGTGAATTGGCTGATAGCAGTCATACCCACCGGACTAAAAACTATCATTCCGGTTAAAATAAACAGCGCGGCTAAATTGGAGATTGAACAACAACCCGTTACCTTAGTAACCAAACAAGAAAACGTGCTACAACAAAACTAACAACATATTGGCCTGGCTATATATTTTAATCGCTGCCGCGTTTGAAGCGGCCTGGACGTTTTCGCTAAAATTCATGAAATTCAGCGATCTGAAGGCGCTCCGTCTTAACTCTGTATTAAGCCTGCAGCATGGATTGCCTGTATGGTTGCCTTTTGTAGGTTATATCGTATTTGGTATTGGCAATATCTATTTCTTCTCATTGGCTATAAAACTGGTACCAACCGCCGTCGCGTATGCTGTTTGGACGGCCGTAACGCTCATCCTGATCAAATTAGTCGAAGTTTCGTTTTTAAATCAGCGCCTCTCCTACGTAGAAATATTTTTCATGCTACTGATCATGACAGGCGTTTTAGGTTTGAAATTTTATGGTCCGGAAATAAAATAAACTTACTGTTATTTGCCCAAAGCTTCCTTTCTTAGCTTCGCCTTCAGAGTATCAAACCGCACCCAATAAATGTGACAATCCTTTTCGTCGGTGCCTTTGGTATAAAACATGTATTTACCATCAGGAGTTACATATTGGCCCCAGCGATGGGCATCACCACCATTAATCAGCGGACCGAGGTTTAGCGGTACTGTCCAGCTATGATCGGGCTTACGGAAAGTGATCCCAAGCTCACACTCATAATCGGGTTTTTCCTTGTAACTGATGATCATGTATGATTCATCAGGCGCTACATAAAAATCACCGTCGAATGCCGGTGTATTAATAACCGGCCCAAGGCTTTTAATAACCGTGTCTGTTTTAGAAATGGTAAGCGTACAAAAATCGTAAGTGCTGTAATCTTTTACACTTCCTGCGTTGGCGTTGCTGCCAACATAAAATGTCCCGTTATTGGTTGGCATAAAATCATATAGCCCATAGTTCTTTTTTAGAAAAGCGACGGGAGTTGTCCAACCTGTTTTATTACGGTGCGATACCCAAACAAAGGCGTGTTTACCATCCCCCTGCCCGGCAAAATACATACGCTTACCATCAATAGAAAACGTTGGTGCATAATATCCATAGTTAAGCACAAAGGGGCCGCGCCACTTATTACCTTTATATTTAAAGTAACGGATCTTATTGCCCTTTGAATTAAACCAATGCATAGCATTGCAATAATAAAATTCTTTACCGTCTGCAGAAAACGCCGATCTATCCATTGCCATACCGCTATCCGGCACCAGCATTTGCTGTGCAAAAATACGCGGCGTATCATTTGGCGGGATTTTACCCAAATAAGCGCTTTTGCTGTTGAGAAAATTATTTTGAGCGAATAAAGAATTGCAAAAGCAGCAGCCTAAAAACAAGGAAATGATAAAGGTTTTCATGATTTGAAGACAATTTATTTTAGTGGGGAATATATATGTAAAGCAAAGTTAGGAGCTGCGGTTACAAACGCCCGTTCAAACCTGTTCAAGTTTAATTCAATTAAAATCAAGCCCGATTAACGCTTACCATCTCTCAAATTGAAGTGAGTGATATACCGGTTAACTTGTTACCACTGCTATTTGACTGCGTTAAACCAATTAAAAAGGTGCAAAGGGGAAGCAGGCCATGTTTGAAGTTGAAATAAAAGGGAAGGACATGTTACTTGACAAAAACAGTAAGTTCTGAAGGCAGATTAATAAGGGCGTCACAATGCTGTTAATCTTAAAATAATACAATCCTCCGAGACAATTCAAATTTAATTTGTACGTTTAGGAAAAATGAAACGTATTCCCGGGTCACTCCTGTAATACGCGTAAAACTGAACCCTTTTGTTTTTTTAATCTGCCACAATTTGCTATCTTCTTTTGAGATTTCTTTCCGTACATCAGGTTCAATACAACGGCTATTTCCTTATATTTTAATTGTACTATTTACAATCCCGCTGTGTGGCGTAGCGCAACAGCCGGATAGCTTAAAAAAAGCATCGACACAAGTAACAACAAGCGTCCGTGGGCAAGTAGTAGATGACGCCTCGGGGCAGTCGCTTCCGGGTATTAACATTAAGCTTGTTGGTAGCAGGTACGGAACCACTGCGGATGCCGACGGGAAATTTGAGATTAACGCTCCCGGAGCTTTTACGCATATTACTTTCTCGTACATTGGCTATCAAACTATTACTAAAATAATTAAACCCGGACAGGTTAATACTCTTCATATAAGATTACACGATAGTCAAACCCAGCTAAAAGAAGTTAAGGTAGTTTCCGGAAAAAAACAGCGTTATCGTAATAAAGGAAACCCGGCGGTTGAACTTATTCAGCAGGTTATCGACCATAAAAAGCAAAACCGCATGGAAAGTGCCGATTACCTGCAATATGATCAGTATGAACGGATCAATTTATCGTTTATCGATGTCCCTTCCAAACTAATAAACGGCCGTTATTTTAAAATGTACAAGTTTATGCTTGATACCGTGAAAAATAACGGGCAAACCCAGGTACTGCTCCCCACCTACCTCAGCGAAAAACAATATCAAAATTATTACCGGAAAGAGCCGTCTAAATCCATCCGGGTGCTCAAAGCACAAAAAGAAGCCAATATTCTTAAATTTATCGATACCGCGGGCTTGGATGTGTATATGAACCGTCTTTACGGTGATGTAATTGATATTTATGATAACAATGTTTTTATCATAACCAACCAGTTCCTGAGTCCTATTGCCGATCACTCGCCCAATTATTACAAATTTTTTATTACCGATACCATACAAACAGCCAAAGAAAAGCTGATTGAGCTAAGTTTTACACCACGCACCAAAGGCGACCTGCTTTTTGAAGGCAAGCTATTGGTAAGCATGACCGGCAACTATGCTGTACGGAGCTGCGAGCTCAATGTAAATAAGCAGATCAATATCAATTTCATGCGAACGCTCAAGATCACGCTTGATTTTGAGCAGAACCCTAACGGCCGGTATTTTTTAAGCAAAAGCGATGTTAAAGCCGATTTCGGCATCTTAAAAAACAAAGGGCTTGGTTTAATGGGCGAACGAACGGTAATCTTCTCTAACTATATAGCAGACAAACCGCTTCCCGCCACATTTTACGATGGCAAGGAACTGCAGATAGCCCCCGATGCAGACAAACCCGACACCTCATACTGGGCACATAACCGGCCGGATACACTGTCCGACCATCAGTCAAAGATGTACCCGCGCATCTCCCGGCTAGAAAAAATGCCGCAATTTAAACGGGCAACCTGGTTTGCAGCTACGTTTACCGGTGGTTATGCCAAAGCAGGCCCGGTGCTGATAGGCCCCATCGGCACATTTTATTCCCGGGATAGCCAGGAAGGTTCCCGCTTTCAGATAGGAGGACGTACCAATCCCGAATTAAGCAAATCAATATACTTTGAGGGCTTTGGCGCTTACGGTACGCGCGATAAGGCTTATAAATACAACATCGCAACCTTTTACTCATTCAATAAAACACCTTTTTACCGCTACCCTAATGACTATCTTAAAGCAAGCTATTTAAATGACGTTAATGTGCCCGGGAGGGATCTTTCTACTATCAATCAGCAAGCCGCGCTTTCTTCATTTTCGACAGGAAAAACAATATACTGGCTTTACAGTAAGATTGCTAAAATTGAATATGTAAAGGATTTTGAAAATCATTTTTCGTTCGATCTTGCATTCAGGAACTGGAACCAACGCCCCGCCGCGTCATTAGTTTTTCAATATAATGATGATGCCAATACCCTGGTTCATGATATTACTACCAGCGAGCTAAACCTCGCTTTCAGATATGCGCCTCATGAACAGATATTACAAGGAACAGTATACCGCCGTACCATCTACAGCAAATACCCCATCATGAATTTGCAGATCAACCATGGTTTTAAAGGCTTGTTCAATGGCGCGTATGATTTCACCAGTGTTAAAGCAAGCATTTTCAAGCGCTTCTATCTCTCGCAGCTTGGGTACACAGATATTACCGTACTTGGAAATTATTTGGTGGGCAAAGTACCTTTCCCACTCCTGAACTTAGCCCCCGCGAATCAGTCATTGGCTTATGACGAGGACGCCTATAACCAACAGACTTATCTCGAGTTTGTAAGCGATCATTACGCGGGTATCAACTTAACGCATAGCTTCAGCGGCTTTTTACTGAATAAATTCCCATTGATAAGACATCTGAAATGGAGAGAATATTTATCAGCCAAAATATTATTCGGCGGCTTGCGTAACGAAAATAATCCACTCTATTCGGCTAACTTGTTCCGGTTCCCGGTTGGTGGTAATGGAGCAAATGGCACTTACGCCTTAGGCACTAAGCCTTATATAGAAGCCGGAGTAGGTATAGGTAATATCTTTAAGTTTTTGCGGATAGATGGAATCAAGAGGTTTAACTACCTTGACCATCCGGGCGCCGCGGAATATGGTGTTAAATTTAGTTTCGCCCCGGATTTTTAAAGTAGGTTCCGGTTGCAGCCGGAACTTAAGTGTAACAGTTAAAAATTATACTTTCCCGGGTCTATATTTCTTTATCACGAATCAAGTTGACTAAAAAGGATGCGGCTGTATCATAAGTCAAATTGCCCCCCGGTGTTGTGTTACCTATAAAGTGAAGGTTTAGCCGATAATATTATACAAAAAAGGTGGTTTACACATTTCTTGAGAAACACAACTCAAATTATTGATAATCAACAATATAATAAAAAACACAACCCTAAATTGTGTTAACTCTGTAAACCCCCTTTTTTAGTAAAGCCAATCCAAAACTATATCGCTCAAATATCTGAATAACTCAATAAATGAAGCTGATCATAATTGGTGATACAGGCTCATCCGCAGATAAATAATTGATAATATTAATGCTGATTCCCCCAGAGGGAATTACAACTCATTTATGGATGTAACCCAATGGGCTTATATAACTGAACAAGCAGGCGGCAAAGCATCAGATGGATACAAAAGAACTATGGAAATTGAAGTAGAGGAACTGCACCAGCGACTTTATATTTATTGGCTCAATGGATATGATACTCAAAGCCGAAGAATTTATGTCATCATTTTTCTCCAAAATTATTTGTGAAGTCGTTTGAAGGACAAGTTAGAATTCAATAAGTATGTTGAAATGTCATAGTGACCACGTTAAGTGCCAGCTTTTTGTAAAGCTGCCTTCACAATTTAATGCTTTAATTGCAAGTTAAAAATACTGGGCAAAACATAGTTTTGAAGTGCCATAAGACAATAATCGACGAAAATTGTTTTTTCTTTTGAACTAAAATTGTCATTTAAATGTCATGAAGTGTGAAATACTTCACAACTACACGTGTCACAAATACACATAACTTTATACGTTTAAACAACAGAATCAGCATTTTTGAACTATTTATGCTTTTAGTCTATATCTTTAGGTAAAAATTAACGGTAATTTTTAATATAAGACCACGTTTCGAGGGCTTAATTAAAAATTATAACATGCAAAAAACAAAATCTTTAAAAAAAATGACTTTTGGCAGTTTGGCACTGAGCGCAATTATCCTCATCGGAAGTTGCTCCAAAAATGCAGACCAACCAGTAACCGTTCCAATTAATGATTTAAACGCCAGCAAAAGCCTGGCAACAACAGCCCCCACCGTCTACACGATGGCCACATCTTCAATCCGGTTAGATGAAGGTTACTCTTACAAATTCAGCCCCGTTCAGGTAAGCGGCGATTCAAACACGCAGCCAACAGCGTCAACACTCCAACTTTATGAAAATGGTGTTGCGTTAGGTCCGGCTCATTCTGTTCACAGTGACATCAGAAACCTTGGTAAAGGGCGTTACAGTCACTGGGATACCGGATTGTATTTCTCAACTTCCGACAATAGCAGCCCTCTGACAAACGGAAGAAAGTACACTTACACCCTTACCGGTACAACAACTACTACCACCACAACCGCTCCGGCTACAAGTACTTCAACAACAACCGCATCGGGCTCCGTTTTGAGTACAGTATTAACCGGTTACGCTGCTGTTAACGGTACAACAACCGGTGGTAAAGGCGGTACCACGGTAACTGTAAACACACTGGCTGCGTTCAAATCTGCGGTGTCAGGCAATTCGCCCAAGATTGTGTATGTTTCCGGAACAATTAGCGGATCAGGCGTAACTCCTGTGTATGTTGGTTCAAATACCACCATCATCGGTAAAACCGGCGCCGTTTTATCAAGCCTTAACCTTTACCTGTTCACTGTAAGCAATATCATTATCCAAAACGTTACGTTTAGAAACTACGTAACCGAATGCGGTGTTTACGTTAAATTCCAGTCGAACCACGTTTGGATTGACCATTGCGATTTTGCAACAGACCGCAGCCATGGCTGGGATTACTGGGGTAAAGATATCGGCGTTGCCGAAGGCTCTGACTACGTAACCATTTCATGGAACAAATTCCATGACACCTACTTGTCATTGCTTATTGGCTCGGTAACAAGCGATGCTGTTACAGCCAACACCGGCAA
>Ga0157372_10001239_pt1 | contig 27601 bp, 20 predicted proteins | sample C55metaG_FD_115307 | JGI IMG/M metagenome (GOLD analysis project Ga0157372, IMG submission 115307) | Corn rhizosphere microbial communities from Kellogg Biological Station, Michigan, USA - C5-5 metaG | ecosystem: Host-associated > Plants > Roots > Rhizosphere > Soil | place: USA: Michigan...
ACGCAAAGCGATCCCCGCTTTCCAACTCTTCGCCGAACGTTATCTTGCGGATGACTACGTCCCGGATCGCGTGGCGGCGACCTGCGGCGTTTCCGCCGATACGCTCCGCCGTCTCGCGCGCGAGCTCGCCGACACCGCATTCGATCAGGCGATCCGCGTACCGCAGAAGTGGACCGATTCGTACGGCCGCGAACACGCCGAAATGATCGGACGACCCGTATCGATGCACGCGATGCGCGGCATCTCGGCGCATGCGAATGGCTTTCATACCTGTCGCGCGCTGCATCTCCTGCAAATGCTGCTTGGCGCGATCGACACGCCGGGCAGCTTCCGTTATCAGCCGCCGTATCCGAAACCGGCACCGCCGGCGAATCGGCCCGGCAAGGCCCGCAAATCGAACGGCGCGCTCGACGCAGGTCCGCTCGGTTACGTGCACGCGCCCGAAGATCTTCTCGTCGACGCCGACGGCAAGCCGCGCCGCATCGACAAGGCGTTCTCCTGGGAACACCCGTTCGCCGCGCACGGCATGCTGCAGAGCGTGATCCACAATGCGTGGGCCGGCGATCCCTATCACATCGACACGCTGCTGCTGTTCATGGCCAACATGGGCTGGAACTCGGCGATGAACACGACCGAGACGCGGCGCATGCTCTGCGATCGCGACGTGGCGACCGGCGAATACCGCATTCCGCACATCATCTATGCCGACGCATACGCATCGGAAACCGTTGCGTTCGCCGATCTCGTGCTGCCGGACACGACGTATCTCGAACGTCACGATTGCATCAGCCTGCTCGATCGCCCGATTTCCGACGCCGATGGCGCCGCCGATGCGATCCGGCAACCGGTCGTCGCGGACGACGCAGAGAACACCGGACGCGACGTGCGGCCGTTCCAGGACGTGCTGCTCGATCTCGGCGCGCGACTGGGTCTTCCCGGGCTCGTCGACGACAACGGCCAGGCAAAATATCCGCGCGGATACGCGCAATACATCGTCGAACACGAGCGTTCACCCGGTGTCGGCTTGCTCGCCGGATGGCGTGGTCGCGATGGAACCGCCGCGGGAATCGGCGCGCCGAATCCCGATCAGCTCGCGCGTTACATCGAGAACGGATGCCACTGGCGTCGCGAAGTGCCCGCGTCGGCGCGCTACTACAAGATGGCGAATCGCGACTACCTCGAATGGGCGAAGTCGCTCGGCTTCGTCGGCTCGACGGCGCCGATCACATTGCAGTTTTACGCGGAAACGCTGCAGCGCTTTCGGCTCGCGGCGCAAGGCCACGGCAGAACGCAACCATCCGCACAGGATCGCGCGCGCGTCGAACGCTACTTCGATCCGTTGCCGTTCTGGTACGCGTCACTGGAAGGCGACGATCTCCTACGCGCGTCACTGAAAGGCACTTCGGTCTTGCGCCAACGCAATCCTTCTCCCCTTGCGCAAAAGCTTCCCTCGCCTGAATCCTCTCCCGTTCCGGGACAGGACTTCCGCAGCTTTCCGCTCTGCGCGATCACGCAGCGCCCGATGTTCATGTACCACGCCTGGGGTTCGCAGAACCGTTGGCTGCGCCAGATCGCCACGCGCAACGCGCTCTATGTCCATCCGCAAACCGCGCGCGATGCCGACATCAGCGACGGCGATTGGATCTGGGTTGTCGCGCCGCGCGGGCGCATCCGCGTGCAAGCGCGCACGCACGTGGCGACTGCGCCCGGTACCGTGTGGACCTGGAATGCGATCGGCAAACGCAAAGGCGCGTGGAAGCTCGCGCCGGGCTCGCCGGAGTTCCACGACGGATTTCTGTTGAATCACCTCATCGACGAGATGCTTCCGCGCGACGACAGCGGCGCGCAGCGCGCGAACGCGGATCCCGTGACAGGTCAGGCCGCGTGGTTCGATCTTCGCGTGCGCATCGAACGCGACAACGATTCGCAGGAACCCGGCCATCGTATCGAGGTAGTCGCCGGAGCAGGCGCTGCATGAGCGCCCAAGCGTGGATCACGCTCGGCATCGTCGTCGGTGCGATTGCGCTGTTCGCGAGCGAAAAAGTACGCGTCGACCTGGTCGCGCTGATCGTGCTCGTTCTGCTGGCAGCGCTGCGCATCGTCACGCCGGACGAAGCGCTTGCAGGCTTCAGCAACGAAGCGACCGTGACGGTGGCCGCCATGTTTGCGCTCAGTCTGGGCATTGAACGCTCGGGCGCGCTTGAGCCGCTGGTCGCGATACTCACTCGCATCCGCCGGCCATGGCTGCTGACGCTTGCGCTCATGTTGACGATCGCGCCAATGGGAGCGTTCGTGAAAAACGTCGCGTTGGTCGCGACGTTTTTGCCGCTCGCGCTGCGCGTGTGCGCGCGCTCGCGCACGTCGCCCGCGCGCGTCTTGATGCCGATGTCATTCGCCGCGCAAATGGGCGGCGTGTGTACGTTGATCGGAACCTCGTCGAACCTGCTCACCGACAGCCTCGCGCAGAAGCACGGACTGCCGGCGTTCGGCGTGTTCGAGTTCACGCGCATGGGCGCGCTGCTCGCCATCGCCGGCATCGCCTATCTGATGCTGATCGGTCGCTGGCTGCTGCCGCGCGAGATCGAAACGGATGTGCCCGCCGAAACCGAAATCGGCAAATACGTCACCGAGCTCAAGGTGACACCGCAATCGCCGCTGCTCGGCAAGACCATCGCCGAGGCGAAGCTCGGCGAGACCTACGGCGTTTATCCGCTCGAGCTGTTGCGCGGCGATCGCCATTTGTGGTCGCCGCGCTCGCAACAAATCGAACCGGGCGATGTGCTGCTCGTGCGCGGTGCGTGGGAAAAGATCGAGGATCTGCGCAAGCGCGCCGAGCTCGAGATCGATCCGGAGAACCGCTACGGACCCGACCACGGCCATGCCCGCGTGCTCATCGAAGCGATGGTCAAGCCGCAGAGCATGGTCGCCGGCAACACTCTCGGCGACCTGCATTTGCAGCGGAATTTCGATGCGATCGCACTCGCGATCCATCGCCGTGGCCGGGTGCTGCGCGAGAAACTGCGCGACGTGCGCCTCGACGGCGGCGACGTGCTGATGCTGCTGGTCGGCAGCACGGGCGCTGACACGTTGCGCGCGGACGAGCATTTTGTGGTGCTGAGCGAGCGCGAAGACACGCGGCATTTCTCGCGGCGCGCCATCGCGGCAATGGCGATCATGGCCGCGGTCATCACGATTTCCGGACTGCACTGGCTGCCGATCCCGGTCGCCGCGATCGCCGGCGCCGTCGCGATGGCGATCTTCGGCTGCTTTGGCTACAAGGATCTCTACGAAGGCATCGACTGGAAGATCATCGTGCTGCTGGCGGCGATCTTGCCGCTTGGTACAGGGATCGAGAACAGCGGTCTGTCCCAGCATGTGGTCGATGCAGGTTTACGTCTGGTCGGCGATCACGGCCCGCTTGCAGCTTTGTTGATGACGTATCTGCTGACCGCTCTCCTCACCGAATTGATGGGCCACAATCCGTCGGTCGTGTTGATGGTTGGCATCGCGATCGGCATCGCGCACACGATGCACGCCGATCCGCGGCCGTTCGTCGTTGCCGTCGCATTCGCTGCCGCGACGTCGTTCGCGACGCCGGTCGGGTATCCGACCAACACGATGGTCTACTACGCCGGCGGCTACAAGTTCACCGATTTCATGAAGATCGGGATTCCGTTGATTGCGTTGTTCTGTGCGTTGTCGATGGTCCTCATCCCGCATTTCTGGCCGCTCTGATGACAGCCGGCCAAGCGCGCTCCATACTTTTTGTGCGCGCATCAGACGAACCGAGCCGGGACGATTCCACCTCGCCGTGACCACACTTCCGCCACCCACTGCGAAAAAACTCGGGCTCGTCATCGATCTCGACACGTGCGTCGGCTGCCACGCGTGTGCAGTCGCGTGCAAGGAATGGAACGACGGCGGCGATTTCGGCCCGTTGCCGGACAGCGATCCGTACGGCGCACATCCGGGCGGCGTCTGGTTCAATCGCGTGCACACTTACGCGGTCGAGCAGGAAACGCCGTCCGGGTCGCGCGACATGACGCTGCATTTCCCGCGCTCGTGCCTGCACTGCGAAACGCCGGCGTGCGTGACCGTGTGCCCGACCGGCGCGAGCTACAAGCGCGCCAAGGACGGCATCGTGCTCGTCGACGAAGACAAATGCATCGGCTGCCAGCTCTGCGCTTGGGCGTGCCCGTACGGCGCGCGCGAGTTCAGCATGGAACGCGGCACGATGCAGAAGTGCACGCTCTGCGTCGATCGCATTTACAACGAAACCTTGGACCCCGCCGATCGCCAGCCGGCATGCGTCGCGGCCTGTCCGACGCGTGCGCGCCACTTCGGTGATCTCGGCGATGCGGATTCGCCGATCTCCAAGCTCGTCGCCGAGCGCGGTGGTTATGCGCTTATGCCCGAGTTCGGCTACAAGCCCGTGAATCGTTATCTGCCGCCTCGTCCGCGCCGCGACGACTGCAATGCCGACACGAAGCCGAGCGCGCCGCGCGAAGAAGCGCTCGATCGCGACCAACTGCCGGGCGTGTTGCGCTGGCTCGATCGCGCACTGTCGCGCTGACGACATCGACGATGCGTCCGACATTTTCAATCATCGTGTTCACCGTGCTGTCGGGCGCCGGCTATGGCGTCTGGTTCCTGCTCGGCGTCGGCTTGCTGACGGTTTGGCCGCACTGCGACGCCGCGTCAGGCCCCGGTGCATCGACCGTCATCACGCGGTGTCTCTATCCGAGCGTCATTGGTTATGCGCTGTACTCCGGATTCGTTCTTGTCAGCATCGGCCTTTCGGCATCGGTCGCGCACCTCGGACGCCCGCTTCGCGCGTGGCGTGCGCTTTCGCAGTGGCGGAGCTCATGGCTTTCGCGTGAAGGCGTCGCGGCGTTGTTGACCTATCTGCCCGCGATCGCGATCGCGGCGTACGATTTCCTGGCGACCGGGTTCGGTCCTGATTCATCGGCCGCGCACAGGGAAGTCGGGCGCGTGCTCGATGGCCTGCACAAACCGCTGGGCGCACTGCTCGCGCTCGGCGCCGTGCTGACGGTCTTCTGCACCGCGAACATCTATCGAAGCCTGAAGCCGGTGCGCGCCTGGTCTAACCCGATCGTGACGCCGGTGTATCTTGTTGTCGGCCTCTATTCGGGTGCGCTCGTGCTGGGCGTGTTGACCACGTGGCCGCACGCGTGGGTCGGACGCGAAGAACGCATTATTTTTTCCGGCATCGTCGCGCTGGCCGCGTTGTGCGCATCGCTGAAGTATATGTATTGGCGTGACATCGATCGCGCGCCGCGAATCGATGCAGGCCACGCGACCGGATTGGAGATGCTCGGCGACGTGCGCTCCTTCGAAGCGCCGCACACCGAAGAAAACTATCTGACACACGAGATGGGGTTCGTTCTGGCGAGAAAGCATTCGGCAAGGCTGCGCTCGATCGCGCTGGTCGCAGGGTTCATTGCACCCGCGCTGCTGGCACTGCTGTCTCTCGCCGCGCCGGCGACGCGTGTTGTCGCGATCTGGGTCGCGCTTTTTCTCGGCTTTGCCGGCTTGTTCGTCGAGCGCTGGCTTTTCTTTGCGGAGGCGAAACACGCGGTGATGGCCTACTACGCACGCTGACCGCCTCGCACCGATACGATCGCTTCGCTCGAAAGGCGCATCAGCCTCCGAGAATTTCGCCCGCTCCGCGTTCGCGCAGCATTGCGGCGACGTGCTCGCCGAGTTCCTGCGGCTGGTCGAGCAGTCCGACCGCGTCCGCGCGCACGAGTCTTCCACTCGCTGCGTCGCCGACCAGTCCCCACAGCGCGAGACCACGCTCGACTTCCATGCAATAACCCGCGATTGGCACCGTGCAGCTGCCGTGCAGGCTTCGGTTCATCGCGCGCTCTGCGCTGACGCAGCGTAGCGTAGCCGTATCGGTCAGTGCGCCGAGCAGCGCGGCGGTCGCGGCATCGTTCGCGCGACACTCGATCGCGATGGCGCCTTGCGCCGGCGCCGGCAGCCACTGCGGCGCCGTGAGGCGCGTGCGGATCCGCTCGCCAAGACCGAGCCGATCAAGTCCCGCGCAGGCGAGAACGATCGCATCGTACTCGCCGGCATCGAGCTTGCCGAGGCGCGTGTTCACATTGCCGCGCAAATCGAGCAGTTCGAGATCCGGACGCAACGCGCGCAGTTGCGCCTGACGGCGCAGCGACGATGTGCCCACGCGCGCGCCGCGCGGCAATTCGTCCAGACGCGCGAAATTCACGCTGATGAAGGCATCGGCCGCATCGGCGCGTTCGAGCACGGCGCCGATCGCGAACTCGGCGTCGACTTCCATCGGCACGTCCTTGAAAGAATGCACTGCGATGTCCGCGCGGTCTTCGAGCATCGCGGTCTCGAGCTCTTTCAGGAACAAGCCCTTGCCGCCGAGCGACGCCAGCGGCCGGTCGACGATGTCGTCGCCGCGGGTCGTCATCGGCACGAGCTCGATCGCGATATCCGAATGCAACGCGCGCAGGCGCGCCGCCACGTGATCCGCTTGCCAGAGCGCGAGCGCGCTCTTGCGCGTGGCGATGCGCAACGGCTTCAAAGTGAACGCACCAGCTTGCGCAGCGCGGGCAGATTGCGTCGGCTGACTTCGAGCGGCTGCGTCACGCCGGCGATGCGCGCCAGCACGCGGCCGTCGGGCGCACGGTCGAGACCGGCGAGTTTCTCAAGCGCAACGAGGCAATTGCGATGGATGCGCACGAAGCGCTCGCCGAATTCCTCTTCGAGCGCCGTCAACGGTTCTTCGATCAGCACTTCGCCTTTGGCGTGATGCACGACGACGTATTTGTCTTCGGCCAAGAGATAGTCGATATCGCCGACCGCGACGAGCACGAGGCTTCCGCGCACGCGCGCGCACAGATGGCTGCGACGGCGTCCCGGCTCGCCCGTGCTTTCGAGTTTGCGCAACGTCGTGCCGCTGAGGCGCTGCGCCTTGCCGATCGCCGCGCGCAAGCGCTCGATGCGAATGGGCTTGACGAGATAGTCGACGGCGTTCGCTTCGAACGCGGCCAGCGCGTGATCTTCGTACGCCGTGCAGAAAATCACTGCCGGCGGCGATTCGAGCGCGCCAAGATGGCGTGCCGCTTCGAGCCCGTCCATGACCGGCATGCGGATATCGAGCAGCACGAGATCGGGCTTGAGGCGCCCGACCGCTTCGAGCGCATCGAGACCATTCACGCCTTCGCCGGCAAGCTCGACGCCGTCGATTTCGGCGAGCAACGCCGCAAGGCGCTCGCGCGCCAGAGGTTCATCGTCAACTACGAGTGCTTTCATGGAGCAGTGGGGCTCGCATCGGGAAGGCGTACCGTCACCGTGTATTCGCCGTTGCCGGGCTCGACGCGCAGCTCGCCGCGTTTGCCGAAATGGTACTCGATGCGCGCGCGGATGTTCGCGAGCGCAACGCCATTGCGCGCCGGCGCTGCATCCGCCGGCAGCGGATTGTTGATCGTGATCTCGACGCGCCCCGGCAAATGGCGCCCGGCGATGCGGATCGTGCCGCCGTCGGCGAGCGGCTGCACGCCGTGGTAGATCGCATTTTCGACCAGCGGCTGCAGCAGGAGGCGCGGCAGCGGCAGATCGCGCGGCAAATCGTCCGCTTCGATATGAACGCGCAAGCGATCGCCCAGGCGCAGCTTTTCGATGCGCAGATAGTGATCCATCAAATCGAGCTCTTCGCCCAGCGTGCCCGATACGTCGGCGCTGCCGAGCGCGGCGCGGAAAAGGTCGGCGAGATCTTCGACCGTGCGTTCGGCCTCGGCCGGGCGCGTGCGAATCAGGCTCGCTATGGTATTCATGCTGTTGAAAAGAAAATGCGGTCGGATGCGCGCCTGCAACGCATCGACCTGCGCCTTCGACGCGGCCTCTACGCGTTCCTGCCAGAGCTCCAGCACGAAGAGGTAACGCAACAACGCCGCCGCGATCAGCGCGGCGATGGCCGCGTTGCCGATGACGAAGCGGAGATCGTCGCCGGGCGCGACGGTGAGGCCGAGCCCGAGCGCCTGATCCATGCGGCACACCACCGCGCTGCCGAGCGCGGTCACCGCGATGCAGAAGAGCCACGCGACCACGAATCCCGCGCGCGCCGACAAGCGCTCCAATGACTGGCGCATCGAGCACAGCACCACCGCATTGAGCAGCGCTAGCCATTGCACATACACCGACGCGACGCCGAGCCGAGCCAGCCACGCGCGCGCATGTTGATCGGGAGCGAGCACCAGGACCAACGCGACGAGCTCGGCGACGATCATCACCGCGAACAGCGTCGGCAGGCTGCAGAACTGCGGCAGCCAGCGGCGTGTCGTCGTAGCGCTCATGCCTTGCGTCCCTCCTCCCGCGCGGCTGCGTACAGTATGACGCGTCAAGCCGGCGGCGTTGCGAGGCGTTTGGCGATCCACGCACGCAAGTCCGCTATCTCCGGCGGACACACCTGATGCGCCATCGGATAGCTGTGCCAGGCCACGTCATACCCGAGCTTGACGAGCATGTCGCGGCTCATGAGGCCGAGCGCCTGCGGCACGACCGGATCGAATCCGCCATGACCCATGAAAATAGGCGCGCCGAGATTCGCCGCGCTGCGCTCGGTGGCCGTGGTCGCGTCGAGCGGCAGATACGTCGAGAGCGCGATGATCCCGGCGAGCTTCGATGCATGGCGCACGCCGCCTGCGAGCACAACGGCGCCGCCCTGGGAAAATCCCGCGAGAATCACCCGCTCGGACGGAACACCACGCTCCGCCTCGCGCGCGATCAGTGCTTCGAGCTCGGCGATCGACGCGCGGATACCAGCCACATCCTGCTGCGCTGCGATCTGCGCACCGAGAATGTCGTACCACGCGCGCATGCGCATGCCGCCATTGACCGTGACCGCGCGCACCGGCGCGTGCGGAAACACGAAACGCAGCGGCGGCCATGCTCGATCGACGAGCTCGGGCACGATCGGCTTGAAATCGTTGCCGTCGGCGCCGAGGCCATGCAGCCAGATGATCGAGTGAAGCGGGTTCGGCGCGGTCTCGAGCTCAACGGTGGGAAGCGTCAACGCAGATTCTCCGAAGCGGAAGGCCGTATCTCGGCGAACAGCCGGGACCTGGTGGCTCATTGTCGCCTAGTCGAAGGCGTCGGTCCCGCTTTAATCGCGCTGCGCGCTCGCCTTCGGGCCAGCTTCGCCGTTCGCTCGCAGTCGCCCGGATCACGGATCGTTGGGCGCACGCGCGGAAGTTCGCGCCATCGCATCGAATCTGCCAAGCCGGCCACGCTTTGGCGATCATGCGACGGAAGCCGTCGCATCGCCGTGCTAGCGTCGCGCCGGCCGGATTCGTTGCGATGGAGCCTGTCATGTTGGTCAGCAGGATTACCTCGACCGCGCTCGCACTAATGTTGTGCGCGACGATCGCGCACGCCGCGACGCGCGATCAGTTCCTGTACGGCAACGCCGACGACGGCAGCAATCTGCCGTACCGCTATTTCGTGCCGCCGGGCTACGACGGATCGCAGCCGTATCCGCTGATTCTGTTCCTGCACGGCGCCGGCGAGCGCGGCAACGACAACGAAGCGCAGCTCAACAACAACGCGAACGGCGCGATGCGCCTGCTCGACGACGGCAATCTCGCGTTGCAACCGGTGTTCATGATCGCACCGCAATGTCCGACCGACGGCTGGTGGAGCGGCGGCACGTTGCTTAGTGCGATCGGCATCGTCGATCAGGTGTCGGCGAGCTACAACATCGATCCGGATCGGGTTTACATCACTGGCCTCTCGATGGGCGGCATGGGCACATGGAGCGCCGTGACGGCCGAGCCCGACCGCTTCGCCGCGGCGGTGCCGATGTCCGGCAACGGCGACACCAATCCCGCCGCCTCGGTCGCCGGGATTCCGTTCTGGTTTTTCCATGCGGCCGACGACGGCACCGTCGACGTCGCCGGCTCGGACGACCTCGTCGCTGCGCTGCGTGATTCGGGCAGCAATGTCGTCTACACCCGCTACGACACCGGCGGGCACGGCATCTGGCCGGTCGCATACACACATCCGCTGCTGTTCACATGGATCGTTTCGCAACAACGCGGCGCGCCGAGCGCGATCACCGCGCCGGCGGTTCGCATTGAAGTCCCGACCGCCGAGTCCGACTGGACAACGGGCGCGGCCATGGTCGATCTCGCCGGCATCGCGAATCACGAGATCTATAGCATCGATGCGGTCGGCTGGGACGTTCTCGGCGGTCCCACCGGCACGGCCAGCGGAACTTCGGACTGGAGCATCGCCGGCGTTCCATTGAACCAGGGCTCCAACCTGATCCGTGTCATTGCGACCGCGCCGAGCCTCTACGCCAACTACGGCGGCCACACGACGTTCAACGACAGCCTGCGCGTCGAGCGCCAGGACGTGATCCTGGCGGACGGCTTCGATCCGGGCTGACCTTCGTCTTTGCGCGCCTTTGCATCGGGCGCCTGACTTTCGGCCGGTGGCCAGCTCGGGCCACGCGGTTATCCTGCGCGCTTTGCCTTTTCCGGAGAGATCCATGCTGCGCGCCCCGCTCGTCGCCTTCGTCAGCCTCGTCGTGCTCGCATCCGCGCCCGCGCGCGCGATCACGATCGAGCAGGCGATGGCAGATCCGGACTGGATCGGATCGCCGGTCCAGCATCCATACTGGAGCGTCGACGGGCGAAGTCTCTACTACAGCCTGAAGCGCAAAGGCTCGCAGATACGCGATCTGCACCGCATCGATATCGCGGACGGCAAAGACGTGGTGGTCGATCCCGCGGCGATGGCCGGCGCCGATGGTGCGGATCCGGTGTTCGATCGCGCGCATGCTCGGGCTGCCTTCGTGCGCAACGGTGACGTGTTCATTCGCGACGTCACCAGCGGGCGCCTGACGCAGGTCACTCGCACCGAGCAAAGCGAAAGCTCGCCGCAATTTTCCGCGGACGGCCGCGCGCTGCACTACCGCAGCGGCAACGACTGGTTCGTGTACGACATTGCCGGCGGCGTCGGCGGACCGGCTGCGATCTTGCGTACGGAAAAAGATCCGGAATCGAAAAAGCCCGACGATCTCGGCGAGCTGCAGCTCAAGCTTTTCTCGACACTGCGCGAAATCAAGGACGACCGCGAAGCGGCCAAGAAGAATGACGAAGCCTTCGCAAAGGCCGATCCGAGTCGTGCACCGAAGCCGTTCTATGTCGGCGAGGACGTGAAGATCGAAGGCACCTCGCTCGGACCCGATGGGCGCTGGATGGTTGTGTTCACCTCGCCGAAGAACTACGACAAGGGCAAGGCCGGCAAGCTGCAGCATTTCGTCACCGAATCCGGCTACGAGGATCAGGAAGACGAACGCACGCGCGTCGGACGCAACGACCCGGCGCCACAATCGATGTTGTTGCTGGATCTCCTCGCACATGAGCAATACAAACTCGCGGCAAGCGATCTGCCGGGCATCCACGACGATCCGTTGAAAGCGGTGCGCGAGGAAAACGAAAAAGCGGGGAGCTCGAAGAAATCCGACGAGGCATCGGCCAAAACTGACGGCGACGCGCACAAGAAGAGCGAGAAGAAAGACGCAGAAAGCACCAAGCCCAAGGAGCGCGCGATTCGCATCGTTTCACGCGCCGAGGACGGCGGTGGTGGCGGCGTCGAGTGGAGCGAAGACGGGCGCTCGCTCGCGATCCAGATCCGCGCCATCGACAACAAGGACCGCTGGATCACGACGGTCGATTTCGGCGCCCACAAGCTCCTCACGCAGCACCGTCTCACCGATCCCGCCTGGATCAACTGGAATTTCAACGAATTCGGCTGGGAAAAAGACAACCGCACATTGTGGTACGTATCCGAGGAGACCGGCTTTTCACAGTTGTACGCGAAGACGCCGGGCGGCAAGGCGAGCGCGCTGACGAAAGGCGCGTTCGAAGTCTCTAGCCCGGCGCTGACGCCGGACGGCAAATGGTTTTATCTGCGCGCGAACGCCGAGGCGCCGACTTCGTACGATGTCTATCGCGTCGCGGTCGGCGGCGGCGCATTGCAGCGCATGACGTCGATCAAAGGCATGCAGGAATTCCTGCTCGCGCCGGACGGCAAGCAGCTTGCGATCGTGCGCTCGAGTGCCTACGTGCCGCCGCAGCTCGCCGTCGCGAGCGCCGAAGGCGGCGATGTGCGCGATCTCACCGATACGCGCACGGCCGAATACAAGGCGATCGCGTGGCCCGAAGTCAAATTCGTCGAAGTGCCGTCGACGCATACGAAACAGCCGATTTACTCGAAGTTTTACCTGCCGAAGGATTTCGACGCCTCGAAAAAATATCCCGCCGTGATGTTCGTGCACGGCGCCGGCTACACGCAGAACACCGATCATTATTGGCCGTACTATTTTCGCGAGCAGATGTTCCACAATCTGCTCAACGAGCACGGCTACGTCGTTCTCGACATGGATTATCGCGCGAGCGAAGGCTACGGCCGCGACTGGCGCACGGCGATCTATCGCCAGATGGGCCATCCCGAGCTCGAGGACCTCGTCGACGGCGTGCATTGGCTGATCAAGAATTATTCGGTCGACCCGAATCGCATCGGCGTCTACGGTGGCTCGTACGGCGGCTTCATGACGCTGATCGCCATGTTTCGCGCACCGGATGTGTTCAAAGCCGGCGCCGCGCTACGCCCGGTCACCGACTGGACGCAGTACAACCACGAATACACCTCGAACATTCTCAACGATCCCGCCGTCGATCCGATCGCCTACGAGCGCTCTTCGCCGATCGAGTTCGCCGACGGGTTGAAGGGACATCTCCTGATCGCGCACGGCATGATCGACGACAACGTGTTGTTCGAGGATTCGGCGCGGCTCTATCAAAAGCTGATCGAGCTGCACAAGGACAACTTCGAGATCTCGCCGTATCCGATGGAGCGTCACGGATTCGTGCATGCCGATTCGTGGCTCGACGAATACAAGCGCATCTATCGGTTGTTCGAAGACAATCTCAAGTGAGATTCAAGCGCCGCATGCACGAAACATGAACTCGCGCGTTCCCCTCAGCGTTCGGCGACTTGCAACGTCCGACCTGGCATCGATGGGTGCCTTGATGACGACCTTCGGCGAGGCGTTCAATGAAGCCGAAACCTACACGGCGGCACGCCCACGCCGAGCTTATACCGAGAGCCTTCTGGCCAGCGACGCGTTCATTGCGATCGCTGCGTTCAAGGACGACGCAGTCGTTGGCGGCCTTGTTGCATATGAACTCAGGAAATTCGAGCGCGAACGCAGCGAGATCTACATTTACGATTTGGCGGTTGCCGAAGCGCACCGTCGCGAAGGAATCGCGACCGCCTTGATTCGCGAGCTTCAGAAAATCGCGCGCGCGCGATCCGCGTACGTCATCTTCGTGCAGGCGGACTTGGTCGATGCGCCGGCGATCGCGCTCTATTCTAAACTTGGAATCCGCGAAGACGTATTGCACTTCGACATCGCCGTCGCGAACGGCGACTGATTCCTGCTCATTCGCCACCAAGAGAATTCCCGTGTCCAAACTGCGCGTACAAAGTTTTGCGATATCGCTCGATGGTTTTGGCGCCGGTCCGCGTCAGGATCTCGAGAACCCACTCGGCGAGCATGGTCCCGAACTCATGGAATGGTTCTTCGCGACGAACGTCTGGCGGCAGATGCACGGCCTTGGCGTCGGCGAAACCGGCGTCGACAACGCCATGGCCGAACGCGGGTTCGAAAACATCGGCGCGTGGATCCTCGGAAGAAACATGTTCGGCCCGGTGCGCGGACCGTGGCCCGATGACAGCTGGAAAGGTTGGTGGGGCGACGAGCCGCCGTATCACGTGCCCGTGTTCGTGCTGACGCATTACGCGCGCGCGCCGCTCGCGATGAAAGGCGGCACGGAATTTCGCTTCGTCACCGACGGCATCCATTCGGCGCTGGAACAGGCGAAAGCCGCAGCCTGCGGCCGCGATGTACGCGTCGGCGGCGGCGTGGCGACCGTCCGCGAATATCTCAAGGCGCGGCTGATCGACGAGATGCATCTCGCGCAGCGGCCGGTCGTGCTCGGCTCGGGCGAAAACCTGTTCGATGGGTTGGACATGCGTGCACTCGGCTACGAACGCGCCGAATCCATCGCGGGCGAACGCGCGACGCACATTGTCTTGCGCAGAAAGGCCTGACGCCGCCGTTTCAGTGGGACCGTTTTTCGGCGTACGCATGCACGTCGCCTTCATCGCGCAGGCTGAACGGCGTGAAATGCGTATTCGGATCGTAGGTGTCGACGCCTTCGCGGCGTTTCAAAAATCCGACGACCGCGTAAGTAACCGGCGTGAACACGACTTCGACAAAGACCTTCATCGTCCAGTTGAACACGATCACCTTGACCAGCGTCTGCCCTTGCCAGATGCCGGCAAACGCGATCGGATAGAACGTCAGGCTGTCGAGTCCTTCGCCAACCAGGGTGGAACCAATCGTACGCGTCCACAGCCAGCGGCCGCGTGTCATCAGCTTCATCTTCGCCATCACGTATGAGTTCGCGAAATCGCCGATCCAGTAGGCGACCATCGACGCGAGCGCGATGCGCCACGTGCCGCCGAACACGACTTCGAGCGCCGGCTGCAACTTCGCGTTGAACGGCTCGATCGGACTCGGCGGCATTACCAGGATGGCCCACGACATGAAACTCGCGAACAGGAGGCCGCCGAAACCGGCCCAGATCGCGCGACGCGAGCGCGCGTAGCCGTATACCTCGGTAAGCACGTCGTCGAAGATGTAGCTCACCGGAAAAAACAGATTGCCGGCGCCGAAACTCAACGCGCCGATCAGTGGCAGCGTGATCGTGCAGACCTTGGCCGGTCCGATCAGGTTCGAGCACAGCAGCACGGCGACCATGCCGCCCACCAAGAGATCGTAGTAGCGGAAACCGCGCCGGGCCGGCGCAGCGGCGATCGTGCTCATCGTGGATTTTCCTCCGCAACGGACCGATGGTAACGGTTCGCGCCGCGTGGTCATACCGGCCGAGGCAGGACCGCGCGGGCCGGCGCGCGTCGCAGTACCATGCGCCGGCACCGCAGCTTTTTGTGCGGCCGTTGGTGCGGTCGGTCGGTCGTGTCCTCGGAGGTGCCATCGTGCGCAGCAACTACGCGGTCGTTTCAGGCGTCGTGTTCGGCGTGGTCGCCATCATTCAGGCGATCCGCGCATTCAACCAATGGCCCGTGCAGATCGGACCCTTCGCGGTGCCGGTCTGGTTTTCATGGATCGCACTGGTCGTCGCCGGAGGTCTGTGCATCTGGGCGTTCCGATCAGCGCGCTCGTAACCCGCTCCGGGCACACGAAGCTTCGAACCGTGAAATGCGGGAATTGCGCGTGTGCACGATGAAACCGTGAAAACGAACCGCTCGATTCCTTCCAGCGCGATCATTCCCGAGCTCGCGTACGCGGATGTGCGCGTGGCTGCTACGTGGTTGTGCGATGCGTTCGGGTTCAGGGAACGTCTGCGCATCGCGGACCATCGCATCCAGCTGACATTCGGCGACGGCGCGATCGTCGTGATCGACGGACCGCCCGAGCCGGCGACCGAACATGCTTCCACGCACTCGCTGCTGATACGCACGGACGATGTCGATCGCGTTTTCGAGCGTGCCGTCGCCCGCGGTGCCGAGATCATCCGCCGACCCGCGGATCATCCTTATGGAGAGCGCCAATGCACGTTGCGGGATCCCGGCGGGCACGTCTGGACGTTTTCGCAATCGATCGCCGATGTCGATCCGGCCGATTGGGGCGGCGAGCTGCTCGACCGCTGAGAGATTCCCTCTCCCATGGAGAGATTCCCTCCCGCTTGCGGGAGAGGGTTGGTGAGAGAAATTCTAGCTAGACCTCCCTCATCCGCCTTGCGGCCGACTTCTCCCGCAAGCGGGAGAAGTGAAAGCAATCACTCGATCCCCTGCAACGTAACTTGCAAACGCCGGCGTCAACCCGGCCTGAGCCATCGCGCTGCCAGCGGCGGAATCAACAGCAAACTCACCAGCGTCGAAGACACGAGTCCACCGAGGATCACGACCGCCATCGGTCCCTCGATTTCATGACCCGGCTGTTTCAGCTGCAGCGCGACCGGCAACAGCGCGAGCCCGGTCAATAGTGCAGTCAGCAACACCGGCGTCAGGCGTTCTTCGGCGCCGCGTAACGCGGTTGCGAGACTCCACGTCTGTCCTTCTTCGCGTACGAGATGATCGTAATGCGAAATCAACAGGATCGTGTTGCGCGCCGCCATGCCGAACAACGCGACGAACCCGACCATCGCGCCGAGCGTCAGGTTGCCGCCAGTGACGGCGATGGCGGCGACGCCGCCAAGCAGCGTGCTCGGCAGCGCGAGCAGCACGAGCGCGACATGACGCGCATGTCCGAACGCAAGACCCAGCAACAGCACGATCAGCACGAACGCGGCGGCCGAATGCAGCAGCAACTCGTGCGCCGCTTCCGTTTGCGCTTCCGCGGCGCCGCCGTAACGCAGGTACACGCCCGCCGGAAGCGCAACCTTCGAGGCGATCGCCTTGCGCGCGGCTTGTGCGTAGCCGGACTGATCGGATGTCTTGGGCGTCGCGACGACAATCTGGCGACGCAGACTGTCCTCGTGATCGATCATGCTGCGCGCCGTGATCGTTTCCAGATCGGCGACTTTCGCGAGCGGCACCAGCGCGCCGTCGCGACTGCGCAGCAGCAGCGTGCCGACCGCGTGCGGATCGGAACCGGCGCCGACGATGCGCAACGCGACCGGCACGCTGCGATCGATGTGCTGGATCTGCGCGACGCGGCTGCCGTGAAACGCCGCGTTGATCGCATCGAGCACGTCGCCGGCCTGCAGGCCATAAAGCGCCAGCGCTTCGGGCTTCAACGCGACGCGGAGCTCCGGTTCGCGCGGCGGCACGACAAGACGCACGGTGCCGCTGTTCGGCAATTTGCCAAGCACTTCGGCAATGTCGCCGGCGACTTTATCGTCGACGTCGAGGTCGGCTCCGAACACGCTCACCGAAAACGGCGCGCTTTCGCCGGACAGCGTCTCGCCGATGCGCTCGGCGAGCACCGAATAGATCTCGACGAGCTGATTCGGATAGTCGTCGAACACATCGCGGATCGCGGCGTCGATGTCCGCGGCGGTATGGCCTTTTTGCGGATCGATCTGGACTTCGAACTCGCTCTTGTTCGGCGTGTCCGGATCCTGTCCGTTCTCGGCGCGGCCGATCTGCTCGGCGACGCTCTTGACGCCGGGAATCTTCGCCAGCGCTTTCGATATCCCTTCGCCGATGCGCGCCGTTTCCGCGATCGCGATGCCGGGCCGGAGCGATGCGTGCGCAATCAGATAATTCTCGCGGAAATCCGGCAGCAGGCGCGCGCCGAGCAGCGGCAGCAGCACGATGCCCGCGACGCCGCTCACAACCAGCAAAGCCAGCAGCAGCCGCGGACGTCGATCGAAACCTGCGATCGCGCGCAGCTGCCAGCGTTTGCACCGCGTAAGGAATTTCGCCTCTGGATGCGGCTGGTGATTCTTCATGACCAGCGCGCACAACGCCGGCGTCGCACTCATCGCGACCAGCAGCGAAAGACCGATCGCGAGCAGGAAGGCGATCGACAACGGGCGAAAGAACGCACCTTGCAGGCCCGACATCATCAGGATCGGCAGAAATGCGACCGCGACCGCAGCCGTGGCATAAAAGACCGGCCGCCGCACTTCGAGCGATGCACGCGTGAAAAGATCTCGCACGTCGAGGTTCGAGCCTGCCGCACGCATGCGGCGCAGAATGTTTTCGACGTCGATCACCGCATCGTCGACGACGACGCCGAGCGCGACGACCAAGCCGCCAAGCGTCATCGTGTTGAGACTGAGACCGAACGTTTCGAGAATCCACACGGTCGTCAGCAACGCGAGCGGAATCGAGCTGAAAGACACGAGCGCGCCGCGCCAGTCGCGCAGCGTGACCAGCAGCAACGCGACGACGAGCACGGCGCCGATCAGAAGCGAGTTGCGCAGCTTTTCGATCGCGGCCTCGATGAAACTCGCCGGCCGCAACAGCGCCGGATGATATTCGACGCCCTGCTGCTTCAGCGACGGCACCAGCGCATCGAGCCGCGCTTCGAGCGCGCGCGTGACATCGAGCGTATTCGCGCCGAACTGCGTCGACGTTTCGACGAGGATGCCAGGCCGGCCCCCGATCATCGCGTCCCCGAAACGTGGCTCGGCGCCGTCGCGAATCGTCGCAACATCGCCGAGCCGGATCGGCACGCCATCGCGCGTCGTGATCACCGCCTCGGCCAGCGCTTCGGCAGTTGCTCCGGCGGCTTGCGCCTGCACGACGATGCGCTGCGTCGCGGTCTCGATAAAACCGCCGCCGATCAGCTCGGTTGCGCGACGCGTCGCCTGCGCGATGTCATCCAATGTGAGCCCGTTCGCCGCGAGCTTGACCGGATCGACGACGATCTGACGTTCGCGCACTTCTCCGCCAAAGATCTGCGCCTGCGCGACGCCGGGCACCGCGAGGATTTGCGGCTTGACGACCCATTCGATCAGATCGCGCAGCTCCAGCGGCGAAAGCTTGTCGCTGGTGAAGCCGAAATGGACGAGGTACTCCATCGACGAGCTCAATGGCGACAGCTGCGGCGAGCTCACACCGGCAGGCAATAGCCCGCTCGCTTCGGCGAGTCGTTCCGTCACGACTTGTCGCTGGCGATACGGATCACCGCCGCGATCGAAGATGACGCGAATCGCCGACAAACCCTGGCTCGATGTCGAACGCACCGTTCGCACGTTCTCAGTGCCGGCGAGAAGACCTTCGAGCGGACGGGTGACGAGTGATTCGACCTGCGTCGCATCGAGCCCCGGCGTTTCGGTTTGCACCAGCACATGCGGCGGCGCGAAATCCGGGAACACATCGAAGCGCGCGCTGAGCAACGCCGCCGCGCCGAGCACCGCGATCAATACGCTGAGCGCCGTAATGATGCGCGGATGCGCGAGCGACGAGCGGACGATCGCAGCTAGCATCGGACGTCGCCTCTCCCGCTTGCGGGAGAGGTCGGCCGGAAGCCGGGCGAGGGAAACGCCGCGAGAATGTGCCGTTGATTCAAGCGTGCCCTCGCTCCCAAGGCGCGTCGCGACGCGAGGACGACGACCTCCTCAATCATCGTCGTCCTCCGGCATCGACCCGATCCCCTCGAGCGACCACAACACACCAACGCCGCGCACCACGATCAGATCGTCATCGTCGAGTCCATCGACGAGCCAGCCATCGCCGCTCGGCATCAGCAGGGTGACTTGCTTGCGCGCGTAGCGCATGTTTTCGTCGCCGGGTTTCGCGTCGAGCTGGTGATAAACGTACGCGCCGCCCTCTTCGTAGATCAGTGCGCCGCGCGGCACCAGGAATCCCGCGCGCGCCGAGCCTGCGAGTGCGACGGCAAAACGCGCGCCGACGCCAAGGCCCGCAGGCGGCTGTTCCACTTCGACGAGAAGACTCGCCGTCTGCGCTTCCGTCGCTTGCGATAGCACTCCGAGCACGCGACCTTTGACGGCGATGCCGTCGATGTCGAGCGTCGCCGTCTCGGGCATCGCGCCGATGCTGTGCTGTCCGGGAAGATCGACGCGCACGAGTGCGCTCTTGCCGTTGGCGACCGCGTCGACGAGTTTCTGCTTTCGCGCCACGCCTCCGGAACCGATCGCGGCCCAGCGCAGCGCGAAACGCGCCGACGCTGCATCTGCCTGCGCTCGTGCGTGCGCCTGCTCCGCTTGCGCGGCTTCTAGATTTTTCAGCGACGCGCCGGCGCCAGCTTTGTAAAGACCTTGCAGTCGAGCGACTTCTGCTGCCGAGGCGCGCTCGGCCGCGCGGCTCGCATCGACCTCGCCGAGCTCGGCAATCAATGTGGACGGATCGAGAACCTGGCCGAACGCGGTGACTTGTTCGGCCGGCTTGGCTTTCACGGCATGTGCGACGACGATTCCGACGGCCTCGCGCTGCTCCTTGTTCAATGTTGGCGTCGTGCTGCCGGCATTCTTCGGCGCGTCGTCATCGTCGTCGCCCGCGGCGCGCGCAAGCATCGTCGTCGTTGCGATCGCGAGCATCGTCGTCAGCGCGATCACGATCATCGATGCGAACGACGCTGCGACGAGGCGCCTGGAAAAAACCATGTTCATCGGTCTGCTCCGGAATCGGAATACGCCGGCTTCGCGAGCGCAAGTTCGGGACCCGAGAGCGGCGCATGCAGCGCATCTTCGAGCGCGTTGCGCGTCGATTGCATCCGCGCACGCGCCTGCCCGACTTCGAGCTCCGCGCGCAGCGCCAGCACTTCGACGGAGGTATGGTCCATGCGATCGCCGGCGCCGATTCCGAGCGCGACATCGGCGTGATGGAGCTGCTGCCGGATCGCATTGCCGCGTTGTAGCGCCGCGTCGAGATTTTCCTCGGCGACCTTCTCGGCGCGCAGCGCGGACTCGATCTCGCCGTAAATACCGGCCTGCAACGTCAACATGCGTCGGCCGGCGACTTCGCGCGCGGCGGTCGCTTCGGCGATTTCGCCGCGATTGCGGTTGAACAGCGGCAGCGTAATGCCGACATCGAGCGGCCACTTCGCGATGCCGTGATCCCAGTAGTAGCCGGGCTTGAATTCGAATTGCGGATACTGGCGCGCGATCGCGCGTTCGAGTTTCTTTTCGGCTTGCGCGTAGTCGCCGATCGCGACGGCGAGGTCCGCGCGCGACAGCAACGCTTTCTCGCGTAGACCGGCGAGGCCGTCCGAGGCGACTTTCGGCGGATCGCCCCATTCGGGCCAAGAAATGTCGACGCCATCGAGCGCGGCTTGCGGCATCCCTAGCGCCGTCGCGAGCGCCGCTTGCGCGCTGCTTGCATCGGCATTGGCGTCGGCTTGCTGCTGTTCGATGTCGATGCGCGTCGTCTGCGCCGCGTTGAGATCGGTCGGCGCGTCCTCGCCCGCTTCGACACGCTGACGCTGCAGCGCGATGAGTCCGTCCTGCGTCGACGCGAGCCGTTTCAGTACGTCGAGCCGACGCCGGGCGCTCTCGCGATCGGACAGCGCCGCGATGAGCGAGCGACGCACGTTCCAGGTCTGCTCCATCAATTGATCGCGCGCGCCGCCGCTCGCGAGTCGAGCGACCTCTTCGTCGATGCGCCGGACACTGTGCTGCGGCAACAGGAAATCGAAGCTGATGCCGTAGAGCCAGTGCTGTGGTTCGCGCCGCGCATATTCGCTCTGCAGACCGAGCGTGGGATTCGGCAGCTCGCCGGCCGTGATCTCGTGCGCGAGCGCGGCGTCGACTTCGGCGCGCGCCACGGCGAGCGAACCGTTCTCCGCCAATGCCACCGCGAGCAGGCTGCCGCGATTCCATGCGAGCGGCGGCCATGGTTCGGCGGCTTGCGGCAGAACACGCGCGACGTTATCGCGGAGCGTTGGCGCATCGAGGCGGCGCGCCGCAAAGTCATCGATCGTTCGCGCCGGATCGAGCGGCGCAGGCGTATACGTCGCGCATGCGGCAAGCGTCAGCGCGAGCGCAGCAGCTGCAAGCGCGCGAAGACCGCGGTGGCCGCGCAGCGCGCGACGATCCGCGTCCTCGGTCTCGCCCGAAGCGACCGCAACCGTCGTGCGTATCGGCTGGCCCAACCCCACCTCCGCGAACCCCATGGCCATCCGGCCGTGCGAGACCCGTGCTCCGTCCCGGTCGATCTTACCGAGGATGCGGCTGCATCATCACACCCGAATGCGAGATGAACCGCAGACGTGGCGTTTTGCACGATGTAAACGGATGGCGCATTAGCATCAGCCCGCTCCCACTCGCACCCGGATCATGCCGACCCGCTCGAATACGGCCATGCTCGCCTTCGTGCTGATCGCCGGCGGCCTCCGCTGCGCGGTGGCGGCCCAGCACGTATTTGGCTTCGACGACGTCGATGCGCGCGCCAAGGCGCTCGCCGACGCGGCGTTCCAGGACGGCGGCTCGAACCTGCCGGGCGCGCTGCAGCATCTGGATCACGACCGCTACGAGGCGATCCGCTTCCGACCGGAAGCTGCGCGTTGGCGCGCAGCCAAGGCGCCGTTCGAAGTGCAGCTGTTTCACGAAGGCTGGCTGTTCGACCGACCGGTAAAAATCGATGAGATCGCGCGTAACAGCGTCACCGAGGTCACGTTCGATCCACGGACCTTCGACTATTCGAAAGCCGGTATCGATCCGCAAGCCGTGAGCGGCGTCGGCTACGCCGGTTTCAACGTGCATTACGCGTTGAACCTGCCCGCCTACAAAGACGACGTGCTGGCCTTCCTCGGCGCGAGTTATTTCCGAGCGCTCGGCAAGGGCCAGTTGTACGGACTCTCGGCGCGTGGACTCGCCATCGATACCGCGCTCGCTTCCGGCGAGGAATTTCCGCGATTCATCGAATTCTGGCTCGAAAAGCCCAAAGCCGGCGCGGATGCGCTGACCTTCTACGGTCTTCTCGACTCACCGCGCGCGACCGGCGCGTATCGATTCGTGTTCGTGCCCGGTGTCGAATCCACGGTTGAAGTCACCGCGCGCGTCTATTTGCGCGACAAAGTCGGCAAGCTTGGCGTGGCGCCGCTGACGAGCATGTATTTCCACGGCGCCAATCAGCGCGCGGAAAACGAAGATTACCGGCCCGAAGTGCACGATTCCGACGGTCTTTCGATCCAGGCGAAGAGCGGCGAGTGGATATGGCGTCCGCTGGTCAATCCGAAACGTCTCCTGGTCACATCGTTCGCGCTGGACAATCCGCGCGGTTTTGGCCTGATGCAGCGGCAACGCACGTTCGCCGCGTACCAGGATCTCTCGACGCGCTACGAAGCGCATCCGAGCGCATGGATCGAGCCGATCGGCGAATGGGGCAGCGGGCACGTCGAGCTCGTACAGATTCCCGCGCCGGACGAGACCAACGACAACATCGTCGCCTATTGGGTATCCGATCGCGCGGCCGCGCCGAAGGAAGCGATCGATCTGCACTACCGCATCCACTGGCAGAAGGATGTCGAAACGCGTCCGCCGACCGCGTGGGTAGCCGAAACGCGCCGCGGCAAAGGCTACATGCCCAAGCCTGACGCCGGCATCGGCTTCATCGTCGATTACACGGGGCCGATGCTGAGCCGTCTTGCGGCCGACGCGCCGGTCGCGGCGGATGTCTCCGCCGACGCCAATGGCGCGATCATCGACAAACAGCTCAGACGCAACCCGGAAACCGGCGGCCTGCGGCTGGAACTGCATGTACGCCGCGTCGACGACAGCAAACCGATCGAGTTGCGCGCGGCTCTGCGCAACGACAACGAGGCATCGGAGACATGGAGTTACGCGCTGCCGCCCGGTTGAATCGCGACGCCGCGCCGACGGCGATCTGCGATGACTATCTCGGCGCGCTGCCGCTCGCGCCCGCGGACCGCGCGCGCCTTGAGCACGCCTGCGCGAACGCGGGCAACACGCGCGCGGCGATGACGTGCGTGCACCGCGCGCTGGCCGATGCCTGCAGCATCGACACGGCCAACCCCGCGTCCGCTTCGCTGCGTGCGCGACTCGCTCTCGCCGGTGTCGATGGCAGCGATCACGCTGCGATCGTCGCAGACGATCCGCGCCGCGGCTTGCGTTTGATATCCGCGCCGCCCATTCGGCGCACGTCGATGGCGCCCGAACCGTGGCGTCTCGGCACGATCTTTCCGCTGTTCAGCCGGAGCCGGCGCGTGGAGCGCGGCGATGATGCGTCGACGCCGCCGAGGCGCAGTCAATGGCGCGCCGTCGCCGCGTGGCGACGCGTCGTGCTGTTGTTGCTCGTGATCGCGCAAACCGTGTTCGCGACTGATTTCATGGCCGGCGTGTTGCCGTACCACGGTCGCCAGCCACTCGAGCTCGGCATTCTCGCCTTGTTCGCGATCCTGATCCTGTGGGTGTCCGCCGGATTCTGGACCGCGATGGCCGGATTCGTGCTGCAACTGCGCGGTCACGATCGCTATGCGATTTCGGCGCGCGGTGCGCCGCAAGCGCCGTTGACCGATGCGTCGCGCACCGCGATCGTGATGCCGATCTGCAACGAAAACGTCGCGCGCGTGTTCGCCGGCCTTCGTGCGACGTACGATTCGGTCGCCCGCACGGGCGAGCTCGCGCGTTTCGATTTTTTCGTATTGAGCGACAGCAGCGATCCGGACCTGCGCATCGCCGAACGCGAGGCATGGTTCGACATTTGCCGTCGCACCGGCGGATTCGAGCGCATTTTCTATCGGCGCCGCCAGCATCGCATCAAGCGCAAGAGCGGCAATGTCGCCGACTTCTGCAGACGCTGGGGCAAAGGTTACGACTACATGGTCGTGATGGACGCCGACAGCGTGATGAGCGGACGTTGTCTCGTCGAATTGATGCGTCTCATGCAGGTGCATCCGCACGCGGGCATCATCCAGACCGCACCGCTCGCGTTCGGGCGAGAAACTTTGTATGCGCGCATCCAGCAATTCGCGACGCGTGTTTATGGACCGTTATTCGTCACCGGACTCCACTTCTGGCAACTCGGCGAATCGCATTACTGGGGCCACAACGCGATCATCCGCGTTGCGCCTTTCATGAAGCATTGCGCGCTCGGGCGACTGCCCGGACGCGGCGCGCTGTCCGGCGAAATTCTTTCGCACGATTTCGTCGAAGCCGCGCTGATGCGCCGCGCCGGATGGGGCGTTTGGATCGCCTACGATCTGCCCGGCAGCTACGAAGAAATGCCGCCGAATCTGCTCGACGAATTGAAACGCGACCGGCGCTGGTGTCTCGGCAACCTGATCAACTCGCGCCTTTTTTTCGCGCACGGCCTGCATCCGGCGCACCGCGCTGTGTTCGTCACCGGCGTCATGGCGTACCTGTCGGCGCCGCTGTGGTTTCTATTTCTGGTGTTGTCGACGGTGCTGCTCGCGGTGCACGTGCTGACGGTGCCGACGTATTTCGTCACGCCGAATCAGCTTTTTCCCTTGTGGCCGGAATGGCATCCCTCGCGCGCGATCGGACTCTTCAGCGCGACCGCGACGTTGTTGTTCCTGCCCAAGATTCTCGGCGTCGCACTGATTGCGACGCGCGGCGCTCAGCACTTCGGCGGCGTGCCTCGACTGGCCTTGAGCACGCTGCTCGAAATCGTCTTCTCGATGTTGCTCGCGCCGGTGCGCATGCTGTTCCACACGCAATTCATCGTGGCCGCGCTGCTCGGCTGGAAACTGACGTGGAAATCGCCGCCGCGAGAGGATGCCGAGACAACGTGGGGCGAAGCGCTGCGTCGCCATGGTCTGCACACGTTGATCGGCCTCGCCTGGCTCGGTCTCGTGTATTGGTTGAATCCCGCGTTTCTCGGCTGGCTCCTGCCGGTCGCCGGTGCGCTCGCGGTTTCGATTCCGATCTCGGTGTGGTCGAGCCGCGTTTCGCTCGGCCGGCGCCTGCGCGCAGATCGCATTTTTCTGATTCCCGAAGAGTCCTATCCGCCACGCGTATTGCGGCGCATGCGCCGATTCTTCCGCCATGCGCCGCCTGACGCGGGTTTCGTCGATGCAGTCGTCGATCCGCTGCACAACGCGATCGCGTGCGCGGCAGACGTCGCGCGCACGCAGCACTCGGATGCGATCCGACGCGTCAACGACGAGCTCGTCGACCGCGCGTTGCTCGATGGACCCGCACCGCTGACGCTGAATGAGAAAGCCGCGTTGCTCGGCGATGCTCTGGCGTTGTCGCGCCTGCACTTCGCGGTGTGGACCGCCGACGACGCGCATCCGGCATGGATACGTGCACGACGCAATACGACTCGCGCCAAAGCGCCGTCCGCAAGCACCGCGCGGAGCGCCGCGTGAAGCGGCGCGATCTGCTCAAGGTCTCGACGTTCGTTCTAGCGGGTTTCGCGCTGGTACGCGATGACGTGTCGTTCGCGGCCGCGCCGTCGATGGCGGATTCGACGCCGCGCTTTGATTACGCCGCACTCAAAGGACAAGCGCGCGCGTTGGCCGAGCGTCCATACGCCGTGCCCGCGCAGATGATTCCACCGTCCGTCGCACACCTTGGATGGGACCAATTCCAGGCGATCCGGTTTCGACCCGAGCGCGCGTTGTGGGCCGACGCGACGAACCGTTTCCGCATCGAGTTTTTCCATCTCGGCATGCAGTTCCGGCGCTCGGTTCGCATGCATGAAGTCGTCGATGGCGTCGCGCGCGAGATTCGCTACGATCCGGCGATGTTCGATCTCTCGCGGAGCGGACTTGATGCCGCGTCATTGCCGCGCGATCTTGGTTTCGCCGGTTTTCGCGTCGCATTCGCGCCGGACTTTAGCCGCGACGTCGCCGCATTCCTCGGCGCGAGCTATTTCCGCGCGGTCGGCGGCACGTTGCAATATGGTCTTTCCGCGCGCGGGCTCGCGGTCGACTGCGGACTTTCGAGGCCTGAAGAATTCCCCGACTTCACGGCGTTCTGGTTCGAGCGCCCGAAAGGCGACGCGACGACGCTGATCGTCTACGCGCTGCTCGACTCGCCGAGCATCGCGGGCGCCTATCGATTCGAAATTTCGCCCGGAGAGCCGCTGGTGATGCGCGTCGACGCGGCGCTCTATCCGCGCAAGACGATCGAACGCCTGGGCGTCGCGCCGCTCACCAGCATGTTCCTCTGTGGTCCGAACGATCGACGCGTCGATACGGACTGGCGGCCGTCGATCCACGATTCCGATGGTCTTGCGCTGTGGACCGGCAATGGTGAGCGCATCTGGCGACCGCTTGAGAATCCCTCGACCGTGCGCGTCAACACATTCGCCGACGATCAGCCGCGCGGCTATGGCCTTTTGCAACGCGATCGGAATTTCGATCACTACCAGGACGACGGCGTCTGGTACGACCGTCGACCGAGTCTATGGGTCGAGCCTTTGGATAACTGGAGCAAAGGCAGCGTCGATCTGCTCGAAATTCCGATCGCGCACGAAAGTTTCGACAACATCGTCGCGTTCTGGAATCCCGGCGCGCCGGTGACGAAAGGCAACGAATATCTCTACGCGTATCGTCTGTACTGGGGTTCGAAAATGCCTGCCCCGCCAGCGCTCGCGCAAACCGTCGCGACGTGGACCGGCATCGGCGGGCAAGTCGGCGGCAAGCGCAAACATTTTTCGCGACGCTTCGTCGTCGACTTCGCAGGCGGCGATCTCGCGTCGCTGGGCGCGGACGCAAAGGTCGAGCCGACCATCACCCTCTCGCGTGGGCAGACCGAGCTTGTTTCCGCGCGACCGCTTGCATCGATCTCGGGGTGGCGCGCGATGTTTGATGTGCGGCCGGTCGACGCAGGTGTCGAGCCGATTGATATTCGATTGTTTTTGAGGATGGGGGATCGGACGCTCAGTGAGACTTGGATTTATCAGTGGGCGCCGCACGGCGCGGCGAGTTGATGTTCGGTTTGTTTTGCTTTGTCTGCACGTCGTCGCGAGGACCGGCTCACGTCCCTGTGTGTTTCGTCCGCCTTCCTGGCGGACGAGTCACTTTCTCTTTCTTGTGCAAGAGAAAGTAACCAAAGAGAACACACCCTCGGTGTCGCGCCGGCGCGCAGCGCCGGTGCGCTGCGGGCGGCCGGGG
>Ga0157372_10001240_pt1 | contig 27579 bp, 22 predicted proteins | sample C55metaG_FD_115307 | JGI IMG/M metagenome (GOLD analysis project Ga0157372, IMG submission 115307) | Corn rhizosphere microbial communities from Kellogg Biological Station, Michigan, USA - C5-5 metaG | ecosystem: Host-associated > Plants > Roots > Rhizosphere > Soil | place: USA: Michigan...
AAAGGTGGTAAGGACCTGCTTACCATTTATTTCAATAATCAGCCTAACGCGCGTATGTTTACGGGGAAGATCCTAACGCTTGGAGGCAGTCACCAGATCAGTCAGTTAAGTCCGGATACTTCCTTTGGAGATCTTTCGGCGGTGATCATGAAAAACCTGCCCATGTGGGCCGAATTTCACCGTACACCGCATTTAGACATCGCCCTGCTCGAAAACTTTGAGGAAAAAATTGAGAAGATAGCCCATGCTACCAAGGATGTTAATGTTACCAGTATCAGCGGGGTACCCACCTGGAACCTGGTGCTGTTTAAACGTATCCTGGAGATCACCGGCAAAAATAACCTGCTTGAAATTTGGCCCAACCTGGAAATGTATTTCCATGGCGCGGTGAATTTTACACCTTACCGCGAGCAGTTTAAAAAGCTGATCCCTCACGAGGATATGTATTACCTCGAAAATTATAACGCTTCCGAAGGCTTCTTTGGCATACAAGATACCAAAGAGCCCGGCGATATGCTGCTGATGCTTGATTACGGTGTTTTTTACGAGTTTTTACCGATCGAAAACCTTCACGATGAAAACCCTGAAACGCTTACCCTTGATGAGGTGGAACTGAACAAAAACTACGCGCTCATCATATCAACCAATGCCGGCCTGTGGCGCTACATGATAGGGGATACCATTAAGTTTTCATCCCTTTCGCCATTCAGGATCCAGATCACCGGTCGTACAAAACATTTTATTAATGCCTTTGGCGAAGAAGTGATCATTGACAATGCCGAACGTGCATTGGACGAGGCCTGCTCGCAAACAGGCGCCATTATCAGGGAATACACCGCAGCTCCCGTATATTTTAACGGCAATGAATGCGGTGCCCATGAGTGGATTATTGAATTTGAAAAGAAACCGGCCGAGTTTGAGCGTTTTGTTGACCTGTTGGATGAAACCCTGCGCCGCATCAACTCCGACTATGACGCCAAACGTTTTAAAGACCTTGCCCTTCGCCGCCCGATAGTTCGTCGCGCGCCTGATGGTACTTTCTTTAACTGGATGAGGGAAAAGGGAAAATTAGGCGGTCAGCATAAGGTACCACGCCTGGCTAATGACAGGGAATATGTTGATGCTATTTTGAAAATGATGGAAGGGGCTTTTCAGAATCAGGACTTTAAGAATTAAGAAGCAAGAAAAATATAAAGTTGTTATAGTGAGTAGCAGGCCGGAGGCCTGGGGATATTTACCACTCGGCTTGAGCCGAGCGGTGGCGGGAAAATAGAAATAAAATAAATAAATAAACAAACACGCTGACGCTCGGCTCCAGCCGAGTGTCGACTATCAAGCGGCCTCCCGGCCGCCGTAGCAAAATCGAAGCCTAAGCCAAAGAATGTCGGAATTTAGAAAAGCCAATACAGATCGCCCGTTTTTTGTAACCCTCACGGTAGTTGGCTGGATAGATGTTTTCACCCGGTCTGAATATTGCGAAGATTTTTTAAATAACCTGGAATTTTGCAGAAAAAACAAGGGTTTAAAGGTGTATGCTTATTGTATAATGAGTAGCCATATTCATCTGATTGTTGAATCTGAGGAAGCAAAGCTGCCTCAAATTATCAGAGACTTGAAAAGTTATACCGCTAAGCGGATTATAGCGATGATAATTGATAGTCAAACAGAAAGCAGAAAAGAATGGCTGCTTTATATGTTCCGGTATTTTGCAAATACTACGCAACAAAATAGCGAGTACCAGTTTTGGCAAAGAACAACTCATCCGACTGAACTAATAACTGCCAAAGTATTTGATCAGAAGGCAGATTATATCCATAATAACCCGGTTGAAGCGATGATCGTTAATGATCCGATCGCGTATGTGTATAGTAGCGCTAATCCGGATTCGGTTTTTAAAGTTGATGAGTGACCTTTGTTTTGGTTACGGCGGCCGGGAGGCCGCAAAATAGTCGACACTCGGCTGGAGCCGAGCGTCAGCGTGGTGTATGTAGGGGAATAAACAAAAAGCGCCGGCGCTCGGCTCCTGCCGAGTGCCAAACTATCAAGCGGCCTCCCGGCCGCCGAAGCTCAAATCTGGTAAGCCTCCCAAATCTTCACCGCCTCCACGGCCTCTTTCACATCATGTACCCTCAAAATATTGGTACCTTTCGTCAATGCAATAGTATTTAAAGCTGTAGTACCATTCAACGCCTCTTCCGCCGTATTCCCCAATAAACCGTAGATCATCCTTTTACGGGAGATGCCAGTAAGCACCGGTAAACCCAACATATTAAATTCATTCATCCGGCTCATCAATTCATAGCTATGCTCAGCTTTTTTGGCAAAGCCGAAGCCCGGGTCGAGGATCACGTCATGTACGCCAAGGCGTTTTAATTCGCTGTATTTCGAGATAAAATAATCAAACACCTCACCAAATACATCATCATACTCTGCCAGTTGGTTCATGGTTTGCGGGGTGCCTTTCATATGCATCAAAATATATGGCACCTGCAGGCGGGCAACAATAGCAAACATGTCACCATCAAGCATGCCTCCTGATATATCATTGATAATATGTGCGCCGCCCCTTATAGCCGCTTCGGCAACACCGGCGCGGAAAGTATCCGTCGATATAATAGCTTCCGGAAATTGGGCAGCAATAGCTTCAACAACAGGCAATAACCTGTCTGTTTCTTCCTGTGCTGAAATATCAACCGCTCCGGGGCGCGATGAATACGCGCCAATGTCCAAAAATGTTGCACCATCAGCGAGCATTTTTTCTGCTTGTTTTAAGGCTTCATCAACACCGGGTTTGCGGCTGTCGGCAAAAAACGAATCGGGTGTGATATTGATAATGCCCATCACTTTTGGCGATGAAAGATCAATCAATCGGCCCCCGGCATTAAGTGTAACTTTTTTACGGAAAAATGTATTTTTAGTCACGGTTAGTTAAGTGTTGCAAAGTTATAATACGGCAAAGTTAACTAACTTTACAGGCGCAGGCTTCAAAACCTTCCAACATTTAAGCTTTACAACGTTACAACAAACAAAACACATCATCTTTTGACTAATACAGCAGCAGAATACGAAGGCGTAATTAATATATGTAAAGGCCTTTTCATGAAAAAGACCCGCGACTACGGCACCGCATGGCGCATCCTCCGTCCGCAATCCATTACCGATCAGATTTTTATCAAGGCCCAGCGCATCCGCACTTTGGAAGAGAAGAAAATTTCAAAAGTGGGCGATGATATCACCGGCGAATACATTGGCATTGTTAACTATTGTGTGATTGCCATGATGCAGCTGGAATGCGGCCCCGAAATGTCGACCGAGCTTAACCCTGATCATGTGAGCCAGATGTTTGACGAGAAGGTGAATGAAACCAAAGAACTGATGTTTGCCAAAAATCATGATTACGGCGAAGCATGGCGCGATATGCGCATCAGTTCATTGACAGATCTGATACTGATGAAACTGCTCCGCGTAAAACAAATAGAAGATAATCAAGGCCTTACAGAAGCTTCAGAAGGTGTAAAAGCCAACTACCAGGATATGCTGAACTATGCCGTTTTCGCGCTCATCAAGCTTAATATACATCTCGGCAAATAAAGCTTATGAAAAATACATCATCAAATAGCGCTGTAATATGGATCCCACGCTTATTGGTGGGCTTGTTGTTTATATTTTCGGGAGCGATCAAAGCCAATGATCCGCTGGGCTTTTCGTATAAGCTGGTTGAGTATTTTGAGGTTTTTCATATGACTTTCCTCAATGGGCTTGCGCTTACGATGGCTATTGTATTATGCGCGCTTGAAATGTTGCTGGGTTTCGCTTTGCTCATTGGTGCCCGCGCTGTTAAGGTTGCCTGGGGATTGTTATTGCTGATCATCTTTTTTGGCTTCCTTACATTTTATTCGGCTTTTTTTAAAGTGGTGCAAACCTGCGGCTGCTTTGGCGATGCTATCCCTTTAACGCCCTGGCAGTCCTTCAGTAAGGACATGGTTTTGCTTGCTTTGGTGCTGGTATTGTTTGTAAAACGCAAAGAAATTAAGCCATTATTTAGCGCGAAGGTTGGCGATAAGTGGCTGATCTGTGCTGCCGTAGTTTCGGTTGGCTTCGGCGTATACACCTACAACTTTTCGCCGGTCATTGATTTTTTGCCATACAAAATAGGTGCTAACCTACCCGATGAAATGAAGATCCCGCCCGGTGCACCTCTTGACGAGTTTGAACTTACCTATCACCTCAAAAACAAAAAGACAGGTGCTACCAAGGTGATGAACGATAAGGAATACCTTAAAAGCGATATCTGGAAGGACGCCAGTTGGGAGGTTGTTGGTGACCCGGAAAACCGCCTGGTAAAAAAGGGATATGAGCCTAAAATTCGTGACCTGGCTATTCAGGATGAACAGCGGAATGACTATACCAAAGAATTACTTTCGAGCCCTTTTTATAGCCTGTTCATTGTAGCCTATGATTTGAGCGAAACAGATAAAGATGCGATCAGTCGCCTCAACGCATTGGCCATTAATTTGACTGATAATTATAATATCCGTACCGTACTGCTCACCTCAAATTCCGCAGCCGATGCCAAAGCGTTTGCCAAAGAGCATAAACTGATCAGCGAGATCTTTTATGCAGACGGTGTTCCGCTGAAATCAATGGTGAGGTCCAATCCGGGCGTTTTGTTAATTAAGAATGGCACCGTTATTAATAAGTGGCATTATCATTCGGTGCCTAAATACGAAGACATAGTAAAGGAATACTTACAGAAATAACCAAATGATCCCCTACCTGCTCCGCAAATTAATGTACGGGCTGGCAGTAATGCTGGGGGTAGTGTTTGTTGTTTTTTTCCTGTTCAATATTTTACCTGTCGACCCTGCCCGCATGACCCAGGGGCAGCGTGCCGACGTACAATCGCTTCAGGCCGTACGCAAAGAGTTTGGGCTGGATAAACCAGTCCCGGTGCAATTCGCCTATTATCTGAACGATCTTTCCCCATTAGGTATCCATCTTAATACGGCTGACGAGCAACAGCGCTACGGCTATGTAAAACTATTCCCGGTGAGCAAGAGTAAAGTACTTGCACTGAAATGGCCTTACCTGAGACGTTCGTACCAAACCCGTAAGGATGTAGCCTCATTGCTGATGGAAGTGATCCCGAATACGTTGGTGCTTGCAGTTGTGGCCATGATCTTCGCCATTATTATCGGTGTTTTTTTGGGCGTGGCAAGCGCGGTTAATAAAGATACCTGGATTGATAAACTGGCTATTAGTTTTTCAACACTGGGCATTTCTGCCCCTTCTTTTTTTGCCGGGATTATCATTGCCTGGATCTTTGGTTTTGTGCTGAGTAATTACACGCATTTAAATATGTCGGGCAGTTTGTATAGCTATGACCCGTTTAAAGGGGAGGTGATTACGCTGAAAAATCTGGTACTGCCGGTAATTACTTTGGGTTTGCGTCCATTGGCTATTATTGTGCAGCTTACCCGCAATGCGATGCTTGATGTTTTGGGGCAGGATTACATCCGAACTGCCAAAGCGAAAGGATTAAATAACCGGACGATTATTTACCGTCATGCACTTAAAAATGCCATGAACCCGGTAATTACCGCCATTGCCAACTGGTTTGCGTCGCTTTTGGCAGGTTCGTTTTTTGTGGAATACATTTTTGGTTATAACGGATTAGGCAAAGCTACTGTTGATGCTTTGGAAATGTCGGATTTTCCGGTGGTGATGGGCTCTATATTGTTTATCGCGTTTATATTTGTAGTGATCAGTATCCTGGTGGATGTTATTTATGTTTGGATTGATCCGCGGGTAAAATTAAGCTGAAGAAATTTTTATGAAATATTTTATTGTAGGCTTTATGGGGTGTGGCAAAACAACCTGGAGCCGCAAACTGGCCGCTAAATGGGGCTATGAATTTATTGATCTTGACCATGTGCTCGAAGCCAAAGCAGGCATGAGCATAGCCGAATATTTTTCCTCATTTGGCGAAGATGCATTCCGTAAACTGGAATCGCAGGTATTGAAAGAAACTGAATATGCCGAAAATACGGTGGTATCAACCGGTGGAGGATTGCCTTGTTTTTTTGATAACATGGATTGGATGAATGCCAACGGTAAAACCCTCTACATAAAACTATCTCCCAAAACCCTGGCCGACAGGTTGGAGAGCAGCAAAACCATTCGTCCGGTATTGCAAGGGAAAAAAGGCGATGAACTGATTGGATTTATAACCGGCAAACTGGCCGAACGCGAAGGCTTTTATCTGCAGGCAACAAATATTGTTGAAGGGATTGATATGTCGGTTGAGAAGCTGGAAGAGGCGTTGGGGGTATAATAATCAGGAAGGAGAGAATTATATTTCCGTCATTGCGAGGAACGAAGCAATCGCTAACTATACAGGGCGGACCTGCTAATAGGGGATTGCTTCGTTCCTCGCAATGACGGGTGTAAATAACAAAATTAATTATCTTACCTCAAATAAACCGCATCCTCTTCGCCATCTTCTTCATCAAGCACTACATCAACATGCTCTTTGATAACGGTTGAAAGGGCTACACCAGCAAAGTCTGTTGTGATGGGGAAGCTTTTATGATTACGGTCAACCAATACCGCGGTACGAAGTTTCTTGAGCGGAACATCTAAAAACACACCAAAGCCATAAGCAAGGGTTTTACCGCTGTTTAGTACGTCATCAACCAGTATCACCACTTTATTGCTGCATTCCTCAACCTCAAAATCAATATTGGCGCTCAGGCTGCTGCTTTGTTTTTCGAGCTCGATGGTGATGATACGACTTTTGAAAGGCGCAATACCGTCAAGTATGGTTTTCAGGCGTTCGGCAATGTGGTTACCGCGTGGCAGAATACCGGCTATCAGTATTTCATTCTCGTCAAAATTATCCTCCAGTATCTGGTAGGCCATCCTGTCGAGCTTTTGCTGGATCTGTTGCTTATTTAGTATGAGAAGCTTTTTTTCAGGCATTTTTATCAGCATTATTTATTGCTCTTTTTAAAGGAGCTTTTATGCGGAAGCAGGATTCAACTAAAATAGTCCATTCCATATTGCGTCTTCGGGAGAAGGGGCCGCACGTCTCAAATTTATATAAATAAAACTTACTTAGCGTAAGGGAAAAACACAAAGTTTGCGCCTTCGGGAACCACTACAAATACGCACATAAATTGGTACGGATCTTTGTAGCTGTTAATAAAGCGTTCTTTCAGTACAGGCTTTATAACGTCTCGTTCTACAAATTCTTCCAATGTAGAAGCATGAATGCTCCATTCCGAGTTTAAATCATGACGATCAAGGATTAATTCGCCTAAACTAAGTTCGTGCTGGTGAGCTATAAAAATGGGGTAAGAAGAAAGACCCTCGTTCATGATCTCTTCCGATACCTCTTTAATTGATTCGTTAAAATATTTTAGGTCGCGCTCCAAACTTATCAGCGGACTATCGGCCGCCGGTTTGTTGCGTTCATTTCCTTCGTTAAGCAGTTCTTCAGGGTTCATGACCGTTGATTTTTTTGATTACGCTGATTTCGTTGATTTTTTTAGGGGATTACACCGGTTTTTTTGATTAAGATTCTATTATCAGCAAGCCGATAACTATGAACCATCAACCATGAACTATACACTTCTCAAAACAAGCAACACCACATTCTCCACGTGCTGGGTATGCGGAAACATATCTACCGGCTGAATTTTTACCGTGTCGTATTTCTCTTTTAATACCAGCAAATCGCGGGCCTGGGTGGCGGCATTGCAGCTTACGTAAACAATTTTAGGGGCTTCAATCTCCATTAAGCGGGCTACCACATCCGGGTGCATGCCTGCACGCGGTGGATCGGTAATGATCACATCCGGCGTGCCATGCTCTGCTACGAAATCGGCTACCAATACATCCTTCATATCACCGGCATAAAACTTGGTGTTGGTGATATTGTTAATGGCCGAATTTACCTTAGCATCTTCAATAGCAGTTGGTACATACTCAACGCCAACAACTTCACGCACATGCCCGGCAACAAAGTTAGCAATAGTGCCGGCACCGGTATAAAGATCATATACCAGCTCATCGCCTTTAAAACCGGCAAAATCCCGGGTTATTTCATACAGGCGAAGTGCCTGGATGGAGTTGGTTTGGTAAAAAGATTTTGGCCCGATGCGGAACTTGATGCCATTCATTTCCTCGTGAATGTATTCCGGGCCTTTAAAGGCTATAACATCCTGGTCAAATATGGTATCATTTTTTTTCTGGTTTACGATGTAGAGTAAGGAAGTGATCTCCGGGAAACGGGTATCAATATGGCTCATCAGGCCATTAATTTCGCTTTGTTCTGCGTAAGCAAAAACTACAATCACCATGATCTCGCCGGTTGATGAGGTGCGTACAACCAAATTGCGGAGCATACCGCTGTGATTCCGCAGGTCGTAATAGGTATAACCCTGTTGAATGGTAAAATCACGGATCTCGTTGCGCAGGTTATTTGATGGTTCGGCTTGCAGGTAACAATGGTTTACATCCAATATTTTATCAAACCTGCCGGGGATATGAAAACCCAGTGCATTCATATTCAGGGTGCCATCTTCTTTGTTTTCGCCGTCGTAAAGCCAGCGTTTGTTTGAGAAGGTAAATTCAAGCTTGTTGCGGTAATACCTGTCGGCAGGTGAAGGCACAATAGGCATAATGCCGTCAACGTTGATCTTAGCTAAGCGGCTTAAAGCATCTACTATCGATTTTTGTTTGAATTTAAGCTGAGCCTCATAGGTCATGTGCTGCCATTTGCAGCCACCACAGGTGCCAAAGTGCTCACAGAAAGGAGTGGTGCGGTATTCAGAAGCTTGTTTTAATTCGGTGATCTTACCTTCGCCGAAGTTTTTCTTACTCCGGTACACTTGTACATCGGCAATGTCGCCGGGTACGGCTTTATCTACGAAAAGAACAAAATCATCTGCCTTGCCTACACCTTTGCCTTCTTCGGCAATATCAATGATATGTACGTTCTCAAAAAACTTTGGTTTGTTAGCTTTACTCATCAGGCTGCAAAGTTAACCCTATTTATTTAATCCTGAAAATGGGAGAGGAGCGGCAAAAGAGAGCCTGTCGCCTTTAAAAGACGTTACGATACTAAAACAAGCTTTTTAAACAAATAAGCTTAGCAAATATTTAACCATATCAGTGGTATCGATATCTTCTATCTCAAATTGCTCATCAATCAGGTCGGAAAGTTCTGTTAGTTCGCGGCTCATAAAACAAAAAATTACTATGCTAACATAGTAATTTTTAAACTAAAAACCAAATCGGTATAAGGTTTAATTACCAATCAGTAAAGATTTTTGAAAACTTTGCTGATTGGTATATGCAATGCTTAATTTTTATCCCAATTTATCTTGCGCGAAAAGTACATCAACACGGCTATAATGATAAACAGCGCGATACTGCCAACCATTAAAGCAAGATCTTCCAGTTGAATGATGACAAAAATAAACGCATAAAACACCGCTAAAATAAAAGCGAACAGTAACGCCGCCTTCCCGTTTTTTAGCAGGGATGATATAAATACGGATATCAGTGCTATTGTTGATACAGATGCAATAATATAAGCCATGTTGTAGCCAACCTGCTCAGAAAACGACAGCAGCAACGTATAGTAAATAACCATCGCCGCGCCAATCAATATGTAGTTGAACAGATGTATCGGTTGTTTGCGGATAACCTCGGTTAAAAAGAGGGATATAAAGGTGAGCAGGATAATGAATATCGCATACTTGCTGGTACGCATGGTTTTCTGGTACTGATCAACCGGGAGGCGAAGCTTTACACCAAAAGTGGCCTCTTCCAGTTTTTTGTCGTTATCTAAGGTTTTTTGCTGACCGGTCCACTGTTGCGGGAATGGCCGGTTGTAATACATCATACGCCAGCCGGCGCTAAAGCCGCCGGTATCAACTTTAGAATCATCGGGGAGGAAATTGCCATCAAAGCTCGGGCTGCTCCAGTTGCCATTTACCCGCACATCGGTAGTTTTACCAAGTTGTAAAAAGCTTAATCCTTCACTGCCTTTCAGATCAAGCGTGTAATCAAATGGAATTTCGTTATTGTTTATTGCTGAAAGATCAACACCGGCTTGCAAACCATTGCCAAATACGGATTCAAATGAAGGTTCGGCGCCAAGTATGGGTTGAGTTGTTTTTATAACCGGGTTGCTTTTCAAACCTTTTAGGTCGCTCACACTAAATTCAAACCTGGCTTTGTTTAAAAGGAGCTGGTTTATATTTATACCGAGTGAGGAGAGATCAAGCCTGGCAAAATTACCACTTACTTTTACCTGCGTATTGTACACCGCCACGTCAAATATGCCCCGGTGCCTAAGCTGTGTTGTAAGGCCTGCCTTAATGTGAAGGTTGTCGGGCAAAATGTACAGGTTTTCTATAGGCATCTGCTTAACGGTATCGGTCATATTTATTCCTTTTTTATAAGGGATAACCAATATCGGGCCTTTGATGATCTGGCTGGCCGACCAGCTATCTGATACCTCTTTGGCCGTTTCACCCTGTCTGACTGCACGTTCGGTTACCAGGTTTTGGACGAAGGCTGATGGAATTAAGAGTAAAAGCGCCAACAGGCCGATAAAGATCAATTTAAATGTTGCCGACTCTTTGAGCCAGCCTAATGTTGTTTGTTTGGGTGATTGTTCCTCTATCATGATTATTTAGATATAAAGTACTTTGTATTTCAAAGTTTATGATTAAAAAGAAAGGGCTCTTTGTTAAGCCCAAGACAAATATAATATAAAGTACTTTGTATTTCAAAGTAAATAATAGAAATTTTTACTCAAATAGTTAAAAACTGTTTAAAGGGCGGTCAGATAGCTATCAAATAAATTCATTGCCGTTGACTTTAGTCGACGGAATTATTGCCGAAAGACAGAAGGCTTTAGCCGAAATACAGCTTGGATTTGGGCTGAAGCCCGGCTATTTACTTCTTTAATCCGTTGACTAAAGTCAACGGCAATAAGTAGTCTTTCTTTAGGTAGTTTTTAATTGAAAGGTATTCTTACACCGAAACCGCAGCCTTAACCAGATAAGGCAAAATCTCTTTCTGGAAAGAAACAAAATTTTTCCGTACATCCGAATCACTTACCGAGGTAAAGGCGAAACTGAACACGATGCTTTTGCTGCACTTGATCAGGAAGCGTAAGCGTTGCTGGTAGGTTTCGTGCTTGCGGATACCTGGCAGCTGGATAAACGATGCCATGAGCAGTTCCTCAAGTTCGTTAGAGAGGTTCTTTAAAAAATCCTGGGAGTTGGTTGACTCACGGATAAAATCCCAGCCGATAAACTCATTACAAACGGTGTAGGAGAGGCGGCAGGTTTTCATGATGAGGTTATTGAGATAAACCTCTTCATCAATATCATTCCAATTGCTTTGTACGAGGTCGTCAACACTGGCTTTGATGTAGTCCATCAGCAGCACGTGTAATACGGCCTCTTTGCTATCGAAGTATTTATAGATAGTTGCCTTGGCAATTTTTGCCTTTTTGGCAATCTCATTAACACTGGTTTTATGGTACCCGAATTTGCGGAAAAGTTCCTGTGCTGCCCGCTTAATGCTGTCTTTTATTTTATCGGCTTCCATTAATTAGTTACTTGAATTTCAAACTGGGTAACCGCTACCCTATAGGTTCTTAATGCCTTTGTGGCCGGAGCTTTTACCGGTGTGCCGTCTTCCAGGCTAAACTTTGAACCGCTGCAGGGATCGGTCACTGTAAAGCCTGTATTGTCTATAGTTACTGCGCACTTTTTTTCAGGCTGATAGCTGCTACACCGGTCGTAGGCCGCATAAGTGCCATTCACTTTACGGTAAATGATCAATCCGGACACACCATAACCGTTAATGGCCACCGCGCCGCCCGCAACGTTAAGGGGGCTCAATGCCGGTGTGCCCAACGCGGCCTGGAAATTAACAGGTACGCTCGGTACATTATCGGTTGCTTTTCCGCACGAAAAGCAACCGATAACTACCAATAGTATTATAGTGAGTTTCCTCATAAAATTTCAGTTTGGAACTGTTTCAGAAAGCGTACGTCATTCTCTGAGAACAGGCGCAGGTCGCGGATTACATATTTTAGATTGGCAATACGCTCCATACCCATACCAAAGGCAAAGCCTGTATATTTTTTACTGTCGATACCGCAGTTTTCCAAAACGTTAGGGTCAACCATGCCGCAGCCTAAAATTTCTACCCAGCCACTGTGCTTACACATGTTACAGCCTGCGCCGCCGCAAATGGTACATGAAATATCCATTTCGGCCGATGGCTCGGTGAACGGGAAGTATGACGGACGGAAACGTACCCTTGTACCTTCGCCATAAAGCTCCTGTACAAAGTGGTAAAGGGTTTGTTTCAGATCAGAGAAAGATACATTCTCATCAACATATAAACCTTCAACCTGGTGGAAAAAGCAATGTGCCCGGGCCGAAATAGCCTCGTTACGGTAAACCCTGCCCGGCATAATTGCACGGAACGGTGGTTTGCCGGCTTCCATCATCCGTACCTGTACCGATGAGGTGTGGGTACGCAGCGCAATATCATCTTTACCATTATTCTTTTTAATAAAGAAGGTATCCTGCATGTCACGTGCCGGGTGTTCATCAGGGAAGTTCAGGGCCGAGAAGTTATGCCAGTCGTCTTCAATTTCCGGACCTTCGGCAACAACGAAACCTAAGCGCTTAAAAATGTCGATGATCTCGTTACGCACCAACGACAGCGGATGGCGTGAGCCAACAGCGAAACCATCGCCGGGTAAGGTAAGGTCAAGATCGTTGCCCTTGCTCTGAACGCTTGAGCCAATGTTTTCCTTCAGATCGTTATACTTAGCCTCGGCCAGTTGTTTAAACTCGTTAAGTACCTTGCCAAAGGTGCGTTTCTCTTCCGGACTAACGCTTTTAAACTGCTCAAAAAGGTCTTTAATAATACCCTTGGTGCCTAAAAATTTAATCCGGAACGCTTCCAGTTCGTCGGCATTGGCCGGCGAAAAAGCATTGATCTCGGCGGTATATTGGTCTATCTGAGCTTGCATTATAATGTATTTAAAAATTGTTCGGCTGTTAAAACAGGTATTGTTGAGTTTTTATAGTCTTTTATATTTCGGGTGATGATTAGATCTACACCCGCATTTTTGGCGGCAAAATATTGAACGGCATCTTCAAAATCTTTAAAGTCTGAAGCTATCGCATCATTTATAGTTGAGGCGTCTTCGCCTAACACCCGTAACTGTTTCGATAGTAATTTTATAGCTTCGATTGCGGTTTCCGCTCCTAAGTGTTTCTTTGTAAAGTAGTGAACATTAATGAGGGTATGTACCGCTGTGCAAAAATTATATCCGCTACCTATGGGTAACGATAGAATTTGTGCAGATGCGCTATAAAAGGTCGGCCTATTTAAAATAACGTCAAGCAATACATCTGAATCAATAAAGGCCAATTTCATAAGCCGTATTTTTCATCAAGATGTTTATGGTACTCTGCTTTGGCGTCAAAATCAGGAATCGGCGTTTTTGAAAATGTTAGTTTTTTAACCCAATCCGCTATTTCTACAGTTTTTACGTTTGTCTTAGGCTCTTCAATAGCAGTAGCGCTGGATGTAACTCTTTTTAAATAACGTTCAATTAACCTGGACAGATTGGTATGCGTTTCATTGGCATAAAGTTCTGCCTGTTTTAAAACCTCCGGCTCAATATCTAAAATTAACTTTGCCATAACTTTCAATCGTCAATACGCAAAAATACGACAATTTACCTTATTTCAATACTCCCAGTTCCTTACCCACCTTAGTAAACGCTGCAATAGCTTTATCCAAATGGTGCATATCATGCGCTGCCGAGATCTGTACCCTGATCCTTGCTTTACCTTGCGGTACTACCGGATAGTAAAAGCCTATTACATAAATACCTTCGTCAAGCATTTTTGCAGCAAACTCCTGGGCCAGCTTGGCATCATATAACATAACCGGGACTATCGGATGCACACCGGGTTTAATATCAAAACCTGCTTCCGTCATTTTTTTACGGAAGTATTGCGTATTGCTTTCCAGTTTATCGCGAAGCTCGGTGGTTTCGCTTAACATATCCAATACCGCTATTGAGGCTCCGGTAATGGCAGGTGCCAAAGTATTTGAGAACAGGTAAGGACGGGAGCGCTGGCGCAGCATATCAATAATTTCTTTACGGCCAGATGTAAAACCACCAGATGCACCGCCCAAAGCTTTACCTAATGTCCCGGTGATGATATCAATCCTGCCCATCACATTATGGTGCTCATGCGTACCACGACCGTTTTTGCCCATAAAGCCCGAGCAATGGCTCTCATCGATCATGACCAGCGCGTTGTACTTATCGGCCAGGTCGCAGATTTTATCTAACTGGGCAATGGTGCCGTCCATGCTGAAAGCGCCATCGGTAACGATGATTCGGTGACGCAGTTCCTGCGTAGCTTTTAATTTTTCTTCCAGGTCGGCCATATCATCGTGCTTGTAACGGTAGCGCTGGGCCTTGCAAAGGCGCACACCGTCAATGATCGAAGCATGGTTCAACTCGTCAGAAATTATGGCATCCTGATCATTAAATAAAGGTTCAAACACGCCGCCGTTGGCATCAAACGCTGCCGCATACAGAATGGTATCTTCAGTGCCCAAAAATTCAGCTATCTTTTTTTCAAGCTCTTTGTGTATGTCCTGTGTACCACATATAAACCGTACAGACGATAAACCGTAACCATGCGTATCCATGGCATCTTTGGCGGCCTGTACTACTTTGGCATTACCCGATAGGCCGAGGTAGTTATTGGCGCAAAAGTTAATTACTTCGGCACCGCCCTGAACAGTAATATCGGCGCCCTGGGGCGAAGTAATGATCCGTTCCTTTTTGTATAACCCGGCGTTTTCAATTTCGGTTAACTCCTGTTGTAAAACCGGCTTTAGTGTGTTGTACATAGCATGCGTGTTTTAAAGAGGGCAAAATTAAGCATTCGCGGGCATTTGATAGGGTTTATTAAACCTTAAATAATTATTAACTGAATAATAAAACATTTTTAGGCCATAACACATTACCCATAAGTAACATATGAGAAAATATATACTACTATTAATCACTGCTTTTTGCGTAATAAGGGCCTCCGCACAGCAATCACTTTTAACAGGGAAGATAACCGATAAAAATGGACAGGCCATTCCTTTTGTTTCTATTTATATCCGTAATTCCACCTATGGTACAACGGCCAACGAAAACGGAATTTACCAGTTTAAACTTGCCCCCGGTACCTATAACGTCATATACCGCTATGTTGGATATACTGAAAAGATAGAGCAGGTCACCATAACAGATCAGGATCAGGAACATAATGTACAAATGGCCGATGAAGTATTTGCCACCAACAGGGTAGCCGAAACCTATCGTAAAAACCGGGATGCTGCCGATACTATTATGAAGCAAGTGCTGAAAAAACGCAAATACTATATTGAGGAGGCCACTTCATACTCCTGTGCTGTTTATATCAAAGGTGTACAAAAATTACTGAGCGTACCTAAATCATTGTTGGGGCAGGAGGTAAGAAAAACCCTCGATCTGGATACAAACGGTAGGGGGATACTCTATCAATCCGAATCGCTGTCTGAATATAATTTTCAAAAGCCCAACAAGGTACGCGAGATTACCATTGCCAACCGGATGGCAGGGCAGAATACAGCATTTGGCTACAAAAAAGCGTCCGACCTGCAGGCTAATTTTTATCAGAACGTATTTATCATCAACGGATTGGCTACCCGTGGCTTTGTTTCTCCGGTTGCTTCATATGGTCCCAGGTTTTATAATTACAAATTGTTGGGAACTTCTGTTGAAAATGGACATACTATTCATAAAATCCAGGTGATTCCGAAACGCGGGCACGGTCAGTATTTTCAGGGTGATATTTATATTGTCGACGGCGACTGGCGCATTTATAGCGTTGACCTGTTTATTGAAAATAAAACAAGCAACCTTAACCTGGTTGATACTTTAAAGATCAGGCAGCAATACGTAGCTATTACCGATAGCGTATGGATGCCGGCATCAACCCAGTACAACTTTAAAGGAGCTGTTTTTGGATTTAAATTTGGCGGATACTATGCGGCTGTTTACAATAATTATAAAATCAACCCAACCTTCCCCGATAACTTTTTTACCGGTGAGATCCTTAAAATTGATACGGCAGCCAATAGTAAAAAACCGGGCTATTGGGCCGATGCACGACCAATACCCTTAACTGCTTCGGAGGATCGTGATTACAAAAAAAAGGACGCCTTTGAAGAATATAAAAAGACAGATACTTACCTCGATTCGCTTCAGCATCATAAAAATCATATCAATTATCCGGGCTACCTGATTTTTGGTTACGCGGCCAGCAATAAAAGCAACAGGGACTCATTATACATCTTCCCGTTTATACAAACCTTTTATTACAATACGGTCGAGGGTTTCGGTATTAACGCCAAAGTAAGTTATATCCGTACCATTGATGATTTTCATTCGCTTACAGTTACGCCGGCTGTGCGCTATGGCTTCTCTAACAAGATCTTCAGCGCCAATATGGGTATTGATTATAAAAACGACCCTTTTCACAATGCAAAATTTTATGCTGATTTTGGAAGCGATGTACTTGATCTGAATAATGTTGGCACGCGTTCGTTATATTTTAACACATTGAGTACACTCCTAAGCGAAAATAACTATGTTAAATATTACCGAAGCCATTATGGCGATTTTGGTTACCAGCGCGAAGTGATAAACGGCGTGTTTTTAAAAGGAGGTTTGTCGTATTCAAGTCGCTCGCAGCTTTACAATACGTCTTTTAGTAAGATAAAGGATATTAAGGATCGTCAGTTTACATCAAATAATCCATTAGCCCCTCCGGGTACTCCGGCAGATGACCATTCGTTTTTGTTTCCGGATAACCAGGCACTGGTATTTAACGCCTCGGCTACTTTTACATTCGATCAGCGATACGAGATACGGCCCACCGGCAAGTTTAACCTGCCCTCAAAATATCCAACCTTAACGGTAAACTACCGTAAAGGGTTTAAAAATATCATTGGCTCGGATGTAGATTATGATTTTGCCTCAGTCGACCTTTCGCAGGACCATATCCGTGTCGGTCTTTCGGGCTATTCATCATTTAAAGTATCGGGCGGAGGCTTTTTCAATAACAACAACCTGTACTACATGGATTATAACCACTTTTTAGGTAACCAGGGTACCACTTTTGATCCTACCTATGTAGGTAGTTTCCACTTCCTGCCTTTTTATACCTATAGTACCAACGGTGCGTTTTTAGAGGCGCATTACCAACATAATTTTGCAGGTTCACTATTTAATCATATCCCGTTGTTAAGGAAGTGGAAGCTTGAAGAAATCATCGGCGCCAACTACCTCACCACGAAAAATAACCGCAATTACCGTGAGTTTTATGTAGGCGTACAGCGCCTCATTTTCCGGGTTGACTACGGTATCTCATACGCCGGCGATAAAAAATACATCCAGGGGTTCAGGATCTTTTATGGAATCAGATAAGGTGAAAGGCGAAAGGTAAAAGGTTTTTTGCCTACACCAGATTAAGGTGCAGCTACCTTTCGCCTTTAACCTTTTACCTTTCGCCTAATTTTGAGCTTTCAGCTCAATTTCCTATCTTTGCGCCGCTCATTTAACACTGTTTGCAGCAGTATCAATGATTTTATGGAAATGTATAATACCTTACTTTACTATTGTTATTCGACAATAGCTAATGCGGAGCAATTTGCTGCCGATCATTTAAAATTTTGTAAAAGCTTAGGTTTAACCGGGCGCATTATTGTGGCCGATGAGGGGCTTAACGGTACTGTTTCGGGTACTGTTGAGGCATGTAAAACCTATATGGATACTGTACACGCCGACGAGCGTTTTGCCGGTATCGACTTTAAAATTGATGAAGTAGATACGCCTTCCTTTGTAAAAATGCATGTGCGTTATAAATCAGAGATTGTACACTCCGGACTGCGTGACCCTAACGTTATCGACCCGAAACAAAAAACCGGCAAACACCTGGAGCCAAAAGAGTTTTTGGCTATGAAAGACAGAGACGATGTGGTTGTACTTGACGTACGCTCAAATTATGAGCACTCATTAGGTAAATTCAAAAACGCCGTAACGTTAGATATTGAAAACTTCCGTGATTTTCCGGCCATGATTAATGAGCTGGCCAAGTACAAGGATAAAAAGATCCTGACTTATTGCACCGGAGGCATTAAATGCGAAAAAGCATCGGCCTTGCTGTTGCACGAAGGTTTCCCGGAAGTGTACCAGTTGCATGGTGGTATCATTAAATATGGTAAGGAAGCCGGCGGCAAGGATTTTGAGGGCAAATGCTATGTATTTGATAACCGCCTTTCGGTTGATGTAAACAGCGTGAACCCGGTTGTTATTTCAACCTGTTTAAATTGCGGCAAAACCACACCAAAAATGATCAATTGCGCCAATCCCGAGTGCAACGAGCATTTTACCCAGTGCGATGAATGCGGAACCACTATGGACGGCTGCTGCAGCGATGCTTGTAAAGAGCATCCGCGTAAACGGGTTTATGATGGTACCGGGTATTATGTAAAAGTACCTCAACCGGTAAATGTGAGTAAAAACAAACTGCAGCCAATAGCATAACAGCTGTGGCACAATTAATTATATAAGGCTTACCCTCAAGGGTAGGCTTTTTTATTTTGTCGGGTACAAACACTACTTTAGCAAATTGAGCCGCTACATCCTATGCGTAAAACCTTGTGTATTATTATCGTTCTTGCTTTTATATCGGTTTGGCCGGCCTGGTCGGTAGATATTAAGAGCGTAGGTGTTCCGTATGTGCAAAATTATACCAAGGCGCTTTACCAGTTTGGTAACCAAAACTGGTCGGTAACGCGCGATGAGCACGATATCATGTATTTTGGCAATGCCGAAGGCCTGCTCACCTTTGATGGTAAATACTGGCAGCAGTACCACATGCCTAATGGTTTAATTGTACGCTCAGTTAGTGCTGATGGCAAGGGCAGGGTGTATGCCGGCGGATACGGTGAGTTTGGCTACTGGCATAACGATGGTAAGGGCATTTTAAAATACACCTCACTCGTTAACCTGGTACCGAAAAACTTTTTACCGGTAACCGAAGAGATCTGGAAAATATATTGCGATAACAACAGGGTGCTTTTCCAATCATTCGGGGCTATCTATATTTATTCGGCTGGTAAAATTGAAGTGGTAAAAACACATGAGCCGTATTTGTTCCTTTTTAAATGTGGTAGCCGCTTTTTTGTAGAGCAATTAACAAAAGGGCTTTTTGAGCTTAAAGGTTCAAAGACTGAATATATTGAAGGCAGCAATATTTTAGGTGCAAGTGGTGTGTTATCTATTTTGCCATTTCAACAGGGTAAATATCTCATCGGTACGGCAAAAAATGGTTTATTTATCTACGATGGTAAAACAGTTAAGCCATGGGTGAGCCAGGCAAATGATTTTTTAAAAACCTACCAGCTGAATAACGGCGCGGCCATCGCCGATAAGTATTTTGCCTATGGTACCATTCTTAATGGTATTGTGATAGTTGATACTGCCGGGCGTGTAGTGCAGCATATCAATAAAGCCAGCGGTATGCAAAACAATACGGTGTTAAGCCTTTATACCGATACCAGCCAAAACCTTTGGGCAGGACTTGATAATGGTATCGATAGAATTGAGGTTAACTCGCCTTTGTATTTTTATTTCGACAAAACGGGCAAATTCGGTACGGTCTATTCCAGCATCATTTTTGATAAAAAGATCTATCTCGGCACTAACCAGGGCTTGTTTTACAGCGATTGGCTGCCTGATAGCCATAACAGCCCATTTCAAACCTTTGATTTTAAGCTGATCCCCGGCTCGCAGGGGCAGGTGTGGGATTTGTCGTTACAGGATAACAGGTTGCTTTGCGGCCATAACGACGGAACTTACCAGGTAAACGGAGCTTCCATAAAAAAGATCTCGGATGTGACGGGCGGATGGACTATTAAGAAAATGGCCCCCGATATGCTCATGCAGGGCACTTATACCGGCTTGGTGATCTACCGGAAAGATGCCGCGGGCAATTGGCAATTCAGCCATAAATTAGCCGGTTTCAGTGAGCCTTCACGCTATGTTGAACGTGATGCCAAAGGTCAAATTTGGGTAAGCCATGCTTATAAGGGTATTTATAAGCTCACTTTAAGCGCCGATCAGCGCACTGTGGTATCGCACGTTTATTACGACCAAAAACATGGTTTGCCGGGTAGTTACAACATTAATGTATTTGATCTCGATAACCGCACGGTTTTCTCGTCAGATTTGGGTTTTTATGTGTATGACGATATTACCGACAGGTTTTATAAATATCAGCAGCTTAACAGCAAACTGGGCACATTTGCCACCTCAAGTAAGATCATTAAGGCTATAGGTAAAAAATACTGGTTCATTAACCAGGGCAGGGTTGGTTTGGCCGATATGTCTGTTACCGGGAAGCTAACCATCGATACCAACAGGTTTTCTATCCTCAACGGACAGATGGTACAGCATTATGAAACCATTAACCGTATCAACAACTCAACCTATTTGATAAGTGTTGATGACGGGTTTGTGATATTAAACGATGCAGATGCTCAACTGCCCAATAGGATCAAAATACCTGATGTTTTGATCAGGAGGATAGAGAATGTTACAGATAAGGTATCGTTGATAACTGAAGCAGCAGAACAGAGCAATAACATTGAAATACCTTACGCCGAAAATAACATCCGTATAAGTTATTCTCTGCCTTATTATACCCAGGCTAAAATCAGGTTTCAGTATTATCTGGAAGGCTATTCGCATCAATGGAGCGAATGGATGCCGCAAAGCCAAAAGGAGTTTACGAATCTTAACCAGGGTACTTATAATTTTAAGGTGAGGGCTAAGATCAATGATCAGTACCAATCCGCCGTTTCAACAATAACTTTTACGGTATTGCCGCCATGGTATGCCGGCAAAATAGCGCTGGTGTTTTATGTATTGCTGGCTGTATTGCTATTTTATGTGATCAGGTATTACTACGGGCTTAAATTGAAAAAACATCAGCAGCAGATTCAACAAAAGCTGCAGAAAGAGAAGGAAGAATTTTTGAAGCAGGAGGCTATAGCCAATGAGCAGCATATCATCAACATAAAGAACGAGCAGTTGCAAGCCGACCTGGCCAGTAAAAGCCGTGAACTGGCAAATTCGGCTATGAACATAGTTTACAAAAATGAGCTGCTGCAAAAGATAAGCGACGAGCTAACTCACCTCAAAGGAGAAGATGGTAAAAAGCTGGCCGACGAACAATTGCGCCGCATCCAGAAAGTGATTGATGAAGGTATGAGCGATGAGCGTGACTGGAACATATTTGAAACCAGTTTTAATGAAGCGCACGAAAATTTCTTTAAAAAATTAAAAGCCGGTCATCCGGACCTTGTACCCAATGACCTTAAATTATGCGCTTACCTGCGCATGAATATGAGCAGTAAGGAGATGGCATCGCTGCTCAATATTTCATTGCGGGGTGTCGAAATTCGTCGTTACAGGCTGCGCAAAAAGCTCAATCTGGAGCATGATAAAAACCTCACCGAGTTTCTCATCGAGCTTTAACACTACATCATTACCTCTCATTGTGCTATTTAGTGGCATTGGGTACTAAGCGGGCTGTGTAGTAGTTGGTTTTATTTTAACTGTCTGTTAAATAGGTGTTTATGTTTTATAAAAACATTTCGTGTGAAAGTATTCTTATGCTGATGTATTAATGTTGAGTTACATTATTTGCTAAAGGCTGATTATCTGTACAGCTTTGCAAATCAATAAACCAATTATTTTTCGATCCGTATTATTTATTAACAACTATGAAAAGAATATTTACTATTTCAGGGTTGATGTTGTTACTGTTGTTTTGCTATGACGCGGCGTTTGCACAAAACGTTACACTAAAAGGTAAAATAACTGACGGAAAAACAGGCGAGGCTTTAATAGGCGTGTCTGTTTCAGTTAAAGGAACAACTATAGGTACCCAAACAGACGTAAACGGAGCCTTTACCCTCCAGGCACCGGGTAATGCAACTTTATCAATTGCTTATATAGGTTATGCTACACAAGAGGTAGCAGTTAACGGGCAAACAACCATAAACGTAGCCCTGCAGCCAAAGACAAACGAATTGCAGCAGGTAGTTGTTATTGGTTATGGTACGCAGCGAAAGCTTGACGTAACCGGTTCGATAGCTACTGTTAAAGGCGCCGATGTTGCCAAACAAGCTTCACCTAACGCATTGAGCGGTTTACAGGGTAAAGTATCAGGTGTACAAATCACCAACAGCGGTACACCGGGTAAATCACCAGACATTACTATTCGTGGTTTAGGTACTATTTATGGTAATACCAAACCGCTGTTTGTTGTTGACGGTGTTTGGTATGATGATATCAGCTTCCTTAATCCGCAGGATATCGAAAGCTTCAGCATTTTGAAAGACGCATCAAGTACAGCTATCTATGGTATCCGTGCAGCTAACGGTGTAGTTTTGATAGGCACCAAACGTGGTACAAAAGGCAAACCGGTTATTAATTATAATGGCTACGTAGGTTTGCAGGCTGTTACTAACCAGGTAAAAATGGCAGATGCCAGCGAATATGCTACCGCGGTAAATGAGCTTTCGGCATTAAACAGCGGTGATCCCATATTCAGCAATCCTTCATCATACGGTAAAGGAACTGACTGGTATAAACAAATACTGCGCAAAGCATTTACCACTAACCATGAAGCATCAATAAGTGGTGGTACCGATAAGTACACTTACAACTATTCGTTCGGTTACCTTAACCAGGATGGTTTGGCCAAAACCAACAATTATCAGCGTTACACAGTTCACTTGTCAAATGATTTTAAGCCAACCAAAAATTTAAAATTTGGTTACACTGCAAGTGGTCTGTCTGATGTATCGCGCGATGTCAATGGCGATATCTTCCACCAGTTATTTGGCGCGGCCCCTACACTGCCTGTACGCAAAGCGGATGGCAGTTATGGCGACCCTAACGATTATGGCACCGGTGATGGTAATAACTATAACCCGCAGGCTACTATTGATTTCTTTAACCAGAGAACAAAAAACAAGCGTTTTACTTACAATGCTTACGGCGAGGTTACCTTCCTTAAAAACTTCAAATTTAAATCAAGCTTTGGCGGCGATATCAGCCAGAATGAAGTAAGGGCATTTACACCTGAGTATACGGCCACCCTGCGTCAGCAAAGCAATAAAACCAATCTGGATATCAATCACACCGATGTTCGTAACTGGATTTGGGAAAACACCCTTACCTATGATGTTAAAATAAAAGATCATAAAATTACAGCTTTGGTAGGTTACAGTGCGCAGAACAACCGCACCAGGCAAATAGATGGTAAGGCCGATTATGTTCCGTATGTGAAAAACGGTAGCATTAGAAACTCATTCCCTGACACCACTAACGTAAATTTCTTTGCAACTCCGGGCAGTCAGATCCACACCCGTGCGTTATCACAATTTGCACGTGTTAATTACTCGTTCAGAGATAAATATTTATTGAATGCCTCTATTCGTCGTGATGGTGCTTCACAGTTTTATGGCGATCACACTTATGGTTACTTCCCATCGGTTGGTGCCGGTTGGGTAATTACCAACGAGGAGTTCATGAAAGATCAGAAAGTATTCAGCAACCTGAAATTACGTGGAAGCTGGGGTAAAGTAGGTAACTCAGGCGTACCTATTAACCCAACCGTACAGGTTATCGCGACAGATCCTTACCTGACAGGTTTATTCGGTAACCCGCTTACAACTTATCCGGGTGCAAGTATTAACTCTATAGTACCTCCATCTATCGTTTGGGAAAGAACAGTATCATCTGATTTTGGTATCGAAGGTGGCTTGATTGATAACAAGTTAACTTTTGAAGCAGATTACTATAACAGGGAAACTCAGGATGCTATTTTCGCGATCCCGGTAGCCGGTTCATTGGGTACAAATAACAGCTCATTGATAGGTAACCAGGCAAGTATCCAAAACAGGGGATGGGAGTTTTCATTAGGCTGGAGAGATAATCCGTTTAAAGATTTCAATTATAGCGTTAGTGCTAATATTGGTATCAACAATAATAAAGTACTTAACGTTATAACCGGCCAAAACCCAATTTATGACGGTGGTGAAGGCATAGCCAACGGCGCGCTTGCAACACGTACTATCGTCGGCCAGCCGATAGGACAGTTTTATGGTTATAAGGTAACTGGTATTTTCCAAACTAATGCTATCGCCGCTGCTTCAAAACAGCCAGGTGCCAAAGAAGGAGATTTTATCTACCAGGATACCAATAACGATGGGGTTGTTGATAGCCGTGACCGCGTAGCTTTAGGTAGCCCGCTGCCAAAATATAACTACGGTTTAAATACTTCATTCACTTATAAAAACTTTGATCTTGCCTTAGATTTTCAGGGCGTGGCCGGTGTAAGTGTTTATAACGCCAATATCGCCTACCGCTTTGGTAATGAAAATTTCACGCAAGACTTTTACGAACACCGCTGGCATGGAGCAGGTACTTCAAATACCTACCCTTCGGTAAATGTTGGTAAAAATAGTAATGCCGCTCCTAACTCTTTCTATGTTGAAAGCGGTGCTTATTTCCGGATGAGAAATGCGCAATTGGGCTACACCATACCAGGCGATTTCCTGAAAAAATTGAATATTTCAAAAGTGAGGATCTATGCAAATGCACAAAACGCCATCAACCTGTTTGGTTACAAAGGCTTCTCGCCGGAGATTGGTGGTGCTGTAGGCAGCCGTGGTATTGATGCAAGTGTGTATCCGTTATTTGCTACCTATAATTTTGGTGTTAACGTTACTTTTTAATCAATATAAAGATGAAAAATAGTACAAAATATTCGCGTAAGGTCGTTGCTTTAGGTCTTATCGCTTCAATTATATCGTTTCAAAGCTGTAAAAAAAGCTTCTTAAATGTGGATCCGGCTCAAAACACCGCGGCAACCCAATTTTTCAAAACCCAGGATGATGCTACTAAAGCAGTTAGCGCCATGTATGCTAACCTGCGCGAGTGGAACAACATCGCCTTTGCACCTATTGCTGTAGAGAGCATGGGCTCTGACGATGTAGAAAAAGGCAGCACCGCCAGTGATGCTACCTTTTTTAATGACTATCACAAATTTACCATTACTGCGGGCGACGCCCAACTGGGTGGTTTCTGGAAAGGTCAGTACCAAAACATCAACTTTGCCAACCAGATCCTGACTAATGTGCCTAGTATTACCATGGATGAAACTTTAAAGGCAAGATATCTGGCCGAAGCTAAGTTTATCAGGGCTTATTCATATTTCAGGTTGGTTAGGGCTTTTGGTGATGTGCCGCTGCGTTTAACCTTACCTAAAGATGCGTCAGAATATAACCTGCCACGTACTGCAAAAGCACAGGTTTGGGCAGCTATCGAAACAGATTTAAATGATGCCGCTAATGTATTGCCGCAAACCTACAGCGCTGCTGATGTTGGTCATGCTACCAAAGGCGCTGCCATTGCTTTACATGCTAAAGTAGCTATGTACCTGAAAAAATGGGCTGATGTATTGAGCTACACCAACCAGGTAATGGGTATGGGCTATTCGTTGTTTCCTGATTATGAACAAATGTTCCGCACCAATCATAAAAATAATCAGGAATCGATATTTGAAATCCAGTGCGCATTGATCCCTAATAACCCGGATGCGTCAAACTCACAATACTCGCAGGTACAGGGTGTACGTGGCGTTACCGGTGGTGGCTGGGGCTTCAACGTGCCAAGTGCAGGTTTAGCTGCTGCTTACGAAACCGGCGACCCACGCCGTGATGCGACTATCATTTTCAGGGGCGAAACTACGCCAGAGGGTGATAAGATCCCGGCCAGCGGAGATAACCCGATGTATAACCAAAAATCATACGTTCCTTTTAGCCTGTATGTATCAGGCTTTAATGAAGGTTGCCAGCAAAATAAAATTGTTTTACGCTATGCCGATGTATTGCTTATGAACGCTGAAGCTAACAATGAGCTGGGTAATTCTGCAGCTGCCTTAATTCCGTTAGAGCAGGTTCGCGCCCGTGCCCGTGCCGGTAACAATGCTATTTTGCCAAAAGTAATTACAACCGATCAGGCAACCCTTCGTAAAGCTATATACCAGGAAAGAAGGGTTGAACTGGCTATGGAATTTGAACGTTACTTCGACGTGATCCGTCAGGGCAGGGGTACCGAAGTTTTTGGCTCACGTGGTTGGAAAGCAGGCAAAAATGAAGTTTGGCCTGTGCCACAAAATGAAATTGACCTGAGCGGTGGCGCATTAACACAAAACCCTGGTTATTAATTAGCCAATAAAATACACACAGTTGATTGATGATGGGGTTGCCTTGTTGGGTTTAACGGGCAACCTCTCTTTTTTTAATGAAAACCCTGTTTTTCATATCCAAATGCAAATAGCTTTATGAAAAAACTATTTATTACTCCGGTATTTATATTGGCTGCCATTTGCGCCTTTGCCCAAAAGCAAACAAAAAAATCAGAAGACGGCATTAAGCCCGTTGGTATTATAAAAAACCTTACCGATAGCGCTTTGCTGGATGTAGTGCAACGCCAAACGTTTCGTTATTTCTGGGACTTTGGTCACCCGGTGAGCGGTCTGGCCCGTGAGCGCAGCAACACTTCTTTTGATTACGGTAACGAGGTGGTGACTACCGGCGGTTCGGGATTTGGCATCATGTCGCTCATTGTGGCTGATAGCCGCAAATGGATCACCCATGAGCAGGCGGTTGACCGTATGGTTAAGATCGTTAACTTTTTATACAAGGCCGATGCTTTTCACGGCGCTTTCCCGCACTGGTTAAACGGCGAAACCGGTAAAGTGATCCGTTTTGGCCGTAAGGATGATGGTGGTGATATTGTTGAATCAGCTTATCTTTTCCAGGGTTTATTGTGCGCGAGGCAGTATTTTACTGCCGATGATCCGAAAGAACGCCGAATCCGCGATGTGATTAACTGGATGTGGGGCGAAATGGAATGGAGCTGGTTTACCCGTGATGGCCGCGACTACCTTTACTGGCACTGGAGCCCCAACAATGGCTGGGCCATGAATTTCCCGATCCACGGTTTTAACGAATGTTTGATCACTTACGTGCTTGCCGCATCTGCCGAACGTTACCCCGTTAGTGCCAATGTTTACCATAATGGTTGGGCGCAAAGCGATTTCTTTAAAAACGGAAAAACTTTTTACGGTTTTAAATTGCCGCTTGGTTTTGATTACGGCGGTCCGCTATTCTTCTCGCAATATTCTTTCCTCGGCCTTAATCCTAAGGGATTAAAGGACGAGTATGCCGACTACTGGGAACAAAATAAAAATCATACTTTGATCAATCATGCTTACTGCGTTGATAATCCTAAAAAATTTAAAGGCTATGGTGAAAATTGCT
>Ga0157372_10001244_pt1 | contig 27548 bp, 16 predicted proteins | sample C55metaG_FD_115307 | JGI IMG/M metagenome (GOLD analysis project Ga0157372, IMG submission 115307) | Corn rhizosphere microbial communities from Kellogg Biological Station, Michigan, USA - C5-5 metaG | ecosystem: Host-associated > Plants > Roots > Rhizosphere > Soil | place: USA: Michigan...
AGGGGCAGTTGTCCAATTGGGTCAGTATGGATCTCGATGGCCTCGATCTCAGTCCAAATGGAGCAAACGGCATCAATAAACGTGAGCTTTTCGGCGTGTTCAAACGTGTATTGGCCCTAAGGCACCAACCGCAGATCGTCGTGTCGACATGGGATCTGCACAAGAGGTTGGAGAACTGGGTCTACCGGGAGGGTCCATCGGAAGAGGAAAAGATCGATGCGTCGCCCGGTGTGGATGCCGTGAAGGCCGATGATACAGGGGCTGCAGGCGGGAATGCGCCGATGGTCGCCGTGCAGGCAAAGTTGCGGTGGTTGTGGCAAAATTTCTTTGGTAAACCCGAAATTGGATTGGACGACGATTTCTTTGAGCTTGGAGGCGATTCGCTAAAAGGGATCACCATGATCGGCCGGATGCAGAAGGAGTTGGATGTTGAGATCTCTATTAAGGAGTTCTACAACAGACCCTCTATCCGGAATTTGAGTGAATACGTCCTGTCTCTCCACAAGGCGTCGGGGAAAGGCGAGGCCTACGTGGCGATACCCCAGGCGCCCGCAAGCGATCACTATCCGCTGAGCTCGGCTCAAAAACGCCTTTATTTTCTTTATGAGCTGGACAAGGACTCTTCAGCGTATATCCTGACCCGCATTGTGAAACTCGAAGGAGAGCTGGAGAAAAGCAAACTGGGACGGGTATTCAACGCGCTTTTGGAGCGGCACGAAATATTGCGCACGTCTTTCGGGGTAATCAACGGCGAGCCTGTGCAGAAGATAGCGGAGAAGGTCGAACTTTCGATCGACTACCTGGTCGCGGGCGCAGACGAGGCAGAATCGCTGATCAAGGCCAATATCCATCCGTTCGATCTGGAGAGGGCCCCGCTGCTGCGCATAGTGGTGATCACCACTGCTCCAAAGGAGCACCTGTTGATGGTCAATATGCATCATATCATTACGGACGGGGTGTCCTTTGGCGTACTGATCAGGGATTTCATTGCGCTTTACAAAGGCCAGGACCTACCGGCGTTGAAGCTGCACTACAAGGATTTTGCGGTGTGGCAGCAAAGCGCGGAACAAAGGGCAGGAAAGGCCAGGCAAAGGGAATTTTGGCTGAACCTGTTTCCCGAAATCCCACCGATGCCCGACCTGCCGGCAGATTTTGCCAGGCCTGCGAAAAAAGGAGATGAAGGAAGCTGCATCCGGTTTACGATCGGCGGAATGGAAATGGACAGGTTAACCTCCATCGCATCGCAGGAAGGTGTATCGACGTTCATGTTACTATTGGCTTTTCTCAATATACTCCTGGCAAAGCTGGGAAACCAGGACGACATCGTCGTCGGCATCAACACGGCCGGCCGCCAACATGCCGATCTCGAGAACGTCCTCGGCCTCTTCGTCAATACCCTGGCCTTGCGGAACTTTCCCAGGAAAGAGCTGACTTTCAGGGAGTTTCTGGCTGAAGTAAAGAAGACGACATTGGCCAGCTTCGACAACCAGGATTACCAATTCGAGGAGTTGATCGATTACCTGAAGATCGAGCCGGACTTGAGCAGAAACCCCTTGTTCGAGGTCCTTATGGTTTACCAGAACTTCGAAGCGCCCGAACTGGTGCTCCCGGGATTGCGAATTGTGCCTTATGAGCGCACAGTGGTAAAAACAAAATTCGATCTCAGCCTGGTGGTATTTGACGGGGGAGACCGGCTATTGTTGACCTTTGAATATGCCACGGCTGTATTCAAAAGAGAGACGATAGAAAGATTTGCCTTTTATTTCAAGGAAATCATTGGTGCTGCCATTTCGGATATGGATAAGAAAATACTGTCTTATGGGTGAACAGCAACTGTATCGTTATCGTACAATCCTAAAAGCCAAATGGCCCATAACGAATTGATTAACACAATGTTATTTTTATGGCATTTTTTTAGCTCTTGAACAGACGGGCTGATTATCAGAAAAAACGATCCATATGTTAAAGAACTATTTCAAGGTTGCCTGGCGTAATCTCATAAACAATAAGATCCACAGTACCCTCAATATACTTGGTCTTGCCATTGGCATGGCGGTAGCGCTGCTGATCGGATTATGGGTGTATTATCAGTCGACCTATGACAGGTTCCTGCCCGGATATGAACAGGCTTACCAGGTGAGGATCAACAAGAACAATAATGGCGACATTCAGACCTCGAAGGAGGTGAGCTTACCTTTGGCGGATGTGCTCAGGCAGGACGTGCCGGGGATCAAATATGTTGCCCAGGCGGACTGGATGGGGCCGCACGGGTTGATAGTTGGCGATAAAAAATTGCTTGTCAACGGCGCTGTCGTCGGCAACGATTTCTTAAAGATATTTCAGTACCCATTGGCGGAAGGCAACGGAGAGGAGGCCCTGAAAGACCCCTATTCCATTATTCTTACCCAGTCAATGGCAAAGTCTCTATTCGGCACAGAAGACCCCATAGGGAAACTGGTCCGCGTCGACAACAATCAGGATCTCAGGGTCACCGGGGTGCTTAAGGACCTGCCGTCCAATTCCACTTTTCAATTCAATTTCATCATTCCTTTCGGTTACTATATGCAAACGGCCGATTGGGTGAAGAAAGATGCCACCAACTGGCGTAATTATTCGTACCAGATATTTGTGGCTTTGCAACCGAATACCTCCTACGCACAGGTTGAACCCCAGCTAAGATCCCTCATCCAAAAGTATAACCCTGCCGATTACCGGGTGAATCGTTTAGAGGTATTCCTGCAGCCAATGAAGGACTGGCATCTCTATACCGAATTCAAGCAGGGGATCGCTTCAGGGGGCATTATCGAATATGTAAGACTTTTCAGCATCATCGGCATCCTTGTTCTGTTGATCGCCTGTATCAATTTCATGAACCTTTCGACGGCCCGTTCGCAAAAGAGAGCGCGGGAAATAGGCGTAAGAAAAGCTGTCGGGTCGCTACGGAAAGACCTGATCTTTCAATTTTTGATCGAATCGATCGTCATTACTTTGGTTGCTTTCGCTCTTTCCCTGGTGCTTGTGTTGCTGGTATTGCCTTCTTTCAATACTCTTACCCGTACCGAGACGAGTATTCCATTTGCCAACCCTCTTTTCTGGTGTATTATGCTTGGCTATGTCCTGCTGACGGGGTTGCTGGCAGGCAGCAGCCCTGCATTCTATCTTTCTTCGTTCAAACCTATAAAGGTGTTGAAAGGCTCGTTCAAATTGGGCCGGTCGGCCACGTTGCCAAGAAAGATATTGGTTGTTCTGCAATTCAGTTGCTCGGTGGCATTGATCATCAGCACGATCGTCGTATATCAGCAGATACAATACGCCAAAGACAGGCCGATGGGCTATGATATCAACCGGTTGATGATATCCGACATCAACGAAGGCCTTAGCCGCAATTACACAAGCCTCAAGAACGAACTGCTGCAAAGCGGAGTTGTCACCAGCGTTACGAAAGCTTCCAGTCCCGTCACGGACATCTGGTCTGTGCAAAGAGTGGATGACTGGGAGGGTAAAATGCCCAACGAATCATTGGGTTTGGCGACGGTCGCGGTGTCCGATTCGGATTATTTCAAAACACTCGGGATGCAGATCGCGGGCGGGCGGAATTTTTCCGATAATACAGGAAAGGATTCGCTCAGCGTGATCCTCAACGAAGCGGCGGTGAAGCGCATGCGTTATAAAATGCCCTTGAACCAGGTGATCACGTGGCATGACAATCCCCAGCGGGTGACGGTGATCGGTGTGGTGAAAGATGCCTTGATGGCTTCTCCGTTCTCACCTGCGGAACCAACGATTTTTATTTTCCTTCCGAAGTGGGAGAACAGCATTATGTACCGTTTGTCGCCAACGGTGAACCCACACGATGCTGTTGATCGGCTCGCCGGCATATTCCAGAAGTACAGTCCTTTCTATCCTTATCAGTATAAGTTTGCGGATGAGACCTATGCGGCCAAATTCAATCTTGAAGTACTGATCGGTAAGCTTGCAGGCCTGTTCGCCACGTTGACCGTCTTTATTTCCTGTCTGGGATTATTTGGGCTTGCCACCTATACGGCGGAGCAGCGGATGAAGGAAATAAGCATCCGGAAAGTGCTGGGGGCGTCCGTGCCACAGCTTTGGCTTTTGCTTTCAAAGGGCTTTCTCGTATTAGTTTTCATCAGTTGCGTTATCGCATCGCCGGTTGCCCTGTACTTTTTGCGGCAATGGCTGGAAAAATACAATTACCGTATCAGTATCGGTCCAGTGGTATTTATTGCATCCACCTTACTGGCAGTAGTGCTAACTCTCTTTACTATCAGTTTTCAGGCGATCAGAGCGGCGATGACGAGTCCCGTCAAGAGCCTGAGAAATGAATGACAATCCCGACATAAAATATGTGTGGCATTTGTGGCTTTGTAAGCTATTCTGCCGGTTTTACCGGGCAGGAAAGCGATATCATTCAGGCTATGAACCGTACCCTGTTTCACCGCGGGCCCGATGCGCAAAACACCGTGCTGTTCGATAACGTTGCATTTGGGTTTAGCAGGCTAAGCATAATCGGCCTCGAAAATGGCATGCAGCCCATCTGTAACGAGGATGATTCGATAATGGTCATTTGCAACGGGGAAATATTCAATTATATCGAGCTTAGGGCGCAACTGAAGGACAAGGGCCATTTGTTCAGGACAAGTTCGGATATCGAAGTGATCGTTCACCTTTACGAAGACCATGACACCGGCTTTTTGAATCAGCTGAACGGCCAGTTCGCATTTGCCCTGTTCGACAAAAGAAAGAAGAGGCTATTTTGTGCCAGGGATCAAATGGGGATCATCCCTTTCTTTTATACGCTCACCCATAACACCTTCATCTTTGGTTCGGAGATAAAAGCCATTCTCAGGCATCCGACTGTCGAAAAAGATGTGGACATGGTCGGACTCGATCAGGTACTTTCTTTCCCGGGCCTGATCAGTCCGCGAACGATGTTCAAAAATATCCATAGCCTGGAAAACGGACATTATCTGCTCATCGACGAAGGGGGGAGATTGGTCAAGACGGAATATTGGGACCTTATTTACCCGGAAGGAGAGCAGCTGGAGAACGGACATCCCGAAAGCTACTATATCGACAGGTTGGAAGCGTTGTTCGATGCTTCCATCCAATTACGCCTGAGGGCGGACGTTCCATCCGGATTCTATTTAAGCGGCGGCCTGGATTCCTCCATGATCGCGATGAAGATCCACCAGTTTACCCCAGGGATACGGAACGAGGCCTTCTCCATCGATTTCGTCAATTCCCGGCTTTCCGAATCCGTGTATCAGAAACTGGTGGCCAGACAAAGCAATTCCAGCCTGAATCAGAAGGTCTTTTTTTACGACGACATAAGCAGGAGGTTGCAACATTCCGTATACCACAGTGAATGTCCCATCAAAGAAACCTATAACACGGCGTCACTGTCATTATCGGAATCCGTCAGAGAAAAGGGAATAAAGGTCATCTTATCGGGCGAGGGAGCCGATGAACTTTTCGCGGGGTATGTCGGTTACCGTTTCGACAAAATAAGATCGATCAACGGCATACAGAACCCGTCCGATGCTTTAGAGGATGCTATAAGGGAAAGGGTCTGGGGTGATCCGACCTTTTTTTACGAGGCGAATTTCAGAGACCTTACCGCCCTGAAGAAAGGATTGTATTCCCCGCAGCTCAACGCCTCCTTTGATCAATTCGATTGCTTAAATCACCCGGTAGTGGATAAGAACAAACTCCGCAACCGGGGTACGCTCGGCAAGCGATCCTATGTCGATTTCAAACTGAGACTGGTGGATCACCTCGTGTCGGACCACGGCGACCGGATGGCACTCGCCAATTCCGTCGAAGTGAGGTATCCCTTTCTTGACAAGAACCTGGTGGAATTCTCTACCCGGATACCTCCGGATCTGAAACTCAGGGAGCTTACGGAAAAATATATTCTGAAAAAGATGGCCGGCAGGTTTGTGCCTGAAGCGGTGATCGAAAGGGAGAAATTCGGATTCGTCGCGCCGGGAAGCCCGTATTTGCTTCAAAACGACGTCGAATATGTGAATGATATCCTTTCCTACAACCGGATAAAGAGCCAGGGATACTTCGACCCCGAAAGAGTGGAAAAGCTAAAAGAAATGTATAAACAGGACGGCTTCTCCGTCAACGTACCTTTCGAGAACGATCTGCTAATGCCCATCATTACGTTCGGGATCTTCCTGGACACCTTTTTCCCCTGATAGGGCTTCTCCGAACAGAACAATACAAAAAAATGACATTTCAGGAAGAACTGATCCAAAGCCTGGCATCCAATGCCGGCAGGACCGCTATTGAAGCAATGGAGGGCAGGCTCTCGTATGACGACCTGTTCGATGTTGCCAATAAGATAACGAGCTTCTTATTAAAAAGAGGCATCCAAAAAGAGACGCTGATAGGCGTACAGTTAGATAACCGGACCGACATCATCGCCTTTATCATTGGCATCGTCAATGCCGGGGGCGTCTTTGTGCTGATTGACAGGTCGTTGCCGGGCAGCAGGTTATCATCCATGATAAGGGACCTCAACCTTACCTATCTCATTTCTTCGCGGCGATCTGCCACTCTGCCCGACGGGCAGGATAGTTTGGCTCCGGTGACCTATTTTATGGAGGATATTCTGCCTGCCGGCAGGTCCGGTATGCCGGAAGTGCCGGAATATCCAGCCTATAGCGAGGACGACTCCCTCTACATTTATTTTACGTCCGGCTCTACCGGAACCCCAAAGGGTATTGTGGGCAGCAATAAAAGTCTTCTACAGTTCATCAAATGGGAAATCGACGCCTTCGGAATCACGAAGGACTGCCGGGTCAGCCAATTCATAAGTCCCTACTTCGACGCCTTCCTGAGAGATGTTTTTGTTCCGTTACTCACCGGAGGCACTATCTGTATACCGCCGGATGCCGGGGATTTTTTTACAGATCGAAAGATGATCCCATGGATCGATGAGCGAAGAGTAACGATGATCCATTGCGTACCCAGTTTGTTCCGCATCATCAATCAACCTTCTTTGGCGGTGGATAGCTTCAAACACCTGAGATATATCCTGCTGTCTGGCGAAAAGATCATTCCTTCGGAGCTTGCTCCCTGGTACAAGCTGTTCGGCAGCCGCATCCGGCTTGTTAATCTATATGGAGCGACCGAAACCACCATGATCCGGTGTTTCCATATAATCCAGCCTGAAGACGTCCGGCTGGAAAAGATCCCCATCGGCTTGCCGATAGCCGATACCCGAATTTTGATCGCGAAGGAAGATCTGACGCCCTGTGAGCCGATGGTGCCGGGAGAAGTTTACATCATATCGCCGTATGTCTCGAAAGGATATCTCAATGCACCCGGGCAGACCCATGAGAAATTCCTACGCTTCCGGCAGCACACAGCTACCGGGGAGATCGCGTTTAAAACAGGCGACATGGCCAGAATGCGCGCCGATGGTCAGATCGTCCTGCTCGGACGGAAGGACCGGCAGGTGAAGATCAGAGGGATAAGGGTCGAACTGGACGAGATCGAGAACGTCATTGTCCAATCCACCCTTGTCTCCAACGCCGTTGTGCTTAAAAGCGAAGATGCAAAGGGGAACGATCTGCTGGCCGCCTTTGTGGTCTTGCCTTCCGGGGCAGCGGAAAAGGCGGCTGCGATCCATCGCATCGAACTTTATCTCAAAGATCATTTGCCCACGCATATGATCCCTTCGAATATCATCGGGGTAGACGCTTACCCGCTGTTAACCAATGGCAAAATAAACTATAAGAAGCTGCTGAGCTTTCTGGAAATAACCGAAATCGTTGCTCCGGTCAACGAGATAGAAGCAAGAGTGTTAGCCATCTGGCAGCGAATACTCGGGAGTGGAACACTGTCCACAGAGACCAGCTTTCTCAAAGCAGGGGGAAACTCGCTCACGCTCATGTCCCTGGGAGGGAAGATCTATGAGGAATTTCATGTCAGAATGCCGCTGCGTGAATTGTTTGTCAACCATACGATAAAAAAACAGGCTGAATACATCCAGCGTACGGCAAAAGACAACCGGCTTGTGATCCCCAGAGCAGGCATTCAAAAAGAATATCGGTTGTCGTCGGCCCAGCAAAGAATGTATTACAATTTCGAGCTGCACAGGGAAGGGACGGCCTTCAACCTGCCAATGGCCTTTAGCATCAAGGGCAATGTCGACCGGGCGAGAATAGAACGAACCATCAGGCTCCTGATAAAAAGGCATGAAAGCCTCAGAACCTCTTTCCGGATAAACAATGGGAAATTGACCCAGCAAGTAGCGAACGAGGCGCCTTTTGAACTGGAATCCATCGACAGTGAGGACCAGGATATTCGTTTGGCGATCCGCAGGTTCATCCGGCCATTCGAATTGAGCAAGGCCCCTTTGTTAAGAGGTGGGATAGTCACCGACCGCAACGGTTCAGCAATATTGGTCATCGATATACACCATATCATTTGCGACGGCCAGTCCCAGGTAAATCTATATTCGGATTTCCTTTCCCTGTACTATGGAAGGGAGCCGGAGCCGCTGACCATACAATATAAGGATTACGCGGAATGGGAAAACGATCTCAGGGAGACGAATGACTACATTGCTCACAGGGAGTTTTGGCTTAAGCAATTTGAAGGAGGGATCCCGACGCCCGATCTGCCGGCTGCGGATCATGCGGGAACAGAGATTTTTCATGATGGGGGGAATGAGACCTTCCAGATACAGCGGGCCGTCTGGGAGCCGATCTCGGAGGTCCTGAAGGCGAGGGGGGTAACGGCATTTTCAGGCATGTTCTCCTTATTCTTTATTTACCTGGCAAAACTAACCGGGCAAGATGACCTTGTCGCGTGCATTGCCGCTTCCGGGAGAATACAGCCCGAACTGGAACCCCTGGTCGGGATGTTCGTAAAGACGCTGCCCATCCATTTTACGGTGAACCCCGCCATTTCCTTCGCCGATTTCGCGCTGGAATTACATAATCACCTGATGCAGGCAAACGGCAATCAGTTGTATGATCTGGCCGATATCGTACGGGAATTGAATCTCCGGCGACCCGGCGCTACAAAGGGCATTTCCGATGTCATGTTCGTTTTTCTAAATTTTACCGGAACCCGTTCCCGGGACACCAACGAAGAGTTTACTATTTTTCCCTTCCAAAACAACACGTCCAAGAATGCGCTGACGCTGTACGCATATGAAGAAGAGGAGGGCTTTTATCTCCGATTCGAATACTCATCGGCCTGTTTTACCGGCTCCGATATACGGATATTGATAGATCGGTTCAAATCTTTAGTGGAAAAAATAGCCGAAGATCCGCTGACTCCGATGCTTTATAGTCTTGATACCGGTTCGCCAGGAGTCGCCGCGGTGGCAAATTCCATCTCCTTTAATTTTTAGACGGACTCGCAAATCATACAAATATGAAATACGGAATAATCTTTCTCTTAGGGACGATGCTTTCAGCGGAGGGCAGTCCCGTAAATGCCCAGACCGGCTATTTCGTGGCCAATCACAAGAGGGTCGATATCCGGCAATTCGACAGGCAGATAGAGCAAATGCTGGACGATGTGGGTTCCCCGGGGGCGTCGATAGCCATTATCGATAATAACAAGGTAGTATATACAAAAGGGTACGGCTATAAGCAGGCCAGCAAAAAAGACCGGGTGGACGATAGTACCGTTTTCGAGGCCTGTTCCATTTCCAAGACCTATGTCAGCTATGTCGCGCTGAAATTGGTGGAGGAAGGCAAGCTTGACCTGGACAAGCCGGTATATCAATATCTGGAAAACCCTCAATTGGCCCATGATCAAAGGTATAAACTAATAACGGCAAGGATGCTGTTGAGCCATTGTTCCGGTATCGAGAACTGGATCTGGGATAACGACCCCAAGGTCCTGGAGATGATCGCCACCCCCGGCGAGAAGTACACTTATTCCGGAGCGGGAATCACCTATCTGGCCAACGTACTCGAATCCATTCTGCAAAAACCATATGAGCAGTATGTAAAGGAAATGATCCTGGACCCACTGGGATTGCACAATACATTTACCACCTATAAAGACGGGAATATCCCATCCGACTATGCCCTTGGCACCCTCATAGACGGAAAAGAGGTGGAGAAATGGAAAAATAAAGATCCATGGCCTGCGGCCGGAGTGAATGTTTGCGCCGGAGACTATGCCCGATTTCTTATTTCGGTATTCGATGGAACCCGACTGGCCGACAAACAGATCAGAACTATTCTAACCAAGGGCTTCCCCGTCTCCAGCAGATCGCCGCAATTATATTTCGGAACAGGTTTTCCAATTGCATTTGCTCCCAACGACACTATTATCAACTTTACCGGGAGCAATATCGGGTTCAAGGTCTTCATAGCCTATTCTATAGTACATAAAACAGGCTTCGCGGTATTTTCCAATTACGAGCTTGGGCAATATATGTCAAAGAGGATAAACGGATTAACCGCAGGCCTGGATCTGGATCCGGTATTTCAGGGAAGCATTACTCCACAATACCCGGACCCAGCCTATGCAATCCTGAGAATTTATCGGAACAAAGGAAAAGAGGCGATGTTTGCCGAGATCGAAAGACGCAGAAAAGAGCACAATGATAAAACCCTTTGTCATACTATAGATGAACTGGCCGATATGTTATACCTGGAAAAACCGGAAGTCAGGCAAAAAATGTTAACCGAAAATATCTCGTGCAACCCTAACGACCCGACGGCCTACTATCTGATGGGGCAGGCCTATAAGGACCAGAAACAATACGCAGAGGCAATTACATATTACCTTAAGTCCAAAAACCTAAAATTCAATAGTGGTCTCTGTGATGACAATATATCAGAATGTGAGAGATTAAAGAAGATGTAAGAAATATAAATAGATACCATGTCAAACGAATTAAAGCTGAACCCGGTCGTAATGGAAGCCAATGAAAATCCGGCGGCCAGGAATTACTGGAAGAAACGGTTAAGAGATATCGAATTTCGCCCTTATTTTACAGGCAGACGCGGACACGCGGATACCAATCCGGAGAACCGATATGCGGTGAATAGATCCGATGTCCCGGAAACGACCCTTCGGGACCTGCATGCCATAGCGCCGGCGGCCACATCCAAACACATTCTCCTGCTGTCATGTCTGTCGATATTGCTTCACCGGTATTCCTCGTTCCCGGATATCGTCATCTTTACGCCAACGTACATCGCGGACCCGGCATCGGAGGAGAATAATGCCGTTTTCCCGGTGAGGGTGACCCATTTCGAAAATATCAGCTTCCGGAATTTTATCATGGAGCTGAAATACAATCTGGTCCAGGATCTGAGCCACAGCAACTTTCGCCTGGAAAAAATGCTGCAGATGGACCAGCAAACGTTGGCCGGCCTCCCCATCATCGGCATGGTGGTCGGTCAGGTCCAGCAAGAGTCGTTGTTGGATGCGCTGTCGCCGGAGATGATCTTTTCTTTTGATATCGGCCGCTATCCTTCCCTGTCCATCAGGTACGATCCCCAAAAATTCGACGCGGCCTATGTAAGCGGGGTCGCAAAGCATTATTTCGACCTCCTCGCGAACCTGATGCGCGATAAGGAAAGGGATATCAGCGAGGTCGATATGATCACGGAACAGGACAAACTCGCGATAATAAACGAGGTAGCCGACTATCCGGATGAACTTGTTGCTTCACGCGAATCTATACCTGCCTCTTATCACCAGGAGCGGCTCTGGTTCATAGACCAATTTGAGTCTGGATATCTGTACGAAGGAGGCCCCGTCTATCACAATATACCTTTCACGATCGATCTGCAGGGAGAGTTGGATGAAGGTCTGCTGGAGCAAGGGATTGAGTTGTTGCTGCGGCGGCATGATGCATTGCGAACGACTATCGTCAGCACCGCGGATGGACTGATACAGAAGATCGTCCCGATGGGGGAGTTCGGGTTCTCAATGCAAAGGGTGGATGCGGAAAGTCATAACATCGGCAGCCTTGTGGACGAGGAGATCGATATTCCTTTCCAACTTGACCGGCAATTGATCCGGGCGGTGTTATTCCGCCTGCCGGAGAGCCGCTATAAACTGATCCTGCTTATCCATCACATCGTGGCCGATCGTTCTTCCACGACCCTGTTGGCGAGGGAATTGTTCTCTGCATACGAAAAATTGTCAACCGGCGAACCCATAACGGAACAAAGGGCAAAGGTGCAATACAGCGGATTCTCGCTATGGCAGAGGGAATCCCTGAAAAAGATGGAAATGAACATGCTCTCATATTGGAGATCGCGCCTGGGCGGGAAACTCAAGGTACTCAGGTTGACCTCCGACCAGACAAGGGCGGCCGTACATACCTATACCCGGGGCGTAAACGACGTATTGCTTCCCGCCGGCCTGGTCCGCCGCCTGCTGGAATATGATAAAACCCTGCAGGCAGGGGCCGGCATTATCCTGATGGCTGCGTTTAAAATATTGTTGTACAAATATTCGCAACAGGAAGAGATCGTTATCGGCACCAGCATCGATAACAGGTGTCATGCATTTCTGTCCGACACAGTAGGGCCAATAGATAATCTCATGGTGATGAGAAGCTATATACAGCAAGATATGAGTTTTACTGACTTTGTCAAGGTTCTTTCCCTGCAATACCAGACCAGCGCCCGGCACGGTCTGATGCCCTTTGACAAGCTGGTGAGCGAACTGAACCCGGAAAAAGATATGAGCCGAACGGCCCTTTTTGATGTCCTTTTCCAGTATTCCGACGGGATAGCCGGTTTTCCCGTGATCCAGGGGCTGCATGTCAGCGGCCCGGACACCAACCTCGGGTATGGCAAATACGATCTAAACCTGTTCCTGCAAGGACAGGAAGGGGTGATACAGGGTAAAATGGTCTTCAACTCGGGGTATTATCATACCTCGATGATAACGACCATGACAGCCCACTATTGCGAGCTTTTGAATCAACTGTTGTCCGGGCCGGATGGCAGGCTTTCGACAGTTAATTTTTTGAATGACGCCGAAAGAACAGACATCCTCCGCGAGTATGATCTTACCCATATCGGTTACCCGGAGGACAAGTCGATCACAGACCTTTTTTGTGAACAGGTACGGCGATGGCCGCAAAACATCGCATTACAATTCGAAGACCGATCGGTTACTTACGCGGAATTGGATGATATCTCGACCCGGTTGGCCTTCCGGCTGCGGGATGCCGGCGTCCTGCCTGGAAGCGTAGTCGGCCTGCTGATGGATCGATCGGTACATACTATTGCGGGTATACTGGCTATTCTCAAAGCAGGGGGAGCCTATCTGCCCATCGACTGCGATTATCCTTCAGAACGGATAGCTTACTTTTTAAGGGACAGCGGCGCCGCAATTGTCTTAACCCTTGTCGCTTATAAGGAAAAGGTGGGGAACGCTGCGACGGTGATCTGTTCGGATCTTCCTGCGGAGAGCGAAAGCGCCATCGCCGAACTCGGCCCCGTGAGTCCATCGGGGCTTTGCTACGTTATCTATACATCGGGGACCACCGGCAACCCGAAAGGGGTCATGATCGAACATAAAAATGTCGTCAGGCTTTTCTTCAATGACACACCCAGGTTCAGCTTTGGCCCCGGGGATGTCTGGACAATGTTCCATAGTCATTGTTTCGATTTCAGCGTCTGGGAGATATTCGGCGCCCTGCTATTTGGCGGGAAATTAGTGATCGTTCCGAAAATGATAGCCAGGGACACCCCGGCTTACCTAAGCCTCCTGAAGGATCAAGGCGTCACCATTTTAAACCAGACCCCGGGTTCCTTCTATAATGTAATGAGAGAGGAACTGGCCTCTGAGGAGAAATTGTTGAAATTAAAATATGTCATATTCGGAGGTGAGGCCTTAAGCCCGGGAAAATTGAAGCAATGGAGGATGAAATACCCCAATACCAGGCTGATCAATATGTATGGCATAACGGAGACGACCGTGCATGTCACCTACAAAGAGATAAGCGACCAGGATATCGCGAACAATGTCTCCAACATAGGCAAACCGATACCCACCTTGTCCGTCTATATACTCGACGGCCATCTGAGACCCGTGCCCAGGGGGGTAATAGGGGAGTTGTTTATCGGCGGCGCGGGTGTCGCCCGCGGATATTTGGGCAACAGGGCGTTGACGGAGAGCAGGTTTATTGAAGATCCATTTAAGCCGGGCGAAATAGTATACCGGAGCGGCGACCTCGTCAAAAGGATGATCTCCGGGGATCTGGAGTTCATGGGCAGGATCGATCACCAGGTACAGCTCAGGGGATTCCGGATCGAACTGGGAGAGATAGAAAGCCATCTGGCGCTGCACAATGAAATAGAGGATGCGGCAGTGGTTTTGAAGGAAAGGAACGGAGACAGATTCCTTGTAGCGTATTATGTCTCCGACAGGGTGTTTAGGACATCGGACCTGCGAACATATCTCCTGGACAAATTGCCGGACCATATGATCCCGTCTTATTTCGTTCACCTGGAGAAAATGCCTTTGACGCAAAATGGAAAACTGGACAGGGATGGGTTACCACAGCCGGAGATCGAGCTGAATGACGAGTACGTGGCGCCCGTAAACGAAACGGAGGTGCAACTGGTCGAAATATGGGCGGAGGTCCTGGGGGTCGATAAATCAGTGATCGGCGGGAACAGCAATTTTTTCGAGTTGGGAGGGCATTCACTACTTGCCCCGATCGTGATCTCCCTTATTTCGGACAGGTTATTAAAAAAATCGCATATAAAGGCATTATATCAATATCCCACCGTCAAAGCACTCTCGGAATTTCTCATGAATATGTAACATTTAATTTAATTGATTATGTCAAACGAAAAATTTCTGATCTCGGTGATCGTACCGACGTATAACCGCAGCAAGGGTTTGGAACACACCATACGATCTTTGATGGACCAGGATACCGATAAGTCGGATTTTGAGCTCGTTGTTGCCGATGATGGCTCGTCCGACGACACGCTCGAAGTGGTAAAACGGTATGAAGGTAAGATGAGTGTTGCCTATGGGTACCAGCCTGACAGGGGGTACAGACCAGCATCTGCCAGGAATATGGGCATACGGCTCGCAAAAGGGAGGATATGTCTTTTTATCGATTCGGGCATCGTTCTAAAGAGAGATTGCCTCAGGAAACATATCGAATATCACCGAAAATATGACAAAGAGATTGCCATTGTAGGATACACCTATGGATATACTCAACACGGGGCGACCGAAGATGAATTGAGCAGCCTTATAGATTTCAATGATGCCGACAGATCGATAAGGCTCCTCAGAGAGCGCAACAAATTCCTGGACATCCGGGACAAGATCTACCGGAAATATAATGACAGGTTACACGAGATGCCTTCATCCTGGACATTATTTTGGGGAGGGCATTTGTCAGTGCCGGTGAAAACCCTGAATAGGGTAGGAGGGTTCGATGAGAATTTTGACGGCAACTGGGGTTGTGAAGACAATGACCTTGGCTACCGGCTGTTGCAAAACAACGTGGAGATATGTTTATGCAGAGAGGCCCAGGTGTTGCACCTTCCTCATGGAACCAACATGGAATCGAAGGCGGGGGAAGGCTATGCCAACTGCAGGTATTTTCACAGTAAATACCGGACACCGGAAACCAGCATCTTCCTAAGCTATTATTTAAAGGAAATCACCGGGTCGGAAGTCATCGATTTTAATGAACTTTTCGTCAAGGCTGCAGAGCCGACAACTGTCTGATCAAAAGTATGTGCGAAAGAATTTCCGTCTATGCAGTTGCGCACCAGGATGACTGGCAACTGTTCATGGACCCGAATATCAGCAAGGATATCGTCGATCCGGGATGCAAAACCGTCATTATCCATATCACGGCCGGCGATGCCGGCGAGGAAAAGGAATATTGGCTGGCAAGAGAATGGGGCGCGGTAAATTCATTGCTTTTCAGGGTTTCCGGGGAGGGCAGGCCGCGCGTCATAAAAAGCGGGATCACCGTCGGGGGCAGAACCATACCACATGTCGGGGCAGACCGTTGCAGTATCTATTTCCTGCGTTTGCCCGATGGGGGAAAACACGGAGAAGGGTTCGACAGGTATGACCGTCAGAGTCTCAATAAGATGCGGCTGTGTGAAATCGGTAAAATGACGTCAGTCGACGGCAAAAATACCTTTTCCAGCTTTGGAGAAATAAGCACGCTTATCGACGGACTCATTCAAAGGGAACTGGACATCCATCGTTTCACCGATGCAGGCAAAATAAACCTGAATTTCCCGGAATTCGAAGCTATGTTGAGTCCAAACGATCATAGTGATCATCTGAATACCGCCCTGTTGATCAAAAACACGAAGGTGTATGCAGCAGCGAAAAAATGGGCTTTTGTCCATTATGAGATAGAAAATATCGGAAAAGACCTGCGAGGGGCCGAGCTGTTCTGGAAAATTGGTATGTTCAGTATTTACCATCAAACGGTCTTTATCCGTCACGGACATTCGACGATAAGCGAAGCGCCCAATTACTGCGCCTGGTGCAGAAAGAATGCGATCAGCAGAGAGGTGATATAAGATACGATTTAACTACCAAACCGAACGAGATGATCCCAAATGTAGAAGCGTTCATCGTTTGTTGGAATGAAGAGCAGATGATCCGGCATACGTTGAACCATTACTCCACCTTCTGCAGCAAGATAACGTTGCTTGACAATTATAGTACGGATGATACCATTGCCATTGCACAACAAAGGTTTCCGGCCGTCGAAGTCGTCAAATTCGATACGAATAACGAACACAGGGACGATGTTTTACTTTCCGTCAAGAATAATTGCTGGAAGAACAGCTCCGCGGATTATGTCATTGTGTGTGACACGGACGAATTCCTTTATGCCGAGGACATGATAGGCAAATTGGAAAAGCTGTGTCAGTACCAGGTCGCATTGCCGCTTGTGATGGGATTTAATATGGGGGCGGCCGAGTTTCCCGGGAATTTCGAAATTCCGATATACCAACAGGTAAAAACCGGGGTTCGTGAAAGGCAGTTCGACAAGCAGATCATATTCAATCCGAAGGTGGTAGAGGAGATCAACTACGAGATGGGCTGTCACGAATGCAGGCCTGTCCTGAATAAAGAGAAGATAATGGATATGGCCGTCGAGTTCAAACTGCTTCATTATAAATTTCTCGGCAGGGATTATTTGTCAAAAAAGCACGAAGCATATGCCAACCGCCTCAGCCTGTTCAATCTAAGGACAGCCATAGGGAGTCATTACCTGGATAAATCACATATAGACAAATGCTTCAGCCAATTGGACAAGCATATCTATAAAGTCATCTAATCGCCGCCAAATGAAAAAAGAAAGCGTCACCGTCATTATAACCGTTTGGAAAAGAGACTACCTGGAAGAACAGCTGCAAAGCCTCGTAAATCAATCCCACCGCCCGGAGGCCATATGGATCATCCAGAATGAGAATCATATCACCATTCAACCCGTGATCGACAAATTCCGGCGGGTATTCCCCGATATTTTCGTCATACATTCGGATTTCAACTTCAAATTTTTCGGAAGGTTCTCCCTGTGCAGCCATGCTGCATCCGAATATATCCTTGTTATCGACGACGATGTGATCCCTTCTTGCGGATGGCTGTCGATCTGCACCCAAAAATGCGGGGAGTACGACTCGATCATATCCTGCACCGGCAGACTTATTCCGCCGGGTTCCTTCCGGCCGGAGGAATGGAAGGAAGACGAGATGAAAAAATATTGCATAGGAGATAATTTCAACGAGGACGACAGCAATTATGTACCACAGGACACCTGGGTGGACTATGGTTGCAACAGTTATTTTTTCAGAACAGCGTGGATACGGCATTTCTGGGAGGCCTGGCCCTATACCTTTCTTTCCGGAGAGGACATCCATCTTTCGGCCAGCCTGATGACCCTTCGCTCGATCCCTACGCTGGTTCCTCAACAGATATCCGGTGACACCTCCGGAAATTTAAAAAAGTATTATAGCCAGGATGACCTTTCGTCATGGAGAAAACCCGGGTTTATTGACATCAGGGAATCCATTTTTGAACATTTCATAAAAGAGAGAAACTGGAAACCCATACTATGGAAATAAGAAATGCCGCCAGGATCTGCGACGCCGGTTTCGTGCAGGTACGGGAATGGATGTTATACAAGATCAGGGAAGATCACTATCCGCTGAATTTGCTGCTGACCTTTGAATTGGATCACTTCGAGCGCTCGCTTTTTCAAAGGACCATCGATCTGCTGGTTGAAAGGCATGAGATCCTCCGCACAACCTTACAAGTAATAGACGGATGCCTGAAACAGGTGATCCACGATCACGATGTCTACCGGGTAACGTTCGACCATTTTGACATTTCCGATATGGAGTCTTCCGGCCGGGAGCAGTTTATCCGGGACAGGCATCTGTTGTTATCGTATATGCCCTTCAATTTCGAATTCGGTCCGTTATTCAGGGTGGCCGTTTTGAGGACCGGCGCTACGACGTATGAAGTTTGCTGGTGTTTCCACCATGTCGTCATCGACAGCTATTCGGCGGGTATTTTCAAGGGGGATGCGTTCCGGATATGGAACGGCCTGCTTCGGAGCAATGGACAGGAGCCTTTCAATCCACCCGTGCAGTACAGCAGGTATACAGCTTTCGAAAACGAACTCCTGGATGGGAAGCCGGGCGCCGAACACCGGAAATATTGGAAAGAGCAATTGACAAAGGGGGTGCCGCGTTTGCTGTTGATCGAACGGCCTGTCTGGGAGGAGTATTACCGGGCGCATGCCCAAAAGGTAAGAGAGGTAAAAAGACGGCTCGATAAGCTGCCCTTTCACGACGCTCGGTTCGTCTCGAGTGTTGTAAGAAGATATTCATACAACCGGGCAGGTGCGGTTTACTTCCGTTTTTCCGATAGTACGTTCGACCGTATCGCCGCATTCAGCGCAAAGTACAGCAGCAGCCCGCTGGCCCTGTTCCTCTCGGGGTTTCTTATTGCCTTACGCAATCTGAGCGGACAGACCCTGTTTGCATTCGATATCCCCGCCGGACGAAGGACGGACGGCATATATAAAGACATGATAGGATGGCTTGCGTCGGGCGGCATTTGCTATTTCGATATGGAACAACATAAAACCACGGCAGCCTTATTGGATTATATCGATCGCCAGTTGTTTCACCTGTCCAGGCATTGCATCTATCCGTTCGAGGTGCTGGACTATCAAGCTGAGATCCCGGCGGGAAGCACGATGCCCGTTTTCTTTACCCTTTCCAAATTCCAGCATAGCAGGGGTGCGAATTCCCCCGACGCCGGCATCTGGCATGAAAAGGAGAGTGTGGGCATTTGCCAGGACATGGATATCAACGTAAACATGTATAGTGATTCCTGCAGTATCACACTGAGATATAACAATTTTCTTCTTTCGGCAGACACCGCCGAAAAGCTCATTTTCGAGCAGGAACGCTGTCTCAATGTTATCCTGCAGGATCTTTTGCCTTCATAACCATTGCATATGCCAGGTTTGGAAAACAATAAGGTCATCGGAATAGTCGGTGGTATGGGTCCACAGGCTGGTGTAGCGCTTTTGAACAGCATACTCAGCCAGACAAAGGCTGTGACAGATCAGCAGCACTTATCGACCATCCTTATGTCGTTTCCCGGGGAAATGGCAGACAGGACTGCGTTTCTCGAAGGAAGGCCGGTGGCAAACCCTGCATTCAATATCGTGCATGTCATACAAAAACTGGAAAGGGCAGGCGCCCAGGTAGTGGGAATCGCCTGCAATACCTCTCATTCGCCTGAAATATATCGTATCATTACGGAACAGCTTGCGGAAATGGATTGCAGTATACGGTTGCTGCATATGCCCGAGGAAACCTGTCGGCAGATCGCGGTCGAACACCCGCAGGCAAGGCGTATCGGGTTGATGACGACAAACGGAACGTACCGCTCGGGCGTATACAGGAACATACTGGAGAAAATGGGCTTTGAAGCGATCATCCCCGACGGCGGGTTCCAGGATGCAGTGATCCATAGAATGGTGTATGACGCCGAATTCGGTCTCAAAGCCTGTCCAAACCCTATATCCGGGAAGATCGGGGCTTTTTGGGAGCGGTCGCTCCGGTATTTCGAACAAGCAGGCGCCGATGGGATCGTATTGGGGTGTACGGAATTCTCGCTGATACCCCATGAAGGGATCATGCGGAATATGGTCATGGTGGATTCGACCCAATGCCTGGCAAGGGCACTCATCAGGGAAGCAACAGACAATGAAAATAGTTCAAAGTTTTTGGTCGAGACCTTTCATCCAGGCCGACTCGCTACTGACAGATAGTCGACTTAAAGGAGGTTGGCCGCATAGAGTACTCAATTATTACAGTTGGGCACTAAGCTGCCTGCAGTTACGGCAATTCTATGACGAGGTAGAACTGGTAACGGATGAAATAGGAAAGCATCTCCTTATCGAAAAGATGGGGTTGCCCTACAGTAGGGTGTCTGTCGAGCTGAGCCACCTGGAAGGATTTGATCCCGGATTATGGAATATCGGCAAATTGTTCGCATATAGTATTCAAAGAGAGCCCTTTTTACATGTCGACAGTGACGTTTTCATCTGGCACAGGTTTGACGACTCCCTGATCAATGCTCCGCTTATCGCCCAGAACCTGGAGGTCGAAGTGGCGGAATACACCGAGACATTCAAAAGCATCGTCGAATCTTTTACGAACGTACCGCCCTACCTCAGGCCTGTGTATGAAATGGAGTTCACGCCATCCTGCAATGCGGGGATTTTCGGAGGGAATGATATGATTTTCTGGAAGCGCTATGCAGAAGAGGTATTTGGGTTCATCAGGAACAATATGCAGGACATCGGAAGATATCTGAACATCAATGCCGGTAATGTTTGCGTGGTCCTGGAGCAGGTGTTCTTTTATTCCCTTGCCATGCACTACGACATCGATATAACCTATCTGTTGCCGGTGTCCAACGGTATTCAACCCGATATCGGATTTTTCCATAGAGCAGCCCAAAATAGCGATTACGTTCACTGTGTCGGGCATTTCAAAAGAAATAAGATGTCCTATTCCTTCCTGGAATATAAGTTGCAAAAACACTATCCGGAGTATCATACCCGGATCAATGACCTGGTATCGGACTACGAGATCTGACCCACAGCTTATGCAAACCCTGGACAGCCGGATCCTGGACAATTTGATCCGCATCCACGAAAAGGATGGGAGCGAGGCTCCGCCAAAGCCCGATAGCCTCGGATATGGTAGCCTTGGGAGGCAGTTCTATGCACTCGAACTTTACAAACGAACAGGGGATGGATCGATACTGACCGGCGTCTGCAATTATCTGCGCTGGTTTTCCCGCTATGCCGAAAAGAACCGGTCGAATAACTATAGTCTTTTTAACGGGAGATCGGGTGTAGGTTTTTTGTCCCTGGCTGTTTTTGAGATTACCCGCAAGGAGGAGTTCCTTGAAATGGCTTCCCGAATGGCAAAAGAATATGCGGAAGGGACAACACGGGCCTTCAGGATATTCGATAAGAACGGGCTATTTGAGGGGACATCCGGTATTCTTTTGTTCTGGCTGGAGCTTTACCTGCAGATAAAAGAAGAATGGATGCTGCGGCGGATGGAGGAATGCATCTTTCATTTGCTGGTCAACGCCGGCATGGCGGATCCCGGCGTCTATTGGATGAAAGACCTTTATGAATTATATCCCGATACAGTGATCTGGCCGGCAGGCAACGCGGGAATTGCCTTTTGCCTGCTCCGGCTGGGACAAACTTTTCACAATGCACATTTGTGCAGTTTAGCGTACAGCGCGCTCAATTATGAAGGGAATAACGGTCTTGTGGGGCTTTATGCCGGTACCTTCCGGGGCTTTTTGCAAAGACATTCCCCGGGTGAGGAGATGTCTTTCGATATTTATAACGGATGGGCAGGGTGGGGGCTGGCGTACAGGGAAGCGTATTGTATCACCGGAGACCCGGAATACATCACCAATGCCGGCAGGATAGCCTCGAGCATGGCAGAAATGCTTGAATATGAAACAAAAAAGCCCATCCATGACCTGAGCTTTTTCAAAGGCCTTTCCGGCATCGGCTATTCCCTTTTGAAGATAGCGGATCCAGACGGAACTCCTTCGCTGCTGTTGCCGCGAACAGGCCCCGATGGCAACCGGAACGATGCGTTTGCGCAGGGGCGAAGCTTGTTTGGTCTGGACGAAATACGGATCAATAGCACGCTGCTGCGCGTCAACTTTCCGAAAACATTTTCCTTTCTCACGCATAATTTTCAGCAGGAATTCGAGCAGTGGCTGGCGGCCCGGATCGTGGTCGACATGAAAACCTTCCGTGACTGGGTCGGTGGGCTGCCGGTAACGGGAGGGGATGACCCCATGGAGGAGAGCCTGATGGAATTACTGGAACGTGAAATGTTGAAGCCCCGGGTCAGAAAGGAATATCCCCCGCATCCGGCAAACGACAATATGGAATATGCAAGAAGGGTGGAGCAACTCTCGCAATGGCCTGATGAGGAAATATTACTCCGGTCCCTTTCCATATCCCAAAGAGGCTTCCTGTTAAGGAGGGAACCCCCGATCGACCTTTCCACATCGTTCAGCCCAGACCATTTCGGCCTTCTCTTCCAATCCTATGGCCGCAAATCGTTTTTTATTTATGTCAACGAATACCATGAGATCGAAGCGATAGGATTGGGGTTGTCCCGGCTTTATGTGGACCTGTTTGAGGGAACGGATACGGTTGGTAACGTGATCGAAAAGATAATGTCGTTTCTACGATCACAGGATGAACAATCGATCGAATTGCTGAAAAAGCTTTACAAATCGAATGATCCCGACAATTTCTGGCCCCTGGTATTCAAAGACATTTTGGAAACCATAAGGTCAGCCCTGATGTCAGACGTTCTGACATTTTCTGAGAATTCATTTACGAACAAAAAAATACCGGAATATGGAACAAATGATCGAAAAGCCCGCCCCATTGGAATATGATGGGCTCACCAACATCAGTAATGAAGAAAGCCCTCATTTGGGGGGTAATTCGCTGGAGGGCGACCCATTCACTTACTCGCCGGCCGTCTGGGACTATGTGATCGGGCGCTATGCCATCCGATCGGTCCTGGATCTGGGGAGTGGGCTGGGCTATTCTTCCGAATACTTTTTCCGCAAAGGAGTAAGAGTCCTCGCTGTCGACGGTATGAGGGAAAATACGGAGAATTCCATTTTTCCTACCCTTCAACTCGACCTGACCAAGGGCAGCGTCAACTGCCGGGTCGATCTGGTCCATTGCCAGGAAGTGGTAGAGCATATCGAAGAGAGATTCCTGGAAAATCTCCTGCGATCGCTTACCACCGGTAAGTTCATCCTGCTGACGAATGCACTACCGAACCAGGGGGGGCACCATCATGTAAATGAGCAGTTGACGGAATACTGGATAGACCATCTTGGCCGCCACGGCTGCCACCTGTTGACGGAAGATACCCAGCGCATCCGCCGCATTGCAGCTATTGAGGGAGCAGTATATCTCGCCAGAACGGGTACCCTATTTGCCAATAAAAGCAGGTTTTAACCCGTATGGATACTGTTATCATCCAAAGTCTGTGGATCGGCCAGGGGATCACCAATAACGAACGGTTGTGCATGCGAAGTTTTCTTCATCATGGGCATTCCTTTCATCTATATGTCTACGAACCGATTACCGGCATCCCGGCGGGGGTGGAAATCAGGGACGCGAACGAGATCATCCCGGCCGAAAAGGTGTTCAGGGATCTGCGCGGTACCTATGCCTCTTTCGCCGACTGGTTCCGGCTAAAGCTTTTATACCAGCGTGGGGGATGGTGGGTAGATACGGACGTGGTGTGTTTGCAGCCATTTGACGAAACGGATGATTACTGTTTCTCGTCGGAGACACATTATAACCGGACTGATATCCTGGTGAATAATACTTACCTGAAAGCGCCGGCCGGAAGCCCCGTGCTGGCGGAACTGTTGGCGGAAGTGGAAACCCGGCTAGGGGACAGGACGACGGTCGAATGGGGTGCAGTCGGCATAGGATTGTTCCGTGAATTTGCGACCAGGCATCCGGAGCTGGGACCTTTTTTACGTCCGCCCGAAGTTTTCTGCCCGTTGCCCTATTATGATCTTTCGAGCCTTATTTGTAAGAGCGACTATGTTCCCGCCACGGACACGAAGGCCATTCATTTATGGAATGAAATATGGCGTGGCGGCAGTCTCGACAAGAATGCGATCTACCATCCCGACAGCATATACGAGCGATTGAAAAGACAGTATCTAACGACCGATTATTAATTATAAATCTTTATTTTATGTCAGACCTTGATATCATTATCATTGGATACAATGAGGTGCCGTTTGAAGATTATCTCGAAACCATCAGGACATATGGCGAGCAATCCGAGGCTTATCGCGACCTGCGATTCAATTTCATTGAGACGGAGAGCAAGGTCTACACCTATATAGATATTCTGAATGAGGTCGGTAATGACAAATATCTATCCTGTGACATCCCCAATCTTGCGGCGGTGTACCTCAGTAATTTCCTTATTAAAAGAGGGCTAAAGGCCGATTTTATCAATCTCTTTCAACAGGAAAAGGACAAATTACGGGAGATGCTCCGAAGGAACCCCCTTTGCATTGCCATTACGACCACTTTTTATGTCACCAACTTCCCTGTCAAAAACATGGTGCAATTCATAAGGGAATGTGATCCGGAGATACCTATTGTGATCGGAGGGGTGCTGGTCGCCAATCACTTCAATACCTTTTCCCGGGAAGAGTTCTTTTATGCATTGGAGGATATGGGCGGAGATATCTATGTGCTGGAGTCGCAGGGGGAGCTCACCCTTTATAATCTCGTCTGCGCGCTCAAGGAGAAAAAGAGTCTTTCGGAAGTGCCCAATCTTATCTACCACGATGAAAACAGGAACATGGTAATGAACGAGCGAAAGCTGGAGAATAATTCCATCGACGAGGAGGCGATCAACTGGACCAACTTCAAAGGATATGATATTGGTAAGACGCTGCAGACGCGTACGGCCAGGAGCTGCGCCTTTTCCTGCGCCTTTTGCGGTTACCCGGAAAGGGGGGGGCCTCTCGTATCGGCCAAAATGGAAACAGTCGCCCGCGAGTTGGAGAGTATGAAGGCTATCTCGGACGTCGAAAATGTGGTCTTTATCGATGACACCTTCAACGTGCCAAAAGGAAGATTCAGGGAATTTTGCCAGATGCTGATCGATAAGGATTACAGGATAAACTGGTTCTCTTATTACCGGAGTGACCATGGTGATGAGGACACCATCAAATTGATGGCACGAAGCGGCTGCAAAGGCGTATTCCTCGGCATCGAATCGGGGTCGCAATACATCCTCGAGAAAATGAATAAACGGGCCAAGATCACCAACTATCGCAATGGGGTCAAACATCTGAAGGAGAACGGAATTCTTACCTTTGCATCGTTCATAACGGGCTACCCCTGCGAGACCGCCGAAACCATTGGAGAGACCGTCGATTTCATAAAGGAGAACAGGCCGGATTACTGGCGAACCATGCTTTGGTATTGCGATCCGCTGACTCCCGTGTACAAGACGAAAAAAGAGGAATTCGGTATCCAGGGAGAAGGATTCAAATGGAGCCATAACACGATGGATAGTATGACCGCCATCGATTGGATCAGTGAGATATTCCTTTCGATCAGTCCCGATGACTCCATATGGATGCCTCAGTACTCTTTTGATTTTTGGATCATACCTTATCTTTTGGGCAAGGGCATCTCATTGCCGATGTTCAAGAAATTCATGTATCAGGCCAACCATGCACTGAGGCTTGAATTTACAGGGGTTGACCCGAGGACGAAGGCGAAGAGGCAAAAGATGATCCTGAACACGATGCGTCAGGAATTGACCGGGGAGCAAATTCAACGAATACCTATTTGACGTTGCCATGATAAAGACGGTTTTTTTCGCCTTTCTTTTGAGCCTGGTCTGTCACGCTTCCCCGGGCCGGACACCAAAGAATGAGATATTGTGGGACACATATGGCGTTCCGCATATTTATGCGTCGAATGCAACCAAAATGTATTATGCGTTCGGGTGGGCGCAGATGCATAATCATGCCAATCTTATTTTGCGGTTATATGGCCAGGCGCGGGGCCGGTCTGCCGAATATTGGGGAGAAAAGTTCCTGTCTTCGGACCACCAGGTGCAGCTGTTTAAAATTCCTGCGCTGGCCGCAAAAGAATATGCCGCGATACAGGGTGGTTTCAAACCGTTTTTGGACGCCTTCGTGAAGGGGATCAACGCTTATGCAGAGGCCCATCCGGCGGCGATCAGTCCGGAGAACCGGTTGGTATTACCGGTGACGGCACAGGATATCATCGCCCATGGTTTACGGGTAGTCTTTTTGCGGTTTGTGGCCGCGGAGGACCTTGGAGCGGCCAGTCGAAAAGTGCAGGCCGGGTCCAATGGCCTGGCGATTGCCCCATCGAGGTCGGAGAAGAAGACCACCCTGCTGCTGGCCAATCCCCATCTGCCATGGGGCGACCTGTTCACCTGGTTCGAAGCACATCTGCAGTCTCCCGGTTTCAATGCCTATGGAGCGGCGATCGTAGGACTTCCGGTGCTCAATATCGCCTTTAACCAACATCTGGGCTGGACGCATACCGTCAATACGATAGATGCGTGCGACCGGTATGCCTTGACGGTACGCGGAGACGGCTATCTGCTGGACGGCGCGGTGGTTCCCTTTGAGAAGAGGGTGGTGACGCTGAGGGTCCGTCAGCCTGACGGGACGCTGAGGGAGCAGACAGCAGAATTCAGCTATTCCCGGCATGGCCCGGTGGTTGGGAGGAAAAGGGATACGGCCTACGCTATCCGAATCGCGGGGATGGACAACGCTCAAATGTTCTATCAGTGGCATTTGATGGCGGCTGCGGACAACTGGGCCCGGTTTGAGCAGGCATTGAAAATGATGCAATTGCCGATGTTCAATGTCATTTATGCGGATGCCCGGGGGAACATCTTCTATCTGTTCGACGGGTGTGTTCCGCTCAGGGCGGAAGGGGACTGGAATTTCTGGCATGGGACAGTAGACGGCGGCTATTCGAAATATATCTGGCATCAGACACTTCCCTATACGGCCTTGCCGAAGCTGCTGAACCCTTCTTCTGGTTTTATCCAAAACGCGAACGATCCACCCTGGACCTGTACGTATCCGCCCGTGCTGCGGCCGGGGGATTTTCCGGGGTATCTTTCGCCGCAAGCGATGGGGTTGCGGCCGCAGCGTGCCGTACATCTCATCCAAAAAAAATTGAAGATCGACCTGTTGGGGTTATCCGCTGATAAATTGAATACGGGTATGGAGGCGGCGGATCGTTTTCTGCCCGGTCTGCTGGCTGCCGTCACCCGTAGCAGCGATACGATGGCCATGAAAGCGGCCATGGCATTGCGGAGCTGGGATAGGGCGACCAATGCCGAGAGCCGGGGAGCGGTGTTGTTTGCCCGGTG
>Ga0157372_10001245_pt1 | contig 27537 bp, 23 predicted proteins | sample C55metaG_FD_115307 | JGI IMG/M metagenome (GOLD analysis project Ga0157372, IMG submission 115307) | Corn rhizosphere microbial communities from Kellogg Biological Station, Michigan, USA - C5-5 metaG | ecosystem: Host-associated > Plants > Roots > Rhizosphere > Soil | place: USA: Michigan...
CCATATCCCAACTGGCGGCTTCGGCAAGCGGGATGGGAAAAGTGGTACGATAACCGTGGATCACATCCAGGCCAAAAAGTAAGGGTATTTTTAAGCGCGATTGCAGGGTAAGCGCTTGTACATCGCGTGTATCTTTTACGCCGCGCACGTTAAGCATCGAGCCTACACGGCCGGCCTTAATATCTTCAGTTTTAGTGCTATTGGGCGAAAACGGGCCCGTAGCCAGCCGATCGCTGGTGTATTGGTTTAATTGGCCAATTTTTTCCTCTAATGTCATTTTCGCCATCAGGGCGTCTATTTTGCTTTCTATATCGACTGCGCTATTTTTATTTTGCTGTGCAAAAGCCGTGCAGCTTAAGCCAACTAAACAAAACAGGGCCAAAAACCTCTTCTTAAACATTGTGCGTATTATTCGTCAACTTTTAACCATGCGCATTTACAGCGGCAAAAGCATGACAGCAATTAACCTGGAATAGCTTGTCTGTTTAAAGGATCAATGCTTTCGGGTAGATTGCAGTGAGTAAAATTATTTTTTAATGATGAGCTATAATTACACCGTAACAGCTAACTGTTAAGCTTTATTTACATATCGTTTGTTGATCTATTTTAAAGCGTGCTGCCATGGTGCACGGCAGCACGCTAATATTTATTTATTGCGGAGGGAAAAAGAATGGTACCGCAGCAGTGCTGCCGCTCAATACATCAATTACTCCGTTGGTAGCCAGCAAATCGCTCACGTTAACGTTAACGCTGGTGTTTAACACAATCGGGTAATCCAACTGCGAGGTAACCGTATTGGCATTAGATACGTGTACCAGCATAACCGAGTTTGGATTAGGATTGTAAACCGATCCGCTTGCTACCGGCGCCAGGAATGTTGACGGATTGTTGGTAAAAGCCCCGGCTGGCGCCAGGGTTTGTATCGTCTGGTCCTTGGTTACCGACAGGTTGCTGTGTGTATAAGTGCCTAACAGGATGAGGTACGACAGGTAATTCTTAACGTCGGTTTTTGAATAGCTTTGCCACTTTGTACCTACTGCCGAACCGTTTTTGTATTTAGCCCAAAGCTGACCGGTTACAACCGTGTTTTGCAGAAAAATATAGGTGCGGTTTGGCTTGGTATATTCGTTGGTATCGATACCCGAATAAATAATACCATCGTACATCCTGCGGAAAATAGTATCGCTCGGCGACGCGTTTTGATAAGCGCGCGATTTGAGATATCCCCACGCTGTTTTGTATACGTGCGCGTCGAGCGTATCATCGAGCGAGCGATTATAATCTTTTTGCAGACTTAACCCCGCCAGGGAGCATCCGGACATTAATGACCCGGCGCCCAGCATTGCAACTGCTATTATTGAAAATATGGTTATTCTTTTCATGGCTGTTTTAATTAATATCCCGGATTTTGTTTTAATAATTTATTAGCATTCAGCGCGCTTTGGCTCACCGGCCAGTAGTAACGGTTCGGCGCGTCAATAAAGCCTTTGGTATCAGGAGTGGTAACTGTTACACCGCCAACGGTTGTGGTGGTAGCGTTACGCAGGTTTAATATCGGATCCATAATCTGATGCACGCGCCCGGTACGTACCAATACAAACCAGCGTTTACCTTCGCCCAGTAGCTCGTATTTCGATTCGTTGATGATCGCGTCGATCATGCTTGCCTGGGTTGGAACCGCGCTGGCAGCAATACCGGTAGGCGAAGGATTAGTTGCCTGGTACCTGGCGCGGATGTACACAAAGTTGAGATATTTAAGCGCGTTGTTAAGGTCGCCCAACTCGGCGTAACATTCAGCCATCGACAGGTAAATATCAGCCAAACGGTACATCGGCAAATAAACATTGTAGTTGGCATTGGCAGTTGCCGGGGTGATACCGGCCGAGGTTGGCGTTAAGTTGTAATATTTATACAACATGTTGATGTGGTTAAGCGTATTCACTGTATCGATACTTTTTGATACACGCACATCGGTTTTATAGAAACGTTTAAAATCGATCTGGAAAGCAGGATCCAATTGTACCGGGTTGTTGCTTGTGCCTACAAATACCGGTATACAGGCGCAGCCGTTAACGGTATAATCCCAGTAAATGCTCCAGATTGGTTCGATAGAGTTTGCCGGTGTAAGGAAGTTGTTCTTCCAGTTTGTACCGGTTTCGAGCGCCCCGATGTTGCTTCCGGCCGGAAGTGCGTAAGTTGTTCCGGTTGCGTTTTTAGCTTTTTGCAGGTTGGTGAACCAGGTTAAGGCATTGTTCCAGTCGGTTGCACCGCCGCCGCCACCGGTTGGGATAGTTGCGCGCCACATATAAACATCGGCCATAATAGCGCAAATGGCTGCTTCGTTAACGTACCAAACGGTTGGGGTTTGGTTTTTCTGAATCAAGGTATAAGCTTTGTTCAGATCAGGGATAATCAGCGAATCGATAATGGTTAAAGCTTTGGTGCGCGCTTTGCTACCCGAGGTAAGGATATCGGTGTATGACTCGGTCCATACCGGTGCATCACCCCATAACCTTACAATATAAAAGTAGCTTTCGGCACGCATGGCATAAGCTTGCGCCAGCGAGTTGTTCACTGTTGTTTGGGTAAGGTTGATATCGTACTGCAAAACATTTTGGTAGTTTGCTATACCCAGGTTACAACGCGAAATAACACGATATAAACCAGCCCAGTCAGTAGCCTGGTTACCAAACTCGATGGTGTTGTTGGCCATCTCGTTAACGCTATAGGTGGCGTAGGTTGATCCTTTGAAGGTTTCGGTACGCGCATCGCCCCAGTAGTGATATCTGCCACCCAGGCCTTCGTCTGAGTTGGTTCCGGTACCTTCCATCTCTTCCTGGAAAGCCGAGTAAATACCTGCTAAACTTGCGGTGATATCTTTTCCGTTCTTGAAATAGTTCTCAGGCTCAACACCGCTTGGCGGGTCGAGTGTTATATTCTTTTTACAACTGCCCACAATCGCGGCCAGTGCTAAAAGCGATACAAAAATTAATATTTTATTTGTTTTCATGATTGTAAAATCTTTGTAATTAGAAGCCAATGTTTAAGCCCACACCCAACTCGCGGCGACGTGGGTATTTACCGTTATCAAACCCTGGCTGTAAGAAGTTTGAGGTGGTAAACTCCGGATCGTACCAGCTGTAATTGGTCCAGGTAGCCAGGTTGTTGCCGTATACATACAGGTTAAATGTTTGTATTTTAAACTTGCTTAACCAGTTTTTAGGCAGGTTGTAGGTTAACTTGGCGCTTGTAAGCCTGATGAAAGCTCCGTTTTCCAGATATAAACTGTTTTCGCCGTTAGCTATCGAACCATAGCTATCTTTAACGCCACCGTTCATGTTAGGATAGATGGCAATATCGCCGGGGTGTATCCATGAGTTGTAGATAGCGGCTACCGTTGGCGGTGTGTAGTTTGACGATTCGAGGTTTAAACCATTGGCGATAGAGTTATAGATCTTATTACCAAACGAGGCATTGAATGTAATGTTAAAGGTGAAACCTTTGTAGGTAAAGAAGTTGGTAATACCCCAGAATACCTTGGGAATACCGTTACCCAAAACCTGGCGGTCGTTTTCGTCAATTACGCCATCGTTGTTGATATCCTGCCAAATGGTAGCACCGCCGTTCAACACTTTACCGTTACGGGTTATTTGCCTGATGGTACCAGTGTACGGCGAACCATCGGGTTCTAAATATCCGGTCGCGGTTGTACCGGCGGCATTAACCCCAGTTGGGGTCAGCATGTTTCCGGCAGGGTCGTAAGCGTTGGATACATCCCAGCGGTAAACGCCCAGGTTCTTCAACAGGTAAAAATCGCCGATGTGGCCACCTTGTGTAACCAGGTACGAGCCGTTGATGGCGGTAGCTGTTGATGCCAGCGAAGTGATAACCGCGGCATTCTGGAAGGTGATGTTTCCGTTAATATTCCACGAGAAATCTTTTTTGGCGATAGGTGTACCGGCTACGGTCAACTCAAAACCGTGATTTTGGATATTACCTAAGTTGATAGCGCCTGATTTTAAACCGGTTTCCTCAGGCAATATCTGCGACGAAAGTAACCCATTGGTTTTTTTAATGTAATATTCCGGTGTAACAGTTAACCTGCCGTTAAACATGGTTAAATCCATACCGAAGTTTTGTGTTTGTGTTTGCTCCCAATGCAAAGTAGGGTTACCCAGGTTGGCGCTAACGTAAGCAGCGTTATTACCAAAGTACGAACCGCTGTTATTAGCCACAGTACCTGCACCAAAATTTAATAAGGTTAGGTATAAGAAATCGTTACGCAAGTTATCATTACCCAGTGTACCGATGCTATAGCGCAGTTTGGCATCGTCCAGCCATTTTTTAGACCAGGCCATGAAAGGCTCGGCCGAGAAACGCCATGCCAGACCAGCGGCGCCGAAGTTACCGAACTGGTTAGCCGGACCGAATCTTGACGAACCATCGCGACGGAAAGTACCATTCACAATATACTTGTCTTTGTAGCTGTATTGCGCACGTGCAAATACCGATTGGGTTGCGTAGTATGATGATACGTAAGTGTTTGTAGCCGTTGCCTGAGTTAAAAGATCGGCAGCGGTTGATACCCTTACATTTTCGCTCAGGTAGTTCTGCAAGCCAATGTTAAACCCGTTATCCTTGTGATGGTCATAGCTGGTACCCAGCACCGCGGTAATGCTGTGATCTTTACCAAAACGCTTGTTATAGTTAAAGAAAGCCTGTATCTCGTACGATAGTTTAGTATCGCTGCTGCTCGAACCGCTGTTTGGCCCTAAAGCTCCCGAAGTAATCGATAGCGGGATAAATTGCTCCACACCGTTAAGGTCCAGCCTGCCGTTAAACGAGGTGGTAAATTTCAGGTCTTTAGTAAGTTGGTAACTACCGGTGATATTATCCTGGATAATGTAGTTGGTTGGATAATTTTGCGCATACAACGCGTAGGCCACCGGGTTACGTTTTGATTCGACGTAACCCGCCATCGTACCATCGGGCCGGTATAACGATACCCATGGGTTACGCTGAAATACCGTACTGGCAGTATTGCCCACATCAATGCGGTTACCGGTTACATACCCAAGCGATATGTGGTTGGTGATCTTAAACTTATCCGATGCCTGGAAATCGGTATTGAATATCGTAGTAAAGTTTTGCGCGTAGCTGTTGATGATGATCGAACGATCGTTAAAGTAGTTAAAACCTAAGTAATACAATACTGCTTTTGAGCCACCGCTAACGGTTAAATTGATGTTATCCTTATTGCCGGTACGGTAAAGCAGATCCTGGTATTCATTATCCTGGTTATCAAAAACCGAAACCGAATCGGGGTTAACGGCGGCGCCTGAGCCTGCACCACCACCTTCAATACGGCGGTAGTAGGTAATATCGCGCGGTGATGTGGTTTGCAGTTTGTGAGCCAGTTTACCAAATAAGTGGTAGTAGTTGGCGGTCACTTTTAATTTACCTTCTTTACCGCCTTTTGTGGTGATGATGATTACGCCGTTAGCGCCGCGTACACCGTAAATAGCGGCAGATGCAGCGTCTTTCAACACTTCAATCGACTGGATATCCTGCGGGTTTAAGAAAGTGGCGTCATCGTTAAGTACGCCGTCGATTACGTACAACGGGCCGTTACCACCGCTTAAGGTTGATGCGCCACGCACCTGGATAGAACCTTGCGAAAGCGGGTCGCCGCCATCGGTAACTACCTGGGCGCCTGCTATCTGCCCTTCTAACGCGTCGGCTAAACTTGTTGGCTGGCGTTCGCCAATCTGCTTGGCGCCAATACTGCTTATTGAGCCTGCCAAATCGCTTTTAGTTACAGCCTGGCCATAGCCTGTAACAATAACCTCGTTCAGGTTGGTCGAATTGTCTTCGAGTTTAAAATTAACCACTGTGCGGCTGCCTACCACTTCTTCTTTGGGTAGCAAGCCGATATAACTAACTACCAGCACTGCTTTCGTATTGGGCACGCTAATAGTATACTTTCCGTTAACATCGGTAACGGTACCAACGGCGGTACCTTTTACCTTAACAGTGGCGCCAATAACGGTTTCGCCTTTGCCATCGGTAACAGTACCGCTTATTTTAATGGAAGCCTGGGCATACACGGATGCCGAAAATATCAACAGCAAAACAGGGAGCATCAACAACAGCCGTAAAGCGGCCGCTACCGATGTTTTGCCGGATGTAAAGTTTTGGGTACAAATTTTTTCCATATCGGTAATTCTAGTTTAGGAACATTTAGGGATTTTACTGGTTAAAACGGAAGAACCTATAAGCTGATATTATTTTTCAACATCAGCTTTAATAAATATTATATCCGTTATAATTTAATGTTTTTATTGCGCCGGGTTCGGGTGCGCGGGATTGGCTCGGTGTACTGTTTGTTTCATTAAATTGGGTTTAACGTTGGTTAATTAGTTAATTGGTTTTAGCACGATGCTATTAAAAAATACAATTGGTTTAGGTGGCCAGGCAGAGCCGTTCGGGCAGCTCATACAGCCGGATTCGCACCTGCTTTTGGCCTAACCGATGTGTAAATGTAAAGTACTATTTGTGGCAAATGCAAGTAAAAAAATGGTGTTTTTGAGCACTTTTTAAGCGTATCATTTTTTTTGATACGCTTAAAATTTATTGCCATTACGCCACGTAAAGGCACAAAAATTCCGCAAAACGTATCAAAACAAATGCAGTAAAAAAAAATTGCGATACGCTAAAAACACAACGCATTTTTTTTGTAACATTTTCATTTTTTTTTGTGACAAATCAGGATAGAACGGATAGTTGATTGTAAAATTTACAGCCATCTGCTGGCGGCATTTGATGTTGAATTTTGCAGAGCCGGATATTACCTGATTTTACTGTTAGTTTAAGATCGGGAAGCTGGCGTATTTACAAGAAAAACCGAGGCAATAAATAAGCTTTTGCCTCGAATTAATATGCGAGAATATATAAGTGTACAATAAACAATTATTAGCGATTTAAGCGCTATAAAAAGGCATATCAAAGCCTCATACAATCAGCGTCTATTGCTTAATAAATAATAAATGCGTCTTATTAAAACCGGTGGAATTTGGCAAACTCAATGGTCATCTTTCTCAGGATGATCAAGTACTAGCTTACTCCAGCCCTGCTCTCCTGCATTTTTTAGCTCTTTTTTGCGTTCCTCCATCACTTTTTTGATCTTCCCACCGTATGACCAGCAGGTACTTTGCCTTATCGACAGCATTTCCGACAGTTTGTGCGATGATATGTTGCCTTTTGATGAATAAATAAGGAAAAGCATATAAAAGCTTTTATTGATAGGTATTTTGGAATTTTGGAAAAGCGTATTAGCAATCACCGATTCATCATACCGGCATTTGGTACACCGGCGGCTATATGGTAAAAAGCCTGCCAGATAATTGGTATTTCCGCATTTTTTGCAGGCGTAACCGTGAGCCCGCTTCAATTCGGAAAGGAATTTAAAACAGGCTTCCCTGTCGGGATAGATCTTGCTGAACTCGCCGAAATCCACATCCTGCGACATCACGCGCGCCCGGGTCACCTTCTCGATGTTAACGTGCAGTTCCTGGTTATCAGCCTCTAAAAGCACATTCATACGCGAAATATTCTCGGCCTGCTCTTTCAGCAACTGGTTCATAGTGGATAGCTCCTGGTTCTGCTTTTCAATCACCTGGGCTTTTTCAACCAGTTCTTCGGTACGTTGCGCCACCAGCGAACTTAACTCTTTGTTCAGCGTATCTTTCAGCTCATCGTTTATCTGTAATTGTTTGATCATGCGCTTATGCACATAATCCTTACGTTTACGCATCTGCCGTATGCTGTCCCCTATCGCGAAGGATACCAATATCATTTCGATAACAAAGCAAAAGCTTAAGCTATAATGCGTTACCGGCCCATAAGGCAGCCATGGTACATTGAGGAACAGCAGTATCTTGATAGTAAAGCCGATCAGCAAAAAGGTATAACCCACAACATAGAACCTTGCAGGGCCATAGCCACGCTTTAACACATAAAAGCCACAGTAAAAAGCAAATAATAGCGGGATGGCTTCCAGTATTTTATAGCTGAATAATTGCGTATTGAATAAACTCACTATAAAAAAGCCGCATCCGGCAATAATGAGCCCTATAACAGTTTTATACAGCATGGGCGCTTTGCTGCGCAGATACAAAAAGTTGATGGTGAACATCAACCCGAAAATGGTGCTTAAAAACAGTGATATACCCACTGCATACTCATTTAACCACGGCTGGTTGGGCCAGATGTATTGAAACGCGATGCCATCGCTGCACATCTCGTAAAAACCTACGCCCAGGTTATACAATACATAATACAGGTACTGCTTTTTGCGGATAGCAAAATACATCAGCAGGTTATACAGGCTGAAAATGATGATCATGCCGTAGAACAAGCCGAAAATGAGGTATTCGTCCAGCGCGTATTCGATAAAGCGGTGAATATCGCGCAATACGATGATCACGTTGGCCGCTTGGGTAGATGAAAGTTTTACATAGTAAGTGGTTACCGTATCTGAATTATTTACCAGGTCGACGGTAAAATTTTTGTGTTTGTACTCGCGCTTTACAAAGTTGTATTTATTGCCAAACCGGTATACCTGGAAATGGTTACCACCGGTTGGCGCATATAGCGTAATATCAGTTATGGTTTGATCAAAAAATTCGAGTATCCAATGCCTGTGCGAACTTGTGGTTTGTTTAATGCGGATTTTATACCAGTAAGCCGACTTATCATTGTAGTATTTGGGAGTATAAGTTTGGCTTTTTTGAAAGCGGGCGCTCATTTCAGGCTTGCGCACATCGTCAAAGGTGAACGCTCGATCGGGGTCTTCCAGGTACTCAATTTCGCCGTACGAAAAAATATGCTGGGGCACATTATCGTCTATCTTAACAACATTTTGCGCCCTGGCAAGGTTGGCAAGCATCATGAACAAAAACAATGCAAAAAGGCTTTGAACAAGCATTGCTTTCTCACACTTTCCGTTAAAAAAAGTCATCATACGCATTAAGAAACGCCTGGTTACAACAGGCTTATAATTGGTCAGTTAATCGATATCACAGGCTTATAAACCAGTCGCAATGGCCTATAATTAAAAATGCAATTGTACTAAATATACGCAATTAAAGCGGTTTATACTAATCAGCCGACCGGACTTTTGCAATTAATCCTACTGATAATCAGCGCAAATATTTTGATTCCTGTCAGATAGATCAGACTTTCTTATTTTATTCATCTCGCAAAAACTGAATGCTTTTTAAGTTAAACCTTCCTGTTTCGGCAATAATTTTTAAGGTATTTGTCCCGGCTTTCAAATGCATATCTTTCAATTCGGCAGTCTGCCAGTTTTGGTCACCGCCGGTATTGGGTACTGCTATAGGTTTACCTGCAACTGCACCATTCTGCGCAAGCGATATCTTACCCGCATCCGAGCCCGATGCTACCGTAAGCCTGAGTGTATACACACCCGTCTTTTTCACATTCACGGTATACTGCAGCCACTCGCCATCTTCAATACTGAAAATGTGGTAACCGTCGGCATCACGCTCAATGTCAACACCATCATTACGGTAAGCATGGCCGCGGTTACCCTGGGTTTTTACGCCGGGTGTATATTGGTAACTGCTGGTATCCTTATCGTAATAGGCTACACGCTGTGGGCCAAGGTCATAGTCAACCGCGTTGATGCTGGTATTGGCGGTAATGATATTGGCTTTAAAAGGTTTTGCTTGCGGCGATCGCACCTGCCTGAACATGGCATCAATCACATCTTTATGATAGATGTTGTTTTCCAGCCTGATATTCTCCAGTAACTGGTTCAGGATAGTGTTGGCTTCTTCTTCGGTAGGTTTTGCCCCTTTACCACCCATATAATCCAAAAACTGCTGATAACTGGCAGGCTGTTTGATCTCGAGCGGATTATTGATACCCATTTTTTTCAGCTGCCACCAGCTCCAGCCGATGTTATGGCTTTCAACCAAACTAATAGCCTCCGTAAACCAGGTATTCGAATTCTCGCCCGATTCGCCCATCCAAAGCGGCACATTATACTGATCGCTCAGATCCAGAAAATGCTGTATGGCGCCCTGGGTATTAAAGTTGCCGTATTTGTGGAAACTCAGCACCATATTATCATCCCAGGCTGGTAAAAGGCCGTTATAATTGTTACCGAACCCGTTACCCTCGATGATAATGATATGTTTTTTATCCACTTCGCGGATGGCTTTGGTAACATCCATCATCAGTTTTTTTAGCGGTACATTCGTCTTTTCGTTTGTGCCGCGGATATCTTTCGGGTCGTCAAAGCCCCAGTTCGGTTCGTTAATGATATCGTAACCGCCAATATAAGGCTGATTGGCATACCGTTCGGCCAATTTGCGCCACAGGGCGATCATTTTTTGCTGATTAGCCTCGCTTTGCCACAGGGATGGTTTTGAAGGGTCACGGTCGGATATCGGCAGATCATTGCCTTCGCCGCCCGGACAGGCGTGCATATCAAGTATCAGGTACATTTTATTAGCAGCGCACCATTTCAGCAAGCTGTCTGTCAGGGCAAAACCCTTGTCGAGCCAGGTGTTTTGCCCGGCAACAGGTTCCTGGTCGGCAGGCAACGTATATAAAGCGTAATGCATCGGCAGGCGGATGGAGTTAAATCCCCATTTCGCCATCGAATCAATATCCACTTTACGGGTTTCGGTCGCCAGCCATTTATCGTAAAAAGCAGCCGTTTTTTCCGGACCGATCAGGCTTTGTATACCCGCGCGTATCTTGTATTGCTGCCCAATGTTCGATAGCCTGAACATATAGCCTTCCTGCAGCATCCAGCCCCCCAGCCCCATCCCGCGCAGGATAAATGTGTTGCCTTTTTCGTCAACAATCAATTTGCCTTTGGCTTTTAAATAGCCTTGCGCATAGCTTTGACCCGCTATCAGCATCAAAGCCGCAACCAGTATTCTTTGTGTTGCAAATATCCTTCTGATACTGGTCATTATTCAACAATTAATGTACTGATAGAATGCGGCAGGCTATTAACCACAGCGCCTTTATTTTTGATGATCAGGTTGTAGGCTATCTTATCATCGCTGGTGTTCATTACCACCACGGTAAGTTTGCCTGCGGCATTTTTAAATGCTGTTGTCAATAGCTTATCACGATTAGATGAACTTACAATACGTTTATCACCCGGCCGTACAAATTTGGAGAACTGCCCCAGGTAATAGTAAATATTGGTGTAGATGAGCTTGCCCGTCTGCGTATCGGCATGTACCGGCGCGAAGCAGTAGTTACCTACGTGATTCGGGCCGCCCTGTTCGTCGAGCAAAATATTCCAGTCTGTCCATCCAACGGTGCCGTTATTAAAATCGTGGATGATGGATTGCCCGTATTTTTCACCCAGTGCCCAATCGTTAACCCGCGCCATATCAAACTTTTCGATACAGCCTTCGGTAAAAAGCAAGTGTTTATCGGGAAAAGCATCGGCAACACGCCTTACATTGTCGAATTGCATGGCGCTGCCTGTCCAGGTTTCGTACCAGTGATAACCTATACCCCAGATATATTTTGCGGCATCCCTATCCTCCAGCATGGTACTGGCCTGCTGGTAAACCAGGTCGCGGTTATGATCCCAGGCAATGAGTTTGGTATTGGCTACATTTGAGTTGGTTAACGTGGGTCCTAAATATTTTTTAATAAAATCGCGCTCCTCTTCGGCGGTAAATATGCACGATTCCCATTTCTGTTTTGCCATCGGCTCGTTCTGGACCGTCACCCCCCAAACCGGGATGCCTTGTTTTTGATAAGCATTGATAAATTTCACAAAAAAGCTGGCCCAGCTTTGCATATACTCGTGCTTTAGTTTACCGCCATGCAGCACATCGTTATTGTCTTTCATCCAGGCTGGCGGGCTCCAGGGCGAAGCAAATAAGGTAAGCTTACCACCTGCAGCAGCAATGGCTTCTTTAATAAACGGAACACGATATTTCAGATCGTGAGCGATGTTAAAAGTTTTCAGCGCTGCATCCTTATCAGCAACGTAACTGTACGAGTCGCTCGAAAAATCGCAGCTTTGAATATTAGTACGCGCCAGCGAATACCCAATGCCTTTTTCTTTATCGTAAAAAGCCGTCATAAATTCTTTTTGTACAGCTTTAGGCAATTTATAAAAGGTCTCGGCCGATGCATCAGTAAGCGCGCTGCCAATACCCAACATGGTTTGGAAGGTTTTGGCAGGATCAACAAACACGCATACTTCTGTTTCCAGCGGCTGGGCCTTATCAATAAATTTTAAGGTTTCGGTTTGCGATATGCGGTAATCAGTGCCTTTGGCGGTGGTATAAACCTTAATAGTTTTATTGGCAGCCGTATAGGCAGAACTTTGCGCACTTGCAACAGTTGCAAACAGCGTTACGCAGGATAGTGTAAAAACACCAGAGTAAAGTTTAAACATATGAAGTTTAATTGGTGCCGCTTTTAGGTTAGATATGATTGGCAATTCAAAACTATCAAATTAAATTGTTAATTAGCAACAATAAAAAACACAAAAAATTGAATATTAGACACTTACACAAACAAATGATACGCTTTAAACGCAATAACTACAATTACAAATTGGTTGATTAATAAGCGCTTAGGTGTATGCCGTACACTTTGGGCTACAGGCAGTAATACGGCTAAATATCCAGCCAAAAAATTAACTTATTTAACAGTTATTGCAGGTCGATGGTAATACAGTTGCAACAACTTACAAAAAATAAAACATCTGGCTAAGGTTGTAGTTGTTAATATTAAGTAATTATTGTAAAGCCAAACGATTTATAAGATTTCTATTATTCAAGCTGTTTCTTTCGGGATTTTTCAACGAACTCATAACCAAGCCCTTCAATATAATACCCAAAAGATATCCGTATAAATATTTTCATTAAAAAATTTAAAAATTTCTTTTTTCGTTATTAGATACATAAATTTACTTAGCACACCATTTAAAGCCGAATATCAAAGTATTAATTAACTAATATGCTATTTTCCTCAATAGCATCAGGTTGAACAATAATGTATTAGATACAATATTATTTAGCCAAACCTATTCGCATCTTTTTTAATATGACTGGTAACTATCCTCCCCTCAGTCAAAGTATCGATGAGAAGCTGTTTCGCCTGCTGGTGGCAAGCGTCAATGACAGCGCTATATTCATGATAGACCCCAACGGCTATATCATGAGCTGGAATAAGGGCGCCGAAAATATTAAGGGCTATAAAGAAAGCGAAATCATCGGCAAGCACATCTCTGTATTTTATACTCCAACAGATATTAAGAATAATGCTCCGCGTAACAACCTGAACGAAACTTTAAAAAAGGGCACCCATCAGAATGAAGGCTGGCGCGTTAAAAAAGATGGCAGCATGTTTTGGGCCAATGTGAACTTTACCACTATTTACAATGATAATGGCCATCTTGTCGGCTTCGCCAACGTTACCCGCGACATTACCGAAAAAAAGGTTAACGAGGATAACAAAACTAAAAAGAATATTGAGTTGGAGCGCCGTCTGCATACCAATACGGCCCGGGTTATTGCCAGCGAACTTCGGTTCAGAAAACTGATTGAGAACAGTTATGAAGGCATTACCCTGTTTGATGAGGATTTTAGAGTTACCTATCGCAGTCGCTCGTCGCAAAACATAAACGGCTGGAGTGATGTAGAACGTGGCGAATATACCATACTTGCCCTCACCCATCCCGATGATCAGCAAAAAATACAACAGGTTCTTGCCGAAGTACTAAGCAAACCTTATGTGCCCATATTAATTATTTGCCGAACCCTGCATAAGCGTGGGCATTATATCTGGATCGAGGCCGTGTATACCAATATGCTTAACGATGTCAACATCAATGCTATTGTTTGCAATTTTAGAGATATCACCGAAAAAAAGCTTCATGACGAGGAGATCCGGAAAAAAAGCGAGCAGATAGAAAGCATTTTCGAACGTATTACCGATGGCTTTATAGCGTTAGATAATAATTTTTGCTACACCTACGCCAATAAGCAGATAGGTAAAATGCTGGGCGTACCGCCCGAGTCGCTTATCGGTAAATGTGTGTGGGACTTATATCCCGATGCAGTGGATTCGGCCACTTACCATGCCTACAATAAAGCCCTCGCCGAGCAGGTTTATATTTGCAATGAAGATTACTATGCGCCTTTAGATTTTTGGTTCGAAAACCATGTTTACCCCTCGCCTACAGGCTTATCGGTATTTATCCGCAATATATCCGCGCGTAAAAAATCGGAGCTTAAGCTGGCGCAAAGCGAGCAGCGTTTCCGCGAACTTTTAGAGCATAGCAGCGATATTGTGGTGGTAACCGCGTTTGATGGTACAATCACGTATATCAGCCCCAGTGCTGAAAAGACATTGGGCTACAATATTCAAGAGTTAACACTCGAGCAACGGGCCGCAATGTTGCACCCCGATGATGTGGGGCTTTACCGTCAGCTCTTCGTTGAAGCGTGCGGCAATCCGGATAAGGTATATAATTTTACCTATCGTATTAAAAACTCTATTGGCCAATATCTTTGGATTGAGGGGACTGTAGTTAACCTGCTCAAGGTGCCTGCGGTAAATGGCCTGGTAACTAACTCGCGCGATGTTACCGATCGTAAAAACAAGGAGCGTGAAATAGAAGATAACCACATACAGCTACGCCAGGCGGCCGAAACACAAGCATCCATCCTAAATGCCCTGCCATCGCATATAGTGCTGCTTAACGAAAAATATAAGATCATTGCCGTTAACCAGTGGTGGAAAAACATGCTATTAAGTAATAATCTTGGTGTACCCAATTTTGGTATCGGCTACAGTTATTTAGCCATTGCCGAAAAGGCCGCCGGTATAGACAAAGTAACGGCAAGCAATCTCATAAAAGGTATCAACGATATAATTTCGGGCCACAAAAAGCAGTTCTCGCTCGAATATCAATCCATCAATCCGGGCGAACGCAGATGGTACCTGGTGATTGTAGCACCGCTGGATGACCATGAAAAAGGCGCCGTAGTTTCGCATATCGATATCACCGACCGTAAGCTGGCAGAAGAATTACGTGCTAAATCAGAAGATAACCTGCGTTCGGTATTTGAAAATACCGATCTTTCGATCGTGTTGTTCGACAGCGACCTGAAGATCGTATCCTTCAATAATAATGCTAAACACCTGTCGATACGTAACTATCACAAAAAGCTAAAAGTGGGTAATACCGCTTTTAATTATTTCCCTAAAGATCGCAAAAACGAAATTAAACAGATACTGGAACGGGTTAAGCAAAACGACCTGGTAAGCTACGAAAGTATTGTTGAGGTTAACGGGCATACCGAATGGTACGATGTAAAATGGGTAAGTATTAACAACCAGCAGGGCCAGAATGTGGGCTTTATTTTAACCTTGTCGGATATTACGGCAAAAAAACACTCGGAAATTGAACGCGAGCAGATTACATCCGATTTATTGAAACGCAATAACGACCTGGAACAGTATGCCTACATCGTGTCGCACAACCTGCGGGCGCCTGTGGCCAATATCATGGGTTTATCTGGCCTGCTTAATGGCCTGGGTGGCACCGAATTGGCCGACCGTGAAACCCTTAGCGCGCTTTCTACCTCAATCAATAATCTGGATAACATTATAGGTGATCTGAATCAGATATTACAGGTAGGCAGCCAGGTACACAATCCTACCGAAGTAGTATCGCTGCCTGCGCTTGTTGATGATGTAAAGGCCGGCAACCGCCTTATTATGGTAACCAACAACGCGTCCATCCACTGCAATTTTAAAGCTATCAGCCAAATAACAACGGTTAAAAGTTATCTGTATGGCATTTTCCAAAGCCTCATCACCAATAGTATTAAATACCGCCGGCCAAATGTTGATCCGATAGTGAACATCACCAGCGAGGTTAAGGACAATATCGTACTGCTCCATTTCGAGGATAACGGCAAAGGCATGGACCTCGCTAAACATAAGGCACACCTGTTTGGCCTGTACCGCCGTTTCGACGATCAGGTAGACGGGCGCGGTATTGGCCTGTTTATGGTAAAAATGCAGGTTGAAAACCTTGGCGGCCGCATCAATGTGCAAAGCGAGGTGAACAAAGGTACCCGCTTTACCATTGAACTGCCTTTAAATTAGATTATTTGCCTGGCTTCCCCCATTGCGGCTTACCTATCAGTTTATCATCCAACACGTCCAATATCATAGTGCTTAAAGCAGGTGCAATTACCGGCAACAAACGCTTAGGGCTGGTTAGCTGATCGATAGCGTCCTTATAGCCGTCGCCCACAATACCACCTTGAACCATTTGGTTTACAATAGCCTGCGTTAAAGGGTGTATCGATGAGGTACCCATCAGGTCGGAGTAAACGGTAACGTGCTGATATATAAGCTGATTAAGAAATATGGCTACGTTTTCTACTTCTAACAATAAATTATATAATGCAGTAATTATTTTATCCAGTTCGGCACCATGCGGCAGCTTGGCGATCTTAGCCTCTATTTTAGCGATCAGTTGGTCAAGGCTATCTTGGTTATCAAACTCCTTAATAGCCCAATTAATCGCATCGATGATCATCGTAGCTACAAAACCACCAATGTGAAGTTTACTAAGCAGATCGCTCACTCCCAGGTCTACAAAAAACTGCAATACCTCGGCGCTGGTAAGGTTACGGGTAGCTGTAATATAAACCTGCCCGGGCAGCGGGGTTACCTGCGGCTGCAGTGGTGTATAAAAACCACCGTCAGGATATGGCGCAGTGCCTTGTAAACTTTGCTCCAACACGAGGCCGGCTATAGCCTTAAAAAGTAGGCCTGGCTTATAATACGGATAAAATAAAAATGGAACTTGCTCAACCATGTCGGGCTGCCAGCCATGCGGCACCGGATCGAGGCTGTTCCAAAAGCGTAGGGTGCGGGCGCCCATGCGCGCATTTTGATAATCAGAGAATGCCTTGTTACCCGGTGATGCGCCTGCTGTAGGCATGGCTGATACCATTACTTTCGTCGATGGGTTCCAGCTTGCTTGCTGCTCATCAATATATAACGCGAGCACCGGTGATAACGCGCCACCCAGGCTGTGCCCGCTTACCACCATCTGTACCTGCTCATTTGAAGCCTGGAAGGTGTTCTCCAAAAACTGCATCAGTGTTGTGGTTGCCCCACTGCCAGGGTCGGTATAGGTTAGCCCTAATAAACTCTGTAAGCCAATGTCGGTACCGCTGGAAATCCGCGGGGTACCGGCGTGTGCACCTTCTGGAGCTACAGCATTTTTCCAGGGTACCATAGTGCGCACATCAAAATCTTCAACGCACCAGCCATACATAGAGGTAGGGTTTGTTGCCGAAACTGCTATTACATATTTACCAAGCTTATTTTTAGCTACATACATCGCGTTTGATGCTACCTGCTTTTTCACATCGCCACCATACGAACCAACTACCGGCCCCCATACTACATCCCAATCGCCGATGTTCTGTATCATATTTTCATTATCCAAAAGGGCTTGTAGTATCAAAGCCAGGTCATGCTGAAGTTGGGCAGGCGTACCTTTCCTTGGCGCGCTCGCGAAATTCGAAAACATATTCAGCGTAAATACCTGCTGAATAAAATTAAACTTAGGGGTACTCATAATGATAAAGTTTGGGTTTAGGATTGATTATTATTTTTTATTAATTGATAAGTTATTTAACACAGAGTAAAAACACAAAAACAAGCAACATAACTATAAAATACATCTTTTTCGCATAGCAATTTATAAATAAACCCGTTGGCGGAGATATCAATTAAATGAATAAAAAATTGAATTTATTCCTGCTGAAATCAAATATATACCAGAAATAAAATAAAGCAAGTGGCTTTTATTTATTAACATAAAAATGATTAAAAACCTTTATATAATATAAGCTTATTTTGTACGATAGAAATGTTGAAAGATTCCCTTCCTGACAAGTATTTTTTTTTTGTAACTTGAGGTTTATATAATAAAAATTATGAATAAAGAAATGAATTACAACCCGGTAATGACACCAAAAATCCTTGAAGCAATAAAGGAAAGGCTGAAGGTGTTTAAATCAATTTAAATTATTAACGAAGTATTAAAAGAGAAGCCTGATTTAATGTCAGGCTTTTTGCATTTATTGATTTTTCAAGTATTTATAGAAAAGACATTTTATGATTACTAAGATTTCATTAATGGATTATCTTCAAAATAAGAAGCGTGATAAATTTGGGTCTATAACATTAAAATATGGTGAAAACGCTAATGATAAAATGGTATCAGACCTTTGGTATAAAATGTTTCAGGAAAAATGGGATATAAAATTTAATCCAGAAATAAGAAATAATTTAACTGATAATGAAGTGGTTCAAAAACAAGAAGAGATAGATCAAAAGTTTAAATTACTTTTTGAAAATACTTTCATCGAAATCCCCAATATAACCTAAAAATATTTTAGAAAAAGCTACATCATTTTTATTAATATCATTTACAAGCATTTCGGCTGTATTGGTATCTGAATCTGTTTTAATGGATAAAACTGAATAATTGTTGTCCCACCATTGTAGATAGAATTGATCATCAATAATGGCGGTTGAATATAAAGCCAAATAATCCTCTTTATAAAGGTGGTGTCTTATTATCAAATTGGCTTTCTGATCATCTATTTCTAAAAAAGCACCTTTTGATATATCACTAAAATGATAATGTTTTAATTTATCTGAACCTTTTTTAAACCATGTATATTTTATAATTAGATCGTTGAATTCTGATTGTGGCCGCTCAGTATACATAAATGAAAAAATGTGTTGGGTAAGTTCTACTTGATTATTACACTACAGTGATAGCTTCCAGGCATGGCATATTCATAGTTAGGTATTATGTTAATATAACCACATTTAAAACATCGTATAGGTCTTGGATTACTATTAACCACAAGCTTATTTCCTAAAATAGTTTGAATAATCAATGATTTTTCATGTTTAGCGTCAACAAGAGCTGTTAATATAAAATCGGTCATTGTTAAAGTAAGGTCACAGCATTGACATACGGCATTTGAAGAATAAAATTTTTCATTTTTTAAAATCCCACTTCTTAGGTCGAGAAATCTTTCAATTATTTCAATCTCTTCAGAAGTTGATTTTATAAACTTTTCAGGATTGTTTAAATCATCTTCCTTAATTGATCTTGCATTAAACTCTTCTTCAGTAAGGGATACAACATTATCGTAGTTATAAGTATGTGCCATAATTACTTATTTTATTTTTAAAGGACTATCCTAACAAGGATATGGCTATTTTTTATTTTATAATAAAAAATATTGTCACATTTTGGTGATACTACTTAAATTATTTTAAGAAATCATTCTTCCATTTCTTTTGATAATCTTTTAGCTTGCCTATCACTTTATAATAGGTTATTTGACTTAAAACATATGCCTCGATTTTGCTTGGAGTAAAGCCATTGGTTCTGTTATAAATCATTTCTGCGATATCCACGTCATATGTAATTCTATCTTCTTCTGGTATATTATCGGGAATAAACTTCCTAATCTTACTAATAATTGAATAGCTTAGATCAATATGATAATGTTGAAAACCAGTAATTGGTGTTTTAAAGAATTTCTTCTTCTATTGATTCTGGTTCTGATTCTGTTGGTTCTGGATATCCTATCACCGAAACTACATGTTGAATTTTGATAATGCATATTTTAGTTCTCCTATTGGCTTGTTGTTAATTTTATTAAAATATTGTAATAAAGTACAGGCAGAAAGCTTTGTGGTTATTCTTGTCCATAAACCTCTATGAGTCTTAGCAAAGTTCTTTTGTAAACAGAACTGGTCATTCAGTTGTGAAAATAAAGTCTCAATACGTTTTCTTATTCTTTTAAACTTAAACGGGAGTTTATTTTTTTGATTTTTTCGAGGTTCTGCTTGAATGTCAATGTTGGACTCCTTTAAAAAGAGTTCTTTTCTTGTTTGAGATACATAGCCTTTATCACCGATCAAGGTACAATCTTGTAAAACGATACCAATGTTATCCAGAAAATTAACATCATGCACTGATGCTGGAGATAATTCGAATACTTGAACAACACCATTGGTATTACAAATAGCATTACCTTTATAACCAAAGTAGTTTTCTTTTTGGGTTGCGCAATAACCAGCATCTGGTCTTATCTCATTTGCTTTGGCTCGGAATTTACATCTCTTTGCTCTTGACAGCTTGCATATTCTGATTGGTGTGGCATCCACGATAAACATGTTCTTACCATCATCTAATTCCCTTAATAAAAGAACTCTTACTTTATCGACTAACTTAATCAGTGCTTTTCTTCTATCATTAAATTGCCTTCGGCTTAATATACAAGGGAAGCTATTAGGGTAGTCGGAATTAATAGCTTTAAATAATCGGTTCTCACTATTGATCTCAAGGCATTCACCAGTTAAAGCAAGTGTAATTACATCTAAATCAGTGAACTTAGGTTTAGGGCCTTGGCGTAATAGATTTTCAGATTCAGGTAATTCAGTAGATAGGATATTTTTTGCAAATGCTTTGATCCTATCAAAATTCTTTTTGATATCGTACATAGGTAGATTTTGTTTATAGCCAAAATCTCTATAGCTTTACCTATAGAAATATGGCTTCGTGTCCATACTCTTCAAAAAGCTCCTGAAAGTTTGCCGACCGTAGGAGCTTTTTGCTTTTTATAATCTCTCTCTTAAATTCAATCCTTCTTTTTAAGCTTTCATTATGTCTTATTTCCAGTTGTTTATATCTGGATTTCGGCTGCAATGTTAGAAATGGAAAATCACATTTCAAAAAATCAAATTTTGAAAATTGTCAAAATGATAAGTTTTTTGGGATTTAAAAGTATTGTAAATCCAAATAAAATTTTATTCTTGTTAAAAGAAAAGTTGGCGGAATTATTCTATTAAAGATTAATAGAATTTTTAATTGGAGAGAAATAAATGAGAAATAAGATATTTTTCTCATTTGAATGTCAGGTTTGAAAAAATATAAAAATGAGGGTATTTATAGGTATGAAATTAACCGATGATTGGACTTACAACGACTTATTAACTGATAAGGAATTAAGGAAAGAATTTGATGAAATGATTGCTAAAAACATCAAAATAGTAAAAGGAAGTATATGTCTATTTGATATTGAGTTACCGCAATACATGACTGAAAAATTTATTGCTGAAGGTACATGGGTATTATCTGGAACTACAAAATAGTGAAATTACCTTTGGTAACTGATACATATTTTTTGGGAATTGTTTGATTCGAACATTTCAACATCAAATCCAAATTTTTATCTGTATAGCATCCTATTTTAATTAAGCTCGTATTCGTATCGTATGTCAAATTTTGAATTGCAAAAGCCTTTATTTTTTGTTCATCAGTAGGAAATGGAACTAATTCCTCTACTATATACTCTTTACCTTCAAATACAATTGTTTTTCCAATTAGATATTCATAGTCTGGTGTTAACTGTATACATTCTTTCATTGTCATAATCTACTATTCTATTGGTTTCTCTGGTAGAAAATCTTTCGGGCTACAGTTAAATATTTGCGCCAACTTATTGATATGAGCCAGATTATACTTTGCTCTATGCTTTGGATTCTCGATCTGGCCTATGAAGGCATCTGATACTTCTAATTTGATAGCAAGCACAGCTTGCGACATTCCATTACTATTCCTTAACTCCTTGACTTTATTTATGATGTAAAGGTCTAATTCTGATTTAAATGCATCCTTGACGAACATTGTGCAAGGAAGTCTTTAATCAAATACATTTTACTAATACAGGTATTGGTAATTCCAATTATTCTTTTAACCTTTGAGGAATATCAATCTTACCTACTATGAAACAAAAATCAACAAGTCCTGATTTTTCGATCAGGGTACATGACATGCTAATAATAGTGATAAGTGCAGGTATCCTGTACTTCGGTACAATTATTTGTATAGCCAACTATAAAACAAGAGACTTTTCCAGCGAAACTGATTTCAAGAATTGGTTGAACTATAAGAGATTCACAAGTATTGGTAATGATCATACCCAAATGGACTATGCAGGTAATCTACATTCACCAGTAAGTATAGTTGAATTAAAGTTCAAAGGAGACCTGATGATTTATCAGACATGTGATGTTCAGCATTACAATGTTTATCAAGAAAATGACAATTGGGTTGTTAGTTTTAGCAAATGTGCGATAGGTGATACTTTCGAATTGGTAGTTCCACGATCTGGTGATTGTTTTATAAGAAGTGTAGATTACGATACTTATGCTCAAATGAATGCAGCAGGTGGTAGTGTAATAAACAGGCTTGATGCAGCAGTGCGAAAGAATAAGATAGAAGGCCCATTAATGGCGATAGGGAATATAAGCAGTGAGGAATTCCCTGTGAATTCGGCAAGAGCTTCTATTCAAAATGTGCAACGAGACTTAAACCAATTAGAACTTAACGCTTCCGGGTTAATTAAATCATATGATGATACAAATGAGGGGGCAGATGGAAAGAAATGTTTGGCTTATCGAGGTTTGTTGTATCAACTCTTGAAAAAAACAATGTTGATCGACAATGCCACTTTATTAGATAGCTTGAAAAATATCTTAGAGGTGTACCACTCAGGGGACTTTATGATCGGAAATACGGTTTGGGAGCATATCAAACCAGTAGATGATAATTTCATTCAATACACAGATAGCAATAACCAATTAAAAACACTGTACGTATACAACTATGATAAATTGTTCACCAATGCTCATTATAAGAAGGCATATTGCTTAGATAGTTCAAAGAGAAAAATAATTTTGGTTGGGAATGTTTATTCTCAAGCAAAGGAATCAACAGATTGCATTCAGTATTTGGATTTGGATAAACCCGATTATGGGTTAAATCATCCAGTTTTTCAGCATAAATCACCATTTTATTTAGTCAGTACTCAAGGTTTTGGATTTTCTTTGAATCAAATAGCATCTAATCAGTTCATTTTAAATGCCGACAATAAAAAATCTCTTCTAAAATGGAATGGGTCTGAATTTGATTTGAAAAGACTATAATAATAAAGCCCCTCGCCAAGGGGCAGTCAGTTTGTTTCCATAAAAGAGTCGTTTTTACTTTGTTACTTTCGGGGGTGGTGGTGGTGCTTGGAAAGTTGGTAAAATACTACTGTGTTTACCCATCTCTGGAAGATTGGTAACAATGTTCATAGTTCCGCTATTCGAGGGAACTTTAGGACTTGGTGTTGATTTTTCTTTGCTCATTGCGCTTCAATATTAAAATTAACCTTCAAATAAATTCTTGTTTCTAATTCAGCCGTTTTCATTACTCTTTTATTGACTGATTTCAGAACTTCCTTCAATATCTTGTCTATTTCTTTTTCAGATTTCTTAATCTCATAATATTTGTCTTGTAACTCTGTTTCCGAGTAATTATCTTGACTAAACCATAGCTTCTCCATACTATTAAAGTAATCAAAATAAAAATCTGATGCTTTATCCAATTTATCAATGTCCTTTTCAGATGGTATTAAATGAATCTGTAAAAGTTTCAGAATCTGAAAAAATGAGATAATTGCACATGCAATGAAGGGAAATTGTTTCCAGACTGCCCATCCCATAACACCAGCACCAGAAAACAGCAAGGTAATCATATTAAATAGGTTTAGCAGCCGTTTTCGATAAGCTAGCAAATGCACACAATAATACTCATTGCATTTTATTTGGGTCAAGTCGTTCCATATCCGTACTCTCATTCTAACAAAGATAATACTAAGGATATTCGCATTAGTAATAAAATATCCAAATAAATGTGCATTTTTTCCACAAAACTGGTACTTATCAACTCAAACATTCACTGTATTCATCAATGAACTATCTTTAATGTATGAAACAAACTATTGAAGATATACTACAAAAACTAACTCAAATCAAAGTCAAAGGATTTGGGGATATAAGAATGGAGGATGGGCGTTTAACATTTCTATATTATGGAGGCAGATTTTTTATCAACCATTATGTTGAAATGGGTGAAACTCAAATAGCCTTTTTGGAGGTTGTTCATAAAGTTAGGCGATCAGAATATAGTAATGACGGTAAAGTTTTGTTTATTGATGTTAAGGTTGACGATTTTCTTATAACAATAACAAACGACCCATGGAGTCCTCTGATAAAGATGAAAAACTTCTTAGATTCATCAAGATTAACTCTAACTCCTGATGCTGAAGGAATGATAGAAACCAATGAAGAAATGCTACCGAATCGTTTTGCTTTACAGTTTATTGCTAAACTCCAGAAAGATAAGTTTAAAATGTATTTGGAATAGGAGATTATTATGAACTAAAGGGAATCTTTTAATCGTTATCTTTGTATTTATAGAAATAAAATTTCAATCTTAGTAGTTATTGTGTTTGCAGTAGAATCACATATTCAAGAAATAGAAAGAGCAAGTAAACAACTTAGTCTTAGAAGGATTATTTTAATGCTAATCCGGGGGGATGTTGTGGAATTCAAGAATCTATTAAAGGAAGTTGAAAATGCTACAGATTCAAATGTTGAGGATTTATGTAGTGACTTAGATAGTCTTGACTTTAATGAAATAGAGAAACTGTATTCAAAATACAAGAAATTCAGTTCATTCTATGATGGAATGAATCATAAATATTCAACTGAGAACTATTTTAATGATCCAGAAGTAAAAAATCTTCTTAGACAAATTACTAAAAACCTGCATAAACTTGAATTCACTTGTTATAGGCATTTAAACCACGATTCTCATATAACATCTACCCCTGAATATATCAAAAGTGGAATATCTCAGATTTCCATGAAAACTATTGGAGAAAACCTAGATAAGAAAAAGTAAATGCGGTATCAAAGAGGGGAAATCATTGAAGTTCCCGTACCCATTCCCGGAAAGAACAGGACAGAAATTCATCCAGCTATCATCATTTCTAATGAGGATGTGTTTAATAACGAAGAGATTTATATCTGTCTAATGATCACTCATTCGACCCAAAATGACCTTTTTGCCTATCCTTTAAAGAAAGAAATGTTTATCAGTGAAAGAACTGCTCCAGAAGGAAGTATAAAAACACATTTAATTTTTTCGATTTCTGAAAAAGACATTATTTCCAATCATAACAGCAAAAAAAGTAGAATGAAATCTACTTATATAGATAGACTGGTTGATTTTATGACAACTGTAGTTTTCTTAGAAGAATAATAAACCTATTACGGTTGCAGTTTCTTGGAGTACTAATGAAAAAAATGATTCTAAGGATTCTGATAATTCTTAGAATGATGATGTCAAAGACAATAAGAACTAAAAGAATAATGATATTTGTCCAAATGAAAATCATTTTGAAATACACTAGTCTTTTTCATATATTTGCATTAACAAAGGAAAAGTAAAAGACTACTAAAGATAAACTTTGTCAAATAAAAAAGCTCTTGATACTACGAATACCAAGAGCTGTCAATCAAAATCCAACAGGGAGAGAATAGGAACAGCATCTATTCCTTTGCATCAACTCTCACGTTGAGAACACATTGTTAAATTTTGTTCATCACCGACAAAGATACAAAAAAGTCCTGTAAAATTCAGGACTTTTTTGTTATATCGAATGCATAAATCGACATGTGTACAGTATATAACGCCTTAATAACCTTGCAATATTTTTTTTCTGGTATATATTTGATTCTGGAGGTTCATTAAACCAATTTTAAATTAATTAATTAAAAAACCCCGCCAACAGGTAAATAAACAATTTAATAATACACCCATCTATTCAAAAATACTTTTACACTAAAGTTTAATATTTTGCCATCTGTAAAAATGCTGCTATTGTTACTTGGCGATGTGGTTTTTTCGGGCGTTTGTTTATCTTGCACAGTTTTTTTAAACCAATAGATTAAATCCCGGCAACACACTATATCAACAGCTTAACAAATGAAAAAAACTATCCTGGTAACAGGCGCATCATCGGGTTTGGGCCTGGCAACAGCAACCGCCCTCGCAACGCAAGGCCATACCGTTTATGGCGCAGCGCGCAGTATCGATAAAGTTAAAAACGCATCATTTAACACCATCCGTATGGATGTTACCGACGATGTATCTGTACAGGCCGCTGTTAATCAAATTTTAGCCGCCGAAGGCAAAATTGATGTGCTGATCAATAACGCGGGGAACGGCATTACCGGCCCATTATATGCCATGCCTGTCGACCTGGCTAAAAAACAATTCGAGGTTAACTTTTTCGGCGTGGTACGCGTGAGCAGTGCTGTATTACCGCACATGATAGAAAATGGAACAGGTATGGTGATCAATATCGGTTCGTTAGCCGGGTTGTTCGGTTTGCCTTACCAGGGATTATACTCGGCTTCTAAATTCGCTATCGAAGGCTATTCAGAAAGCCTGCGTATGGAGTTGCGCAACACCGGCGTTAAGGTTGCTGTGGTAAACCCGGGCGACTTTAAGACCGACTTTACCGGCAATCGCGAAAAAGCGCCTTTCCCGTTAAAAAACGACAAATTGAAAGGCGAATTTGAAGCCGCAGTCGCCGCTATGGAAAAAGACGAAAGCATCGGCGCCGATCCATCAAAATTGGCTGCACAGATCTGCAAGATCGTCAACACCTCCAATCCTAAACACAACTATCTTGTAGGAGCCATCGGCCAAACTATCGCGGTAACACTTAAATCGATACTGCCGGGCGGTTTATTTGTTAAGCTGATGAACGATCATTACGGCATTAAATAATGACAGCCGTTAAAAACGACAAAAAAACCATCTGGGCCTGGGCTATGTTTGATTGGGCAAACCAGGCCTATAACATGGTGATCACCTCAACAATTTTTCCGGCTTATTTTGTAGGCATTACGTCGGCTAATAATCCCGATAAGGATGTGGTTAGCTTTTTTGGACATAAATATGTTAATACCGTATTGTCCACTTATGTATTGGGGCTTTCGTATCTCATCATTGTGTTATTATTGCCAATTTTAACCTCAATAGCTGATTACAAAGGACATAAAAAACTATATCTCCAGATGTTTACCTGGTTGGGTAGCCTGGCCTGTGCTGGGCTGTATTTTTTTTATGCAAATGGCGATAAGCAGCCTTTTCATTTGTACAACTTCGAGTGGGGAATGATCTGCTTTTGCCTGGCATCGGTAGGATATTGCGGCGGCTTTGTATTTTACAACTCCTACCTGCCGCAAATCGCCACCGAAGACCAGCAGGATGCAGTTAGCGCCAAAGGCTTTATTTACGGTTTTGCCGGCAGCATTGTAGTACAGTTACTTTGTTTGATCCCGGTAATGGGTCACGATTTTTTCCATATTACCGAAGACTACGCCGCACGAATCTCGTTTTTAATCGTCGGCGCCTGGTGGATAGGTTTTTCTTTCATCGCCTTTTACCTGTTACCTAAAGGCGTACCCAATGCGGGCTCACACAGTTATAAC
>Ga0157372_10001247_pt1 | contig 27513 bp, 32 predicted proteins | sample C55metaG_FD_115307 | JGI IMG/M metagenome (GOLD analysis project Ga0157372, IMG submission 115307) | Corn rhizosphere microbial communities from Kellogg Biological Station, Michigan, USA - C5-5 metaG | ecosystem: Host-associated > Plants > Roots > Rhizosphere > Soil | place: USA: Michigan...
AGGCGATGTTGAGGTAGCGCTCGAGGATCCAGTCCTTGGAGTAGTTCTGCTCGAAGGCGATCGCGTAGCGCAGCTCGGTGAGCTTGCGGGCGTAGGTGTCGGCGGTCGCGGCCTTGCGCTCCTTGGCGGTCTTCGCCTGCGCGAGCAGGGTCATCTTGACCATCTGCTGGGTGATCGACGAACCGCCCTGCACGACGCCACCGGTGGACTGGTTGGTGATCAGCGCGCGCAGCGTGCCCTTCACGTCGAGGGCGCCGTGCTGGTAGTAGCGGTAGTCCTCGATCGCGACGATCGACTTGACCATCTTCCGCGAGATCTGGCTCAGCGGGACGTTGATCCGGTTCTCGTCGTACAGGGTGGCGATGGTCTGGCCGCTGGGGTCGACGATCTTCGTCTGCTGGGCCAGGGGCTGGGTGCGCAGCTGGGCCGGCAGGGACTCCACGGTGTGCGACAGGGACTTGGAGGCCAGCCCGAGCACCCCGGCGAAGGGGATCGCCAGGCCCGCCACGACCACGCCCATGACGGCCGCGACGATCGCCATCACGCCCAGATGGGAGGCGACTCGGGACGCGGGAAGCCGCTCCTCGGGGGGCAAGGTCATGCCGGAGAGACTACGTGAAGGCCCGAAGACCTGCGCATTCTCGACCCCCATGGACTAGTCCTATGGGACTACGGGGATAGAACCGTACGAGTCTGTCCCTGAGTGACAGATGTTCTTTACCTTGGAGCCTCGACTGAGCATTCGTTCGGGCGGATGGCTTCATGGGGAAGCTTCAGTCAGCTGACGATCGTGGGGACGTCATTATGTGGAATCAAGATTGGGCTGCCCAGGCTGCGTGCCGGGGCCAGCAACCCGACAAGCTGTTCGTGCGTGGTGCGGAGCAGAACAAGGCGAAGCAGGTTTGCGGTGCGTGTCCTGTGCGCACCGAGTGCCTCGCGGAGGCTCTCGACAACCAGATCGAGTGGGGCGTCTGGGGCGGGATGACCGAGCGTGAGCGCCGAGCCCTGCTGCGTCGCCGTCCGAATGCATCGTGGCGAGCCGTTCTCGAACAAGCTCGTGAGCAGCACGCCGGTGTGGTCGTCAGCGCCTGAGCCGCGCTGACGAAACCACCGACACCGTCGGGTCAACCGCGTCAGGTCGGCCGCTCCCCCGCCAAGAGCGCGCCGACCTGGCGCAACCCCGCCAGGTCGTGCACGTCGCCCGCGAGGGCCGGCACCACCGCGGTGGGCACCTGTGGGTGAGCCGCCTCGAAGCGGCGCCGCAGCAACGACTCTCTCTCGACGATCCGCACGCGGTCCGCGTGCAGCCGCAGCAGGCCCGCAGTGCGTGGGTCCGCGTCGTCCTTGCGCAACCGCTGCGCAGCGGCCATCGCCTCCTCGGCGGACACGTCGCCCATCGGCTGCGGGCTCGCCCGGTTGACGACGAGACCGGCCAGCGGCATCTCGTCCTCGCTCAGGCGCTCGACGAAGTACGCCGCTTCGCGCAGCGCATCGGGCTCCGGCGCCGCGACCACCAGGAACGCCGTCCCGTCGGCCTGCAGCAGCTCGAACGTCTTCTGCGCGCGCAGGCGGAAGCCGCCGAAGAGGGTGTCGAACGCGGCCACGAAGGTCTGCATGTCGCGCAGGACCTGGGCGCCGAGGATCTTGGCCAACGCGTTCGTCACCATGCCGAAGCCCGCGGACATCAGCCGGGCCGGGCCCTTCGCCGGCGCGAGGAGCAGCTTGATGAACCGCCCGTCCAGGAAGCTGGACAGCCGTTCAGGGGCGTCGAGGAAGTCGAGCGCCGAGCGGGACGGCGGGGTGTCGACGACGATCAGGTCGTAGGTGCCGTCGCGCTGGGCGTCGGCGTGGATCTGACCGAGCTTCTCCATCGCCATGTACTCCTGTGTGCCCGCGAAGGAGCTCGACAGCGCGACGTAGAACGGGTTCTCCAGGATCTGCCGCGCCTTCTCCGGGCTGGCCTGGCTCTCGACCACCTCGTCGAAGGTGCGCTTCATGTCCAGCATCATCGCGTCGAGACGGCCCGCACCCCCCACGCCCGGGACCGGGCGCGGGGTGTTGTCGAGCACCTCGATGCCCATCGACTGGGCCAGCCGGCGGGCGGGGTCGATGGTGAGCACGACGACCCGCCGCCCCCGCTCCGCCGCGCGCAGCGCGAGCGCCGCCGACGTCGTCGTCTTCCCCACGCCTCCCGAGCCGCAGCACACGATGATCCCGGTCCTCGGGTCGTCGAGGAGCCGGTCGACGTCCAGGGTCTTCGCGCCGGTCAGCGACTGCGGGCCCACCCGTGAGCGCGCCCTGCTCCGGCGTGGGGCGGTCATGCGAGCCCCTGCTCGCGAAGCATCCCGGCGAGCTCGTAGAGCGCCCCGAGGTCGACACCGCCGACCAGCAGCGGCAGCTCGTACGTCGGGACGTCGAGCTCGTCGACCAGCGCGCGCTGGGCATCCTCCAGCGCCCGCCGCTCGGCGTGGTCGCGAGCCTCGGCCAACAGGCCCATGACCATCTCGGCGTCGCCGCTGAGACCCGAGCGGGTGAGGGCCGCCGCGAGCTGGCGCTTCGTGACCGCGCCCGCGCGGACCGCGGCCAGGTCGTCGTCGTCGAGGTCGCGGGGACGCACCTGGTTGACCACGACCCCGCCAACCGGGAGGTCGTGCTTGCGCAGCTCGGCGATGCCGTCCGTGGTCTCCTGCACCGGCATCTCCTCGAGCACGGTGACCAGGTGCACGGCGGTGCGCTTGGAATGGAACAGCGTGGTGACGGAGTCGGCCTGGGACTTGATCGGCCCCATCCGGGCCAGTCCCGCCAGCTCGTGGTTGACGCCCAGGAACTGGGCGATCCGACCGGTGGGCGGCGCATCGAGCACGACCGCGTCGTAGGTGATGGCGTTCTTGTTGCGGGCGTTGCGCTTGGTCGCCTCGTACACCTTCCCGGTGAGCAGGACGTCGCGGACGCCCGGAGCGATCGTGGTTGCGAACTCGACGACGCCGAAGCGGTCCAGGGCGCGTCCGGCGCGACCGAGCTTGTAGTACATCGAGAGGTACTCCAGCAGCGCGGACTCGGGGTCGATGTGCAGGGCGTGGACGACCCCACCCCGCTGGCCGTCGATGCCCGGGAGGCCGGTGGCGACGCGGCGCTCGGCGTACGGCAGGGGCTCGACGTCGAACATCCGGGCGATGCCCTGGCGGCCCTCCACCTCGCAGAGCAGGACGTTGGTTCCGGCCGCGGCCAGCCCGAGGGCGAGCGAGGCCGCGACGGTGGACTTCCCGGTGCCGCCCTTCCCCGTGACGATGTGCAGGCGGACCTGCGGGAAGTCGCGGCTCGACACCGGTCGAGCCTAGGGCGTGGCGGCGTGCGCGCAACCGGGGGGCGGGCGCGCCCTGGCTACGGTCGTCGCCCAAGGTGAAGGTTTTCGCAGTCCTCAGCGCGGGCGGCTCTCGGCGGCTACCGTCGTTTTCCGGGGGAAGCACCATGGACTGGACCAGATTCGCGGTCACCGGCCGGATCACGGCGTTGCAGCGGGGGCTGTGTGCCGGAGTGACGACCGAAGGCACCGTCTTCGTCGCGCACCTGCGCCTGCCGCATGCGCGCCCGACGACGTACGACGACGTGCTCGTCGACTCCTTCGGCGTGCTCGGGCTCGCGCCCGGACCCGAGCCCTGGCTCACCGGCCGCGGGGCCGACGGCCGGCTGCAGCTCTGGGCGGCGCGCGACGACGACACGACGATCGAGTCGAGCTCGCTCGACGGGATCGACGCGATGTGGGCCGCGCCCGCCATGGACGCGGGGACCGACCTGTTGCTGAGCTGCCACCTGTCCGAGGGATCGTGGCGCCTCAGGACCTACGACCGACAGGCCGCGACGGTGGGCGGCGCCCCGAAGGCCCGCGACCTGCCGCTCGCCGGCTCGCCCGACACCGCCTTCGTCCTCGGCTGCCCGGAGAAGGACCCGCTGGTCGTGGCGGGACGTCTCGGGGACTCGGGGGCGGCGACCGCCTGGGCGTTCAGCGGTGACTGGCGGCGCATCCACCTGTGCCCGGCGCCCTCCGCGCTCACCTCGGTCGCCTACGCGTGGGCTGGCCGGCACACCTGGATCGGGGGGGTGGCGGACGGCCGCGCCGCGGTGTACGAGCTGCTTCCGCTCCCGTTCCGCGGACCGCTGCGTACGTTCACCCTGCCGATGCCGCAGCTGGAGCTCGTCCACATCCCCGAGGCGGGTGGGCGACCGCTGGTCCTGGTCGACGACACCACCGGTGACCAGCCGGTGTTCGTCGCCGCCACCGGGCGGGGGAACCGTCTGTGCTGGCACGACGGAGCGGAGTGGAAGGCCTTCCCGGCACCGGACGGTCCGCTGAGGGCGGCCTGTGCCTCGGGTGGTGCGGTCCACGTCCTGGTCGGCCACACCGTGTGGTCGATCGAGGACCCCACCGCCGGCTGACGCCCCGGCCGGACCGCCCTCCCGCACCGTGGCAGGATGCGCGGAGGAGGTGCGTGGATGGACAAGGTCGTGGCGAGCGCTGCCGAGGCGGTGGCCGACATCTCCGACGGGTCGACCCTGGCGGTCGGTGGGTTCGGGCTCTGCGGGGTGCCGTCCGTGCTCATCGATGCCGTGCTCGACGCCGGCGTGCGAGACCTCGAGGCGGTGTCGAACAACTGCGGCGTCGACGAGTGGGGGCTGGGCCGGCTGCTCATGGAGAAGCGGCTGCGTCGGATGATCTCGTCGTACGTCGGGGAGAACAAGGAGTTCGCCCGGCAGTACCTCTCCGGCGAGCTCGAGGTCGAGCTCACCCCGCAGGGCACCCTGGCCGAGCGCATGCGCGCCGGCGGCTCCGGCATCCCCGCGTTCTTCACCGCGACGGGCGGCGGCACCCAGGTGGCAGAGGGTGGCCTGCCCTGGCGGTACGACGCCGAGGGCAACGTCGTCGTCAGCTCGCCGCCGAAGGAGACCCGCGACTTCGTGACCAACGGTGAGAGCCGCGAGTACGTCCTCGAGGAGGCGATCGTCGCCGACTTCGGGCTGGTGCGTGCCTGGATGGGCGACCGGCACGGCAACCTCGTGTACCGCGAGTCCGCGCGCAACTTCAACCCGCTCGCCGCGATGTGCGGCCGGGTGACCATCGCCGAGGTCGAGCACCTCGTCGAACCGGGGGAGATCAAGCCCGAGGACGTCCACACGCCGGGCGTCTACGTGCAGCGGGTGGTCGCGCTGACCGAGGAGCAGGCAGCCGACAAGAAGATCGAGAAGCGGACCACGCGGCCGCGCCCGGTGGGGGCCTGACATGGCCCAGTCGCACGGATGGACCCGCGAGGAGATGGCCGCGCGCGCCGCCTCGGAGCTGACCGACGGTTCCTACGTGAACCTCGGCATCGGGCTGCCGACCCTGGTGCCCAACTACGTCGCCGACGATGTCGAGCTGGTGCTGCAGAGCGAGAACGGCATCCTCGGCGTCGGCGCCTATCCCTACGAGGGCGACGAGGATCCCGACCTGATCAACGCCGGCAAGGAGACCGTCACCCTCCGCAAGGGAGCGTCGTTCTTCGACTCGGCCACGTCCTTCGGGATGATCCGCGGCGGCAAGATCGACGCCGCGATCCTCGGCGCCATGCAGGTCTCGGCCAAGGGGGACATCTCCAACTGGATGATCCCGGGGAAGATGGTCAAGGGCATGGGCGGCGCGATGGATCTGGTCCACGGCGCCAAGCGGGTGATCGTGCTCATGGAGCACGTCGCCAAGGACGGCTCGAAGAAGATCCTCAACGAATGCGACCTGCCCTACACCGGCCGTGGCGTCGTGCAGCGGATCATCACCGACCTGTGCGTCCTCGACGTGACCGCGGACGGACTGCGGCTGGTCGAGCTGGCACCGGGCGTCTCCCTCGACGAGGTGCGCGAGAAGACCGAGCCCGAGATCGTCACATGATCGGGGGGACCCGGATCCGGCCCGGCTCGGCGGTACGCGGAGCCGGGGTCGCGCTCGCCTGTCTGACGCCGCGGCTCCCGGGCCGCGCCCGCGCCGTGCTCGCGTCGTACGTCGCCGGCTGGCCGCTGAGCCGGCCGGGCCTGCAGGTCTTCGTCGTCGTGCCCGACGAGGACGCCGAGCCGTGGCGGCGAGCGATCGTCCCGCTCGCCACGTCCGGTGCGTCATGGACGGCGGTGATGCTCGTCGCCGCCTCCGCCGGACGCCGCAGCGCGCTGCCGGCGCCGGTCGCCGCCGTACTGCTCGGCGGCCTGGTCGCGGTCGGAGACTCGCTCCTCGCCGACCTCGGTGCGCAGCTGAAGGCCAGGACCACCGACGCTGCTGCCGCCCCCGATGGTGAGGGGTCGGGCGGTGTCGGATTCACCGCCTAAGCGGTGAATCCGACGCATCTCGAGGTTTGCTTGCCCCAATAAGCGTCGGTTTCACCGCGTAAGCGGTGAAACCGTCACCCGCCCCATCCACCCACCCCGCTCGCTCCGAATCCGATGTGGCGCGCCTCACAACGGGGCACGTCCATCAAGGAGGGCTCTGATGAGCGACACCACCAGAAGGAAGCTCCTCGCCGCCACGGGGGCGGGCGTGGCCACGGGCACCGTGGGACTGACCATGGGACCCGCCCAGGCCGGCGAGGCGCGACGCTCGGCGTCGAGCGCGCGTGAGTCGGTCGTGGCCTACGTCCACAATCACCGTTCCAGCGAGGTCCGGCTCATGGTCGGGGAGCGCGAGATCGTGGTGCACGACCGCGACCTGGCGACCCGGATCCTGAACGCGGCGGGAGGTCGATGACATGTCCTCGCACCGTGAAGCACCCGAGATGGCCAAGGACCCGGTGGCCGACAGCACCGACGTCTACGCCTTCGTCAGCCCCGACCGTCCCAACACGGTCACGCTGATCGCCAACTACATCCCGTTCCAGGCTCCGGACGGCGGCCCGAACTTCAACGAGTTCGGCGACGACGTGGCCTACGACATCAACATCTCCAACAAGGGCGAGGCGGAGGCGGACATCACCTACCGCTTCCACTTCACGACCCGGGTGCGTGACCCGAAGACCTTCCTCTACAACACCGGCCCGATCTCGAACATCCGCGACACCACGTGGAACCGGCCGCAGTTCTACTCGCTGACCCGGATCAAGAACGGCAGGAGCAAGGTGCTCGCGGAGCACCTGCCGTGCCCGCCGGTCAACATCGGCCCGCGCAGTACGCCGAACTACCATCACCTGGCGACCCAGGCGGTGCACAAGGTGGGGAGCCGCCGGGTCTTCGCGGGCCAGCGTGCCGACGCGTTCCACGTCGACCTCGGGAGCGTCTTCGACCTCGGGGCCCTGCGGCCCTTCCAGCACCTGCACCTGATCCCCATGGCCGACACCGCGGGACGCAACTCGCTGCAGGGCTTCAACGTGCACTCGCTCGTGCTCCAGGTGCCGATCTCGGAGGTCAGCCGCAGTGGCAAGGCGCCCCAAGACCCGGAGCAGCCGGGCGCGGTGATCGGGGTCTGGTCGGCCGCGAGCCGCCGGAAGTCGCGGATGTTCGACAAGGAGAAGGGTGCGTACGTCGGGCACGGACCATGGGAGCAGGTCTCACGGCTCGGCAACCCGCTCTTCAACGAGGTCATCACGCCGATGGCGCACAAGGACGCGTGGAATGCGCGGGCGCCGAAGGGGGACGCGATCTTCGCGAAGTACGTGAACCACCCCGAGCTGGCGCGGCTGCTGCCGGTGCTCTACCCGGGCGTCTTCCCGCACCTCGCGGCGTACCACAAGGCGCGGGCCGACCTGAACGCCATCCTGCTGACCGGCATCCCGAAGGGGATCGTGCCCGGGTTCCAGAACTTCACCGGGACCGTCGAGTCGGACATGCTCCGGCTCAACCTCGCGATCCCTCCGACGCAGAGCCCGAACAGCCTGGGTCTGCTCGGCGGCGACGCGGCGGGCTTCCCGAACGGACGGCGCGTCGGTGACGACGTGGTGGCGATCGAGCTGCGGGCGGTGGCCGGGGTGACCATCCCGCTCGTCGACCCGTCGTTCACGCCCGACGGCGCGGCCGGACTGCTCACCGACGGAACCACCGACACCAACGGCGGGACCAAGGCGACGTTCCCGTTCCTGGGTGACCCGGGTGGCGGTTACCAGACACAGCCCGGCACGTCCGCGGTCTCATGACCGGCGTCGCGACCGCGGTCAGCACGCGGATGCCGGACCCGGCGGCCGAGCCGGAGAACGCCCGGGCCGGTCAGGGCGCCGTCCTGCTCGACATCGGCGGCGACGTGGGGGCGCTCGTCGTCGCCATGCCGGAGTCGACGCTCGGACTCGAGGTGGAGATCAGGCCGCTCGACGGGCAGCCCGTGCACGCACATGCCCACACCCATCGTCACGGTGACGGGCACACGCACGAGCACCTGGCCCACGTGGCCGTCGTCGCTCGACCGCTGGCGGAGGGGCATCTGCCGTCGCTGGTGTTCCCGTCGCTGGAGTCGGGCCGCTACGAGCTGTTCGAGAAGGGGCGGCCCGAGGCCGTGGCATTGTCTGTCGAGGTCACGGGGGGCGTCGTCACCACGGCGGACTGGCCGGGCTGACCCCCTGGAAGGCGGCCCCAGCGTGCGTCACGGGCACCGAGAGATTTCCTCCTCCCTACCCGTCGCCCCGGGGCCGTTGCCTCGTTGAGGAGGTGTGCACCCGCCCTGGGGGAGGGCGCACGAGCGTCGCACCGTAGCCCCCAGTGGGCGCGCCCGGCCGCCTCTTCTCCCTGTGCGGCCGGGCGGCCTGCTGGCCGATCCCCGCGCGCGTCCGACGACCCGGGCACCGGGGTAGGGTCGCGGCCATGGCTGAGACTCAGAGGTGGGAGTACCTCACGGCGCCGATCCTCGTGCACGCGGCGAAGCAGATCCTCGACAACTTCGGCGCGGACGGCTGGGAGCTCGTGCAGGTCGCACCCGGGATGAATCCCGAGAACATGGTCGGCTACTTCAAGCGCCCGGTGAGTGACTGATGGGTGCGGTCGAGGACCGTCTGGCCGAGCTGGGCTTCTCGGTGCCGGACGTCGCCAAGCCCGTCGCGTCGTACGTCCCCGCGGTGCGGACCGGGTCGTACGTCTACACATCGGGCCAGCTGCCGATGCGCGACGGCCAGCTGATCACGACCGGGAAGGTCGGCGTCGCCGTCTCGCCCGACGAGGCCGCCATGTGCGCACAACAGTGCGCGTTGAACGCGATCGCTGCCGTGAAGGCCGAGCTCGGCGACCTGGACGCCGTCAAGCGCGTCGTCAAGGTCGTCTGCTTCGTCGCGTCGGAGCCGGAGTTCACCGGCCAGCCGCAAGTGGCCAACGGCGCCTCCGACCTGTTGGGCAGGGCCTTCGGTGAGGTCGGCGTGCACGCCCGCTCAGCCGTCGGCGTCCTGGTTCTCCCGCTGGACGCCCCGGTCGAGGTCGAGATCCTCGTCGAGGTGTAGTCGGTGCGGGTGTCGCTGCCGGCACGGCTGGTGGAGCAGGCGCGCGAGTTCGCCGAGGGACGTCGTACTCCCGCGGAGCCCCGGAACGCCGCGACCGTGATCCTGATGCGGCCGGGGGCCGACGAGCGTGCGGGCCCCGAGCTCTACCTGCTGCGCCGCCAGGCCTCGATGGCCTTCGCCGGGGGGATGTGCGTGTTTCCCGGTGGCGGTGTCGACCCGCGCGACTTCGACAGCGCCGTCGCCTGGTCCGGACCCACCACGACGGCCTGGGCCGACCAGCTCCAGACGTCGGAGGCGATGGCGCGGGCGCTGGTGTGTGCCGCGGTCCGCGAGACCTTCGAGGAGTCGGGCGTGCTGCTCGCCGGACTGTCGGCGACCGACGTCGTCGCCGACACGACCGGCGCCGACTGGGAGGCCGACCGGCAGGCGCTCGAGGCGAAGGACCTCTCGTTCACGGCATTCCTGGACCGCCGCGGGCTCGTGCTGCGGGCCGACCTGCTCGGCGCGTGGTCGGCCTGGTGTACGCCGGAGTTCGAGCCCCGTCGGTTCCGCACCTGGTTCTTCGTCGCCGCCCTGCCGCCCGGTCAGCGCACGCGCGACGTATCGAGCGAGTCGTCGTCGGTGTTCTGGATGTCCGCCCTCGGGGCCTGCGACGCCGTGGACGCCCACGAGCTCGGGATGATGCCGCCGACGTACCTCACCTGCCTCGAGGTCGGTCAGTACGCCGATCCGGATGCGGTGCTCGCGGCAGCGACGGGTCGCGACCTCACGATGTTCACGCCGGCGGTCGAGGGCGACGGTGAGGGCGCCGCCATGTCGGTGCCCGAACGGACCGTGCCGTTGCTGGTGGCGCGCGGTGGCTGAGCCGGAGTGGACCGGCGGAACGTTCGGCTCCGCCGCCACTTGCGTGCTGGCTCCCAACGCGTCACCGATGACCCTCGACGGCACGAACACCTGGGTGTTGCGCGCTCCCGGCTCGGCGCGCTCCGTCGTGATCGACCCGGGGCCGCCCGACCCGGGGCACCTCGACGCGCTCGCGGACGCGGCCGGCGACGTCGCGGTGGTGCTGCTTACCCATCGTCACCTCGACCACTCCGAGGCCGCGCGAGCCTTCGCCGAACGTGTCCGGTGCGGGGTCCGAGCGCTGGACCCGGCGTACCGACTGGGCTCGGAGGGGCTCGGCGAGGGCGACGTGGTCGCGGTCGAGGATCTCGAGATCCGGGTCGTGGCCACGCCCGGGCACTCCTCCGACTCGCTGTCCTTCGTGATCCCCGCCGAGCGCGCCGTGCTGACCGGCGACACGGTGCTGGGCCGCGGCACCACCGTGGTCGCGCACCCGGACGGCGAGCTCGGGGCGTACCTCGGCTCCCTCGATCGCCTGCATGCGCTGGCCGAGGCGCACGAGATCGCCACGATCTGGCCGGGCCACGGGCCCGTGATCGAGTCCGCACTGCCGGCCCTCGACTTCTACATCGCCCACCGCCAGCAGCGCCTCGACCAGGTCCGCGAGGCCCTCCGCACCCTCCACGCCGATGCCCGCGACGACGTACCGCTCGACCATGAGACGCTGCCCCGCCGGATCGTCGAGATCGTGTACGCCGACGTCGATCCCGTCCTCTGGCCCGCCGCCGAGCTCTCCGTCCGTGCCCAGCTCGACCACCTGACCCGTCCCGAATGAGGCGTTGAGCCGTCCCGAAACCACCCTCGAGCCGACCCGGAACCACCCTCGAGCCGTCCCGGAATCCGGCCCCATCGGGGGTCATCCACAGGCGACGAGCTCCCGCACGCGCCGCCAGGCGAGATGGGTCAGCCTCGGATCATGCACGCCGAGCTGCCGTCCCGACCGTTCACGACCGAGCAGGCGCGAGCCGCCGGGGTCACCGCCAGTCGTCTCGAGAACGCCGTCTCGACCGGGCTGCTCCGTCGGGTCATGCACGGCGTCTACCTGCGGAGCGACGTACCGCTCACCCTCGATCGCAAGCTCGCGGCTGCCTCCTTGGTGATCGCTCCGAACGCCGTGGCCTGCGACCGGACCGCGGCCTGGATCTGGGGGGTCGACGTCCATGTCTTCCGCGAGCTCGACGACCTGCCGCGGATCGAGACGGTCGTGCTCAGCGGCGGTGCACGCACCAAGCGGTCCGAGACCAGGGGTGGAGAGCGGGCGCTGCTCCCGTGCGACTGGACCGAGGTCGACGGCATCAGGGTCACCACGCCCCTGCGGACCGCCATGGATCTTGCCTGCGGGCTGAACCGTAGGGAAGCGCTGGCCGCCGCGGACGCCTTGATGCGCGAGCACGGCTTCAGTCACACCGACATGGCCAGGATGCTGCCGAGGTATCGGCGGCGACGCGGTGTCGTCCAGCTGCGAGAGATCGTCGGGCTCGTGGATCCGCGGGCGGAGTCACCACGCGAGTCGTGGACCCGGCTGGCGATGCTCGACTTCGGGCTGCCGCAGCCGGAGCTGCAGTGGTGGGTGACGGTGGACGGCGTACCGACCTATCGGCTGGATCTCGCCTATCCGCATGCCCGCATCGCTGTGGAGTACGACGGGACCGAGCACCACTCGCGACCCGAGGACGTGGCGCGCGACCTCGCTCGGCGAGAGTGGCTCCGCGAGCACGGTTGGACCGTCGTCGTCATCGACCGGTCAGCGTTTGCCCCCGGTGCCGACACCGGATGGCTGGAGACCATCCGCGCTGCGCTGGCTCACGCACAGCGACCCGTGCATCGGGTGTACTCCCGGCCATGAGTCTTCGGCCGGGTCGACACCGGATTTCGGCCGGGTCGACACCGGATTTCGGCCGGGTCGACACCGGATTCGGGACGGCTCGACCCCTCAGCGGGCGCGGCGCCTGAGGCGGTCGACCTCCATGATCACGACGGAGCGGGGCTCGAGGCGGAGCCAGCCGCGGGAGGCGAAGTCGGCCAGGGCCTTGTTCACGGTCTCGCGGGAGGCACCGACCAGCTGGGCGAGCTCCTCCTGGGTGAGGTCGTGGTGGACATGGACCCCGTCGTCGGCGGTGCGGCCGAAGCGGTCGGCGAGGTCGAGCAGCGCCTTCGCGACCCGACCGGGTACGTCGGAGAACACCAGGTCGGCGTTGACGTCGTTGGCCTTCCGCAGTCGCGACGCGATCTGCGACAGCAGTCCACGCGCCACCTGGGGCCGGCCCTCGAGCCACTTCAGGAGGTCCTCGTGCGAGAGCGAGGCGAACGACGCATCGGTCACGGCCGTCACCGTCGCCGAGCGCGGCCCGGGATCGAACAGCGACAGCTCGCCGAACATCTGACCGGGGCCGAGGATGGCAAGGAGGTTCTCGCGGCCGTCGCTGGAGGTGCGGCCGAGCTTGATCTTGCCGTCGAGCACGATGTACAGGCGGTCACCGGAGTCCCCCTCGTGGAAGAGCACGTCGCCACGTCGCAGCGTGGTCTCGCTGAGCGAGCCACGCAGGGCGGTGGCGGCCTCGTCGTCGAGCGCACTGAACAGCGGCGCCTGACGCAGTACCTCGTTGTCCACGACGTCCTCCATCGCCCGCCGCTGCACGCCGTAGGTCGGTCGCCGCGCGTGGGACGTGCTGATCCTATCCAGTGGCCTGGGTCACACCCACCGGGCGGGCGGGCCGTCGGCGTCGGTACGCCGCCGTAGGCTGTCGGCGTGCCAGCCGTGTCCGCGCCCGAGACCCACACGGGTCTGGTACGCCGGGCTCGGCGGATCGACCGGGCCCTCGCGGAGCACTATCCCGACGCCCGGATCGAGCTCGATTTCGACGATCCGTTCCAGCTGCTGGTGGTCACCGTGCTCAGTGCTCAGACCACCGATCGCCGGGTCAACGCCGTGCGGCCGGTGCTGTTCGCGGCGTACCCCGATCCCGCCGCGATGGCCGCCGCCCCGCGCGAGCGCCTCGAGGAGATCGTCGGACCGCTCGGCTTCTTCCGGGCCAAGACCGACGCCCTGCTCAAGCTCAGCGCCGCCCTCGTCGAGCGGTACGACGGAAAGGTGCCGCCGCGTCTCGACGACCTGGTGACGCTCCCGGGGGTCGGCCGCAAGACGGCGAACGTCGTGCTCGGCAACGGCTTCGGCATCCCGGGCATCACCGTCGACACCCACTTCGGCCGCCTCTGCCGCCGCTTCGGCTGGACCGAGGAGACCGATCCGGTCAAGGTCGAGCACGCCATCGGAGCACTGTTCCCCAAGAAGGACTGGGTGATGCTCTGCCACCACCTGATCTGGCACGGCCGGCGCATCTGCCACGCCAAGAAGCCGGCCTGCGGGGCGTGTCCGGTCGCGCGCTGGTGCCCGGCGTACGGCGAGGGGCCCGTCGACCCGGTGGCCGCGGCCATGCTGGTCAAGACCGAGGGCCCGGCATGAGGCGCGCCGTGCTCGGCGGCGTGTTCGCCGCCGTGCTCCTCCCGTTCCTGTCGGCCTGTGGTGGTGGCACCCCCGCCGCGATCAAGCCGGGTCCGCACCAGATCGACGTCGCCGACCGTCAGCTGGTGTCCTTCAAGAAGCAGAGCGGCATCCCCAACTGTCCGCGGGTCGCGTCGGCGGGCGTCGAGGGTGGCATGCCCGCGGTCACCCTGCCCTGCCTGGGCGGCGGACGCTCGGTCGACGTGGCCGGCCTCCGCGGACCGGCGATCGTGAACCTCTGGGCGTCCTGGTGTGGCGCCTGCCGCAAGGAGATGCCCGCGCTCGCGGCGTACGCGAAGCAGCAGTCGGCGGTGACGGTGCTCGGAGTCGACTTCCTCGACCCGCAGCCCGGCGCGGCGCTCGAGCTGGCCAAGGGCAGCGAGGTCGGCTACCCACTGCTCGCCGACCCGAAGGGTGCCCTCGACAAGGCGAGCCCGATGCCGCACGTCTCGGGCCTGCCGCTGACGGTCTTCCTCGACGCCCGGGGCTCGATCGTCCACGTGGAGGCCCGCCCGATGCTCACCGTGAAGGACGTCGCCGAGGCCGCGCAGCAGTATCTCGGGGCGACCGGGTGATCCCCGGCTGGCTCGAGCCGCTCGCGCGGGCGGCGAAGGAGATCACGGCGGACGACCTCACGAGGTTCGTCCCGCCCGACGGCGCGGTCAGCCGGCGAGGTGCTGTGCTGCTGCTGTTCGGGTCCCCACGCGACCTGCTGCTCACCGAGCGTGCCCACGACATGCGGTCCCATCCGGGGCAGGTGTCGTTCCCCGGCGGGACCATCGACCCCGGGGAGACCCCGCGTCAGGCCGCGTTGCGCGAGGCCGAGGAGGAGACCGGCCTGCGCGCGGACGGCGTCGAGGTCTTCGCCGAGCTGCCCGAGCTGTGGCTGCCGCCGAGCCAGTTCGCGGTGACCCCCGTCCTGGGCTGGTGGGCCGACGAGAGCCCGGTCGGCGTCGTCGACCCCGCCGAGGTGCACGAGGTCTACCGGGTGCCGATCGACGAGCTCCTCGACCCCGCCCACCGGGTCTCGGTGCGCCACCCGAGCGGCTGGGTCGGTCCGGGTTTCCTGATCGGGCCGGCCCACGACGTCGTGCTCTGGGGGTTCACTGCGGGCATCGTCTCCCGGCTGTTCGACTTCATCGGCTGGACCCTGCCCTGGGACGAACGCGTGGTGCGTGCGCTTCCGGAGCACATGCTGCAGGGTGGGCCCCGCGCGGTGGTGCCCAGGCCGCCCGGTCCCGAGGAGCGCTGAGTGAACCTGCTCGACTGGGTGCTGATCCTCGTGGTCGTGCTGTACGCCGTGTCCGGGTACTGGCAAGGCTTCATCACCGGCGTCTTCGCGACGGTCGGTCTACTGATCGGCGGGTTGATCGGGGTCTGGGCCGCGCCCACGGCCCTGGGCAACGCGAGCCCGTCGATCCTGGTCTCGCTGGCCGCGGTCTTCATCGTGATCATCTGCGCATCGCTCGGGCAGGCTCTGTTCCAGATCGGCGGGGCGCACCTGCGGTCCAAGATCACCTGGCAGCCGGTGCGTGCGCTCGACGCCGTCGGGGGCGCCGCGCTCAGCGCGGTCGCCGCCCTGCTGGTCGCCTGGGCACTCGGGGTGGCGCTCTCGGGGTCCGGGCTGCGCGGCATCACGCCCCTGGTGCGCGACTCGAAGATCCTGGCCGAGGTGAACAGCATCCTGCCGGCCGAGGCGAGCTCGAAGCTGTCGGCGTTCAACGACGTCGTCGGTACCACGTTCTTCCCGCGCTACCTCGAGCCGTTCGCGCCGGAGCGCATCGTCCCGGTACCGCCGGGACCACACCGGTTGCTCACCGATCCCGATGTCCAGCGCGCCGCCGGTGACGTCGTCCGCATCCGCAGCACCAACCACTGCCATCAGGGCATCGAGGGATCGGGCTTCATCTACGCCCCTGACCGGGTGATGACCAACGCCCACGTCGTCGCCGGCGTCACCACACCGCTGGTCGACATCCACGGCACCTCGGTCGCCGCGAAGGTCGTCTACTACAACCCCGACCTCGACGTCGCCGTGCTCTCAGTGCCGACCGGCACCGTCCGGCCCCTGAGGTTCGGCTCGGCCGCCGCGGGCGACGGCGTGGCGATCCTCGGATTCCCGCAGAACGGCCCGTACGACGAGCAGGTCGGCCGCGTCCGCGCCGACCAGCGGCTGCGGTCCCCCGACATCTACGGTCACGGCACGGTGATCCGTGACGTGCTGTCGCTGCGCGGGCTGATCCGGCCGGGGAACTCCGGCGGCCCGGTCATGGACTCCGCCGGCCACGTCGTGGGCATGGTGTTCGCGGCGTCGGTCACCAGCGACGACACCGGCTACGCATTGTCGTCTCAGCAGGTCGGTCAGGCCGCGGCCGCGGGCCGGATCGCCTCGCGCCCGGTGACCACCGAGGGGTGTGCCGCGTAGCTCTGAGGGGCCCGGCTCAGGTGCGCTTGAGGATCTGCTTGGCCTCGTTCGCCTGCGCGATGGCCTTCTCGGGGGCGCGCACCTTCTTCACCTTGCGGATCCCGATGTAGGCGAGCAGGGCGGCGATGACCAGGTAGACCGCGAACACGACCGTGAACGCCCAGTGCAGGTCGAGGCCTTCGCCGTTCCAGTTGAGGAAGTAGGCGAACGCCACCGACAGCATGATCAGCGCCATCACCGCGAAGAAGGCGGCGGCGGCGAACATCGCGATGCCGACGCCGCCGGCCTTCGCGCTGAGCCGGAGCTCGGACTTGGCCAGCTGGATCTCGTTGCGGAGCAGGCTCGAGACGTCACGGCTGGCGTCGGAGACGAGTCGCCCGATGGTCGGATCGGTGTCCTGGACCGGTTCGTTCGCCATCGGACCTCGGGCTTCTCTGGTGATGCAGCCGGGCTGCTTCCTGACGGGTGTCGTGCCGACCTTACAACGGGGCCACCCGGCTTCCGGCGGTCCGGTCGCGGCCGGGGCTAGCCTCCCCACGTGTCCGTCGTGCGTCGCATGCTGCCGTCTCCGGAGCCCGGCGAGACGCGCTTTCTCACCGACCTGCTGCGCAGCGAACCGGTCGGTGGGTCGCTGGCGCTGGCGGCCGCCGTGGTCGCGCTGGTCTGGGCGAACTCGGGATGGAGCTCGGCGTACCACTCCTTCATCGGATGGGACGTCGGGCCGCTCGACCTCGAGCACTGGGGCGCCGACGGCGCTCTGACCCTGTTCTTCTTCGTCGCCGGGCTCGAGGTGAAACGCGAGTTCGTGGTCGGGTCGCTGCGGAGGCCGGCCGACGCGGCGGTGCCGGTGGCCGCCGCGCTGTGCGGAGTCGCCGTACCGGCACTGCTCTACACGGTGGTGAACCTGATCGCTCCCACCGGGCAGCCGGCCGGGTGGGCGATTCCGGCGGCGACCGACATCGCGTTCGCCCTCGCGGTCCTCGCCGTGGTCGGATCGCACCTGCCGCCGGCCCTGCGCGCGTTCCTGCTGACCTTGGCGGTGGTCGACGACCTGGTGGTGATCTTGATCATCGCGTTCGTGTTCACCGACGGGGTGCAACTGGCCGACCTGCTGGTCTCCCTCGCTCTCGCGCTCCTGTGGGCGCTCCTTCAGTGGCGTCGCCTCGGGCCGTGGCCGGTGTACCTCGTGATCGCGGTCGCGGGCTGGTGGTTCATGCACGAGAGCGGCGTCCATGCGACCATCGACGGCGTGCTGCTCGGGCTGCTGACCCGGGTACGTCGCGACCCCGGCGAGGAGCGCTCGCCGGCCGAGGCGATGGAGCACACGTTGGCGCCGATCTCGTCGACGGTCGCCGTACCGTTCTTCGCGCTGGTGTCGGCCGGCGTACCGATCTCCGGTGGCGACTCGTTGTTGCACGACCCGGTCGTGATCGGCGTCCTGGTCGGGCTCGTGCTCGGGAAGCCGATCGGCGTCCTCGGCGGCACCTACCTGGCGACGCGACTGACTCGTGCCGAGCTCAACGAGGACCTCACCTGGGGCCAGCTGGCCGGCGTCGCGGTGCTGGCCGGGATCGGCTTCACCGTGTCGCTCCTGGTCTCCGACCTCTCGTTCTCCGGGCACGAGGCCGACGCCGCCAAGGCCGCCGTCCTCGCGGCCTCCGTGATCGCGGCCCTCCTCGGCGCGCTCGTCCTCCGACGACCGCGCCGTTTCGGCGAGAGCTGACCCGTCAGTCCTCGTCGGAGCCGGCGGCCATGCCCTCCTTGATCTGTTCCATCACCGCGGAGTCGGCCAGGGTGGTGACGTCGCCGACCTCACGCTTCTCGGCCACGTCGCGCAGCAGGCGCCGCATGATCTTGCCCGAGCGGGTCTTCGGCAGCTCAGAGACGACCAGGATCGACTTCGGCTTCGCGATCGGGCCGATCTCCTTCGAGACGTGGTTGCGCAGCTCGGCGATCAGGCCCGCGTCGGCCGTGCCGCCGTCGGACAGTGCCGACTCGCGCAGGATCACGAAGGCGTTCACCGCCTGACCGGTGTCGGCGTCGTTGGCGCCGACGACCGCTGCCTCGGCGACCTTCGGATGCGAGACCAGCGCCGACTCGATCTCGGTCGTGGAGAGCCGGTGGCCGGAGACGTTCATCACGTCGTCGACCCGGCCGAGCAGCCAGATGTCGCCGTCCTCGTCGAGCTTGGCGCCGTCCCCGGCGAAGTACTTGCCCTTGAAGCGCGACCAGTAGGTCTCCTGGTACCGCTCGTCGTCGCCCCAGATCGTGCGCAGCATGGCCGGCCACGGCTCGGTGAGCACGAGGTAGCCGCCGGAGCCGGGCTTCACCGCGTTTCCCTCGTCGTCGACGACCAGTGCGGAGACCCCCGGCAGGGCCTTCATCGCCGAGCCGGGCTTGCCTGCGGTCACTCCCGGAAGCGGGCTGATCATGTGCATCCCGGTCTCGGTCTGCCACCAGGTGTCGACGACCGGCGTCCGGCCGCCGCCGATGGTCTCGCGGTACCAGATGTAGGCCTCGGGGTTGATCGGCTCGCCGACCGAGCCGATGATCCGCAGCGTCGACAGGTCGAACTTCTCCGGGATGTCGGCGCCCCACTTCATGAACGTGCGGATCACCGTCGGCGCGCAGTACAGCAGGGTGACCTTGTGGTCCTGGATGATCTCCCACCAGCGACCCTTGTGCGGCGTGTCCGGCGTCCCCTCGTACATCACCGACGTCGCGCCGTTGGCGAGCGGGCCGTAGACGATGTAGGAGTGGCCGGTCACCCAGCCGATGTCGGCGGCGGTCCAGAAGATGTCGTCGTCCTTGAGGTCGAAGACCGCCCAGTGCGTCCAGGCGCAGCCGACCAGATAGCCCGCGGTGGTGTGCAGGATGCCCTTCGGCTTGCCGGTCGTGCCCGAGGTGTACATCACGTACAACGGGTGCTCCGAGTCGAAGGCCTCCGGCGTGTGGTCCGTCGACGCGCCGTCGACGGCGTCGTGCCACCAGACGTCGCGGCCCTCGGTCCAGCCCTCGTCACCCAGGTCCTGGCCGGTCCGGCGTACGACGAGCACGTTGCGGACGTCTGGGCACGACTCGAGTGCCTCGTCCACGGCCGGCTTCAGTGCGGCCGGTGCACCGCGTCGGTACCCGCCGTCGGCCGTGATCACGATCCGCGCGTCGCAGTCCTGGATCCGGTCGCGCAGTGCCGTCGACGAGAAGCCGCCGAACACCACCGTGTGCGGTGCCCCGAGCCGCGCGCAGGCCAGCATCGCCACCACCGTCTCGGGGATCATCGGCATGTAGATCGCGACCCGGTCGCCCTTCTCCACGCCGAGGTCGGTCAGCGCGTTGGCGGCCTGGCAGACCATGTCCTTGAGCTCGGCATAGGTGATGTCCCGGGTGTCGCCCTCCGGCTCACCGATCCAGTGGTACGCCACGCGGTCGCCCTTGCCGTTCTCGACGTGCCGGTCGACGCAGTTGTAGGCCGCGTTGAGCGTGCCGCCGACGTACCACTTGGCGAAGGGCGGGTTGTCCCAGTCGAGTGTCCGGTCCCACTTCGTCTCCCAGGTCAGCCGCTCGGCGGCCTTCTCCCAGAAGGCGACGGGGTCGCGCTCGGCCTCGTCGTACGCCTCGGCGCCCACGTTGGCGTTCGCGGCGAGGTCGGCCGGCGGCTCGAAGCGGCGGTCCTCGTGGAGCAGGTTGGACAGGGTTTCTTCGCTCACGACTCGTGTCTCCTCTCGGGCTGGCCCTCGCACCCGGATCCATGCCCACCCTAGGAGCGGATGGTTGCATCAATGTTGGTGGGGTGCGAGGGCGAGGGCGTACGACCGGCTCGCTACCCGCGCGGGCCGACGGGTGCGATCTGGCGTCCGAAGGTGAACGCCGTGACGCCGGCGAACGACGCGTAGAAGGCCGCGACCGCGGTCAGCAGCCCGAGGTAGCCGCCGAGGTGGGTGATGCCGTCGGACCCGGCGAACTTCCCCCAGGCCAGGCCCAGGTAGGTCAGCGTCAGCACGAACACCGCCAGGACGGACCGCTGACCCGCGAGGCGGCGACGGTCATGTACGCCGTGAAGATGCCCCAGATCAGCAGGTACATCCCGATCGCGTGGTCGACGTCGCTCGCCGGAGCGGAGCCGAAGTCGGTGTGGCCGGTCAGCCACCAGAACGACATCCAGAACCCCGCGTAGGAGCAGAACGCGGTCGCGCCGAAGGTGTTGCCCTTGGCGAACTCCCAGATGCCCGCCGCGAACTGTCCGAGACCGCCGTAGGCCAGGGCCAGGCCGAAGACGACCGGCTCGACCGTGTCGGGGAGCCAGCCGGCGTTGACCGTGCTGAGCAGGAAGGTGGTGAGGGCGAACGCAGCGAGGCCGAGCGGAGCGGGATCCGCGATGTGGGAGCCCGGCGGCCGCGGTGGTTGAACCATTGATCACCTTCCGCCCGGAGGGCGCGCACGTCAAGCGCCGGGTCGACCCGCACGGATCAGCCGCACCGCCTCCGGGACGCCGCCGTCCCAGGCCGGGCCGTGACCGGGCAGCACCCAGGTGGCGTCCACCGCCGCGATCCGCTCCAGCGACTCCGCGGCCTGGTCCGGATCGAGGGTGAACGGCGCGGGCTTCGGACCCTCGGCCCCGGTCAGCACGTTGCGCGTGGTCATGGCGTCGCCGAGGAAGAGCGCGTCGACCGACGGCACGTGTACCGCGACGCTGCCGGGGGTATGGCCGGGCACGTGCACGATCCGGGGCGTCCCGGGCACGTCGAGCACCTCACCGTCGGAGACGGTGAGGACCTCGGCGACCGGCGGGATGCGGAGGCCACCGTGGCGGGCGGAGTACCAGAGGAAGCCCGTCATCGGCCCGACCTTCACCGGGCCCCAGCCGGTGTTCGGCTTCTTCACCTCGAGCCGGGCACGGTCGACGTCCGCCTCGTGGACATGGGCGGGGATGCCGCGCTCGCGGTGCAGCCACGACGCGAACCCGATGTGGTCGGAGTCGCCGTGGGTGAGCACCAGGGCACGGATGTCGTCGAGCGAGCGGCCGATCGAGGCCAGCTCCTGCTCGAGCAGACGGCTGTAGCGGGGCAGGCCGGCGTCGACGACGGTGACGCCGTCGTCGGTGACGACGAGGTAGCTGTTGACGATGCTGCTGTGGGGGCCCGAACCGATCCGGTGGAGGCCGGCGGCGATCTGCATGGGGGATGCTCCTGTTCCGGTGGCGTCTTGAAGGCTAGAGTATCTAGCCTTGAAGGCTAAACGCAATAGCCAAGGAGGAACGCGATGCCGGCACCGGCGCGGACCTCGACCGCCGCGGTCGTCGCGGCCGGTCGGGCGATCGTGGAGACCGACGGGGTCGAGGCCCTGACCATGCAGCGGGTGGCGGAAGCCGTCGGCATCCGCGCGCCGTCGCTGTACAAGCGCGTGGGGAGCCGGTCCGAACTGGTGCGGATGGTGGCCGATCAGGTGGCCCTCGACCTGGCGGAGGCTCTCGACGCGGCGGTGGGCGGCGGTGACCCGGAGACCGACCTCCGTGCCGTGCTGGCGGCGTTCCGGGCCTTCGCCCGCCGCAACCCCGCGTCGTACCCCTTGGTCTTCGAGCCGGGCTCCGGTGGCGTCTCGCCCGAGGCGCGCGACCGGGCCATCGCGCCGGTGCTGGGGGTGGTGCGGGCGATCGCGGGCGAGCAGCACGCCCTGCCGGCCGCTCGCACCGTCGTCGCCTGGGCGCACGGGTTCCTCACCATGGAGCTCGGCGGCGCGTTCCAGCTCGGCGGCGACGTCGACGAGGCGTGGGAGTACGGCGTGACCCGCCTCGTGCGCGCCCTCCGGGGCTGAGCTGCAGAGTCAGCGGAAGTCGATCAGGAGCATGTCGTCGTCGGGCCCGTCGGCGGGCGGGTCGTCGGAGGACGCCGCCTCGTCACCGCTCTCGCGGTCACCCACGTCGCCGGTGTCGCCCGGTGGCCGCTCGAGGACGTCGGCGCGGAAGCACCGGGTGACGTAGGGCAGCTGCATGCCGTCCATGCCGCGGCCGAACTCGTCATAGAACGCGAGCACCTCCGCCAGCTTGGCGGCTCGCGCGTCCTCGTCGAGCACCGCGACGTTCGAGCGCGAGAGCACGAGGTCCTGGACGCTCTGCCGGTCGATGGTCTGCCAGTGGGTGAACTCGCGGTCCTCGACGAAACCGAACAGCTCGCTGAAGATCAGCGCCTGAGCCGGATCGCGCAGCTGCTCCTGGGTGCCGATGATCGAGCCGAGCCTGCGGACCCACGGGATCTTCTCGTTCCGCATGTTCCAGACCAGGCAGAGCCGACCGCTGGGACGCAGCACCCTGGCGACCTCCGGCAGGGCGCGATCGAGGTCGAACCAGTGGAACGCCTGCGCGGCGATGACCGCGTCGACCGAGTCGTCGCCGAGGGGGATGTCCTCGGCGCTGGCCCGGGCGGTCCGGACGCCGGGCAGCTGCTGCTCGAGGATCTGCAGCATCGCGGCATCGGGGTCGGTGGCGTGGACGTCGTGGCCGAGCTCGGTCAGGACCCGGGTGAGCTTGCCGGTGCCGGCGCCGAGCTCGAGCACGGTCAGCGGGCGCTCGCCCAGCATCCAGCGGACGGCCTCGGCGGGGTACGTCGGGCGACCGCGCTCGTAGGCGTCGGCCACCCTGCCGAAGGAGTGCGCCCAGTCCGGCTGGTGCTCGGAGTTCCCCGTCCGTGCCTGCTCGTCGCTCATCGGGTCCGAGGCTACCCGGCCGGGACCCCCTGGTTACTGTGCCGGGCGTGGAGCGTCTGGAGGGTGTCGAGCAGCTCGAGGGCGTCGGGTCCGGCCTCGCCGCGGCCCGCGACGGGATCGACACCATGCTGCGCGACCGCGGGCTGCGACGTACGTCCCCGGAGCTGACCACCGAGTCCCTCCTGCGCGGCGCCGGCGCGAGCGCGACGCTGGCCGGCTCCACGTCCACCACCGACGACATCCGGGCGGGCCGCGGCGACGCGATCGCGCAGGCGGCGCTCCGGGTCTCGGTCGAGCTGCTCGGACTCGTCCCGGTCTTCTCGCGCACACCGCTGCAGGCGCTGGCCCGCCTGCACGCGCTGGCGGCGGCCGGGTCGGTGCCCGACGACGAGGTCGGACGGCCGCGCTCCGCCGAAGCGGCCGCGCGGCTGCGCGAGGTCGCCGACCTGCTCGAGTCGGATCGTCCGGCGCTGATGACCGCGGCGCTGGTCCACGCCGAGCTGGCCACGACCGAGCCGTTCGGGTCGGCCGACGGTCTGGTCGCGCGGGCGGCGGAGCGGCTGGTGCTGGTCGGCAGCGGGGTCGATGCCAAGTCGCTGGTCGTGCCCGAGGCGGGCCACCTCGCCCTGCGCCCGGCGTACCGGTCGAACCTGCGGGCGTACGCCGGCGGCGGTCGCGGTGGGATCCAGGCCTGGCTGCTCTACTGCGCCGAGGCGTACGCCGCGGGCGCCGAGGCGAGCCCGTTGCGCGACCGGTGAGGGCGGGGGTCTCGAGACGAGTGCCCGCCTCGCTCCGGGCAGGCGCGGGTCGGACATGCGAGCGGCACCCGAGGGGTCGGGTGCCGCCGCTGACACGCGAACCCGGCTACCAAGCGTGCATCTACCTAGTGGCAGCCTCGGGAGGTTCCCGATGACGTGCGCCCTGAAAGAAGGGTGGATCGCCGCGTGGGTACCCGGCTCGCGTGCTGATCTTCAATTGCTACGTCCTGTGTACGCCGGTCCGGCCCACCCGGCAACCCTTGACTTTGAGCCACCCCTTTGGGTGCGCGTGTCGTGCGGGCGGGCGCCGGCTCGGGCGGACGCGCTGTGCGCGCGGCTCAGGCGCCGAGCCGCCGACGCCGGTTCAGCCAGATCGCCCCACCGACCGTGAGGGCGGTGCCGACGGTGAGGGCCGCCAGGGTCGGTTTGACCGGGATCCGGCTGCGGAGGGTGACCGGACGCGTGAACTGCAGGATCGGCCAGCCCTGGGACGCCGCGAGCCTGCGCAGGTCCTTGTCGGGGTTGACCGCGTGCGGGTGACCCACCGCTTCGAGCATCGGCGCGTCCGTGATCGAGTCGCTGTAGGCGAAGCACTGCTCGAGGTCGTAGCCACGCGCGACGGCCAGCCGCTCGATCGCGCGCGCCTTCTCCTCGGCGTAGGCGTAGTAGTCGATCTCGCCGGTGTACTTGCCGTCGACGATCGCGAGGCGGCTCGCGATCACGTCGTCGGCGCCGAGCAGCTCGCCGATCGGCTCGACGACCTCCGTACCGCTGGTGGACACGATCACGACGTCGCGGCCCGCGGCATGGTGCTCCTCCATGAGGGAGACCGCCTCGTCGTACACGATCGGGTCGACGATGTGGTGCAGCGTCTCGGCCACGATCTCCTTGACCGTCTCGACGTCCCAGCCCTCGACGAGCTGTGACATGAAGGCCCGGATCTTCTCCATCTGGTCGTGGTCGGCACCCCCGACGAGGTAGACGAACTGGGCGTACGCCGAGCGCAGCATCGCGCCGCGGGTGATCAGCCCGCCGGCCTGGAACGGCTTGGAGAACGCCAGCGAGCTCGACTTGGCGATGATCGTCTTGTCGAGGTCGAAGAACGCCGCGGACCGGTCGTGGACGCGGTCCGGAACCTTGGATCCGCGGCTGCCGGCCATGGCTCCATGGTAGGTGTCACGATCCCCGGCGGACCGCCGATCGTGCACAGTCGCGGCCGGTGCGTGCTCTGTCCACAGGCTCGGGCACGAGGTCCCTCCCACGTCCTCGGGCCGCGGCAGCCTGAGGACATGACCGCTCCGCTGTTCGTCACCGCCGACGAGTCTCTGCTCGAGGAGCTGCTCCGCCTCGCCGCCGCGGCGGGCACCACGCCCGAGGTGGCGCACGACGTACCGGCGGCCTTGCGGGCCTGGTCCAAGGCGCCACTGGTGCTGGTGGGCGAGGACCTCGCGGTGCCGCTGGCCCGGGCGGCCCCGACGCGCCGCGACGCGGTCTTCGTCGTGCTCACCGCGCCCGTGCCCGACCGCGTCTTCCAGGTCGCGCTGGCTCTGGGCGCCGAGAGCGTGGCCGAGCTGCCCCGGTCCGAGGGCTGGCTCGTCGAGCGGCTGACGGATGTGGTCGACTCCGGTCCGGCGCGCGGCCTGACGATCGGTGTCGTCGGAGGCAGCGGCGGCTCCGGGGCGACGATCTTCGCCTGCGCGCTCGCGCAGGTCGCGGCCCGCTCCGGCCCCTCCGTCGTCATCGACGCCGACCCGCTGGGTCCCGGGGCCGATCGCATCCTCGGGCTCGACCTCGCCGACGGCGTGCGGTGGGACGCGCTCGGTCACACGACGGGGCGGCTGAGCGCCCGGGCCCTGCGCGACTCCCTGCCGCGCCGCGACGGCGTGGCGGCCCTCAGCTGGTACCCCGGACCCCAACCTCGGCGGCTGCAGCCGTTCTCCGCCCGCGAAGCGCTGTCCGCGGCTCGACGCGGCCACGACACCGTCGTGCTCGACCTGCCCCGGGCCTCCGACCCGCTGGTGGACGAGATCGCCTCGCGCTGCGACCAGGTGCTGGTGACCGTGGTGACGACGGTGGCGGGGGTGGCGGCGGCGATGCGGCTGTGCCGTCGGTTCCCGGATCCCGGTGCCCTGGGGCTCGTCGTGCGCGGGCCGGCGATGGACGACGAGACCCTCGCACGGGCGGTCGGCTCGCCGGTCCTGCAACGGATGGGTGACCAGCGGGGCCTCGCGGAGTCGATCGACCTCGGGCTCGGGCCGGTGCGGTCGCGGCGAGGCCCGCTCGGCCGTGCGGCGGTCCGGGTCCTATCCTCGCTCGGTGACCGGGCCGCCCGCGCGGCGTGATGGCCGTCGATGCCGCACTCGTCGAGGAGGTCCGCGAGCGGCTGGCGCGTGACCCGGGGGAGTTGACGCCGCACCGCGTGGCCGAGGCGCTGCGGGCCACCGGTCGTCCGGTCGGCGACGCGACCGTGCTCGCCGTCCACGAGGCACTGCGGCGCGATGTGGTCGGTGCCGGCCCGCTCGAGCCGCTGCTCCAGGGTGACGGCGTGACCGACGTGCTGGTCAACGGCCCCGACGACGTCTTCGTCGACCGCGGACAGGGTCTGGAGAGGGCCGAGGTCGCGTTTCCGAGCGATGAGGCCGTGCGCCGACTCGCCCAGCGGCTCGCCGCCTCGGGCGGCCGCCGGCTCGACGACGCCACCCCCCACGTGGACGTCCGGCTGCGTGACGGCACCCGGTTCCACGCTGTGCTCGCGCCGCTGGCGCGGCCCGGCACCCTGCTCTCGCTGCGCGTGCCGCACCACCGGGTGCTGTCGGTCGACGACCTGCTCACCGCCGGGACCCTCGACCAGCACGGCGCGCGCCTGCTCCGACGGATCGTCCGGTGCCGGCTCGCGTTCCTGGTCAGCGGCGGCACGGGTTCCGGCAAGACCACCCTGCTCAACACCCTGCTCTCGTTGGTGCCGGCTGGCCATCGGCTGGTGCTGGTCGAGGATGCCAGCGAGCTCCGCCCCGAGCATCCGCACGTCGTCGGCCTCGAGGCGCGGCCGCCGAACATCGAGGGGGCCGGTGAGGTGACGCTGCGGACCCTGGTCCGCCAGGCCCTACGCATGCGCCCGGACCGGCTCGTGGTCGGCGAGGTCCGCGGTGCGGAGGTGGTGGAGCTCCTCGCTGCCCTCAACACCGGGCACGAGGGTGGCTGCGGCACCATCCACGCGAACTCCGCGCGCGACGTACCCGCCCGGATCGAGGCGCTGGCACTGGCCGCCGGGCTGGGCCGCGAGGCGGCGCACAGTCAGCTGTTGGCCGGCGTCGACGCCGTGCTCCACCTCGGCCGTGACATCGACGGTCATCGCGTCCTGCGTGAGGTGGCGGTCCCGAGCAGGCGTCCCGACGGACTGGCCGAGATGCTGACCGCGGTGTCGTTCCCCGGCGGCGGACGGGCCGTGACCGGCGCCGGTGAGGCATCGCTCGCCGCGCGGTTGTCGCCGTGAGCGCCGCGCTCCTGGCTGCCGTGGCGGGCGGCGGCGCCTGCTGGCTCCTCCTGCCGGGCACGCCGTCGGCGTCGCACTCCGACCACGATCCGACGCGCGCCTGGGTTCCGGCGGCGGTCGTCGCGCTGGGCGTCGCGGTGCTGGCCCTTCCCCGGGCGCTCGCCGCGCCGGGCCTGGTGCTGGCCGTGGGCGCCTGGGGCGCGCGGCTCCTGTGGCGCCGTCGTACGGCCGCACGACTGGCCGAGGCGAACTCCGCACGCACGGTCGAGGTCTGCGACCTGCTCGCCGCGGAGCTCTCCGCCGGGCGCCCG
>Ga0157372_10001250_pt1 | contig 27465 bp, 25 predicted proteins | sample C55metaG_FD_115307 | JGI IMG/M metagenome (GOLD analysis project Ga0157372, IMG submission 115307) | Corn rhizosphere microbial communities from Kellogg Biological Station, Michigan, USA - C5-5 metaG | ecosystem: Host-associated > Plants > Roots > Rhizosphere > Soil | place: USA: Michigan...
AACCGAATTCGTTATTGGTACCAAAAGTAATATCGGCCAGGTAAGCGTTGCGGCGTTCTTCGCTGCTTGGCTCGTGCTTGTCGATACAATCAACCGACAGGCCGTGGAACTCATACAACGGGCCCATCCACTCACTGTCGCGACGGGCCAGGTAATCGTTCACAGTTACAATGTGTACACCCTGACCGGCCAGCGCGTTAAGGTAAGCAGGCAAAGTGGCAACCAGCGTTTTACCTTCACCTGTGGCCATTTCGGCAATTTTTCCCTGGTGCAGCACCACACCACCTATTAACTGTACATCGTAATGCACCATGTTCCAGGTAACTTCGTTACCAGCGGCAACCCAGGTATTGTGGTGAATGGCGGTATTGCCGTTGATCACCACATTTTTTTTACGCGCGGCTAGGTCGCGGTCAAACTGGGTGGCCGTCACTTCCAGGGTTTTATTTTCGGCTAAGCGGCGGGCGGTTTCTTTAACAACGGCAAAGGCTTCGGGCAATATATTCAGCAAGATTGCTTCAAGTTCCTTATTACGATCTTTCTCTAACTTGTCGAGCTCGGTATACAGATCAACCTTTTCGCTTACATCCAGGTCAGGATTTTCAACCTGTGCTTTAATGTTCTGTATCTGCTCATCAATACCGGCAAGGCCGCTTTTTATCCGTTCTTTAAAATCGATGGTTTTAGCGCGGAGCTCATCGTTGCTGATATTGCCAAGCTTTGAAAACTCATTTTTGATCTTCTCGACTATAGGTTGTATACTCTTTACGTCTCTGTCTGATTTGCTTCCGAAAAGCTTGCTGATAAATCCCAACATGGTTTATAGTTTGTATTTAAAACATGGCTTAATCAACAATTAAGCCATTGATGGTTAAAGGCCATAATGACAGGCGAAGGTACGCTTTTTGGGGCGAAAAGGTAAAAGAAATGTGCAGATGTGCAGATGCGAGAATGTGCGGATGATTTTTGCTATCACTGATCAGAAAACACCTGTAATTTGCATATCTGCACATTTGCAAATTTGCACATTCACTTAAACACATTTATCTATCTTTGCCCCATGAATATCCTCATTATCGGTAGCGGAGGCCGCGAAAGCGCTTTTGCCTGGAAACTGGCGCAAAGCCCCAATTGCTCACAATTGTTTATTGCTCCCGGTAATGCGGGCACAGGTCAGTATGGCAAAAATGTAAACCTGAAGGTTACCGATTTTGCCGGCATCCGCGATTTTGTGCTGCAAAAGCAGGTTGACCTGGTTTTGATTGGCCCCGAAGAACCGTTGGTAAAAGGTATCCACGATTTCTTTTTAGCCGATGCGCAGTTGAAGAGCATCCCGGTGATAGGGCCGCAGCAGGAAGGCGCGCAGCTTGAAGGCAGTAAAGATTTTTCGAAACAATTTATGTTTCGGCATAACATCCCAACGGCCGCATCCCAAACATTTACTAAGGATACATTGGATGAAGGTTTAACCTATCTGGCTAAAGCCGGATTACCTGTTGTACTTAAAGCCGATGGCCTGGCTGCCGGTAAAGGCGTGTTGATATGCACCACCTGGGAAGACGCCCAGCACGAATTGAAAGCCATGCTTGCTGACGCAAAATTTGGAGAAGCCAGCAGCAAAGTAGTAATTGAACAATTTTTACAAGGTATTGAGCTATCGGTATTTGTGATGACCGACGGCAACCATTATAAAATATTGCCGTCTGCCAAGGACTATAAACGCATAGGCGAAGGCGATACTGGTTTAAATACCGGTGGCATGGGTTCGGTTTCGCCGGTACCGTTTGCCGATGATGCCTTTTTGCAAAAGGTTGAGCAACGAATCGTTATCCCAACCGTTGAAGGGCTGAAAAAAGAGAACATCCCTTACAAAGGTTTCATTTTTATCGGTTTGATGAACTGCGACGGCGAGCCCTATGTAATTGAATATAACTGCCGCATGGGTGACCCGGAGACCGAAAGTGTAATGCCGAGGATCGAGTCGGACCTGGTGGATTTGCTGCTGGGTGTCGCCAACGGTGACATCGACCAGCGTGAGCTCAAAATATCACCCAAAACAGCGGCGACCGTAATGTGCGTGGCAGGTGGTTATCCCGGCGAGTACGTTAACGGCAAAGCAATAAGCGGCATTGAGAACGTGCGCGACTCGATCGTTTTCCAGGCAGGTACTGTATTAGATGGTGAAGAAGTAAAAACTGCCGGCGGCCGTGTTTTGGCGGTAACTACCTTGCAGGATAATTTGTTTGAAGCCTTACAGCATGCTACAACCGATGCGGCACGTATATATTACGATGGTGTTTATTTTAGGAGGGATATCGGGTTTGACCTGATTTAGTTTTCAGTTGAGAGTTGTCGGTGGTCATTGGGCTTTTGCGCCCTAGCCGATAAAGATTGACAAAATGCGGCAGATACTTCTCAGGAGGCATTATAAAATGTAATCTTGTTTACAACAAGTAAACCGTTGCCGCTACTAACAAAAAAACTTCTGCCGCTCTTTTGACTTACCTCGTGAATAGTATGAACAGCCCCGCCACCTTGTATCGCATCGTTTGTCGATATCAACATTAGCTCGGGTTGCTTCCAAGTTTTTTTGTGGTTGCTTTGTTGCATGCTTAGCTGTTTTAAAAAGTAAATTTAACTATTTAAGTCATAGCATTCTGATATGCCGTTGAACCGTGCCTGGACGCCACCGGATATTGAAGAGACGCGTGTACCATTACCCGTATGGATCTCTTTCGAGGCACAGTTCGGGCCACCACCTTGGATGTCGCCGGCCGGCATCAATAATACCCCGGTCTTTCCTTATTTCAGCACCTCAGCCAATTTAGCTTCCAGATCGGCACCACGCAGGTTTTTGGCGATGATCTTTCCGGCAGGGTCAATCAGGTAGTTTTGCGGTATCTGGCTTACTTTATATAGAACGCCTACCTGGTTGGCCCAGAATTTAAGGTCGGATACCTGTGTCCAGGTCAGGCCGTCGTCTTTGATTGCTTTCAGCCAGGCCTCTTTGCCGTTCTCTCTATCCAGCGAAACACCTAAAACCGTAAAGTTTTTGTTTTTATACTGATTATAAACTTTCACTACGTTCGGGTTTTCCTGGCGGCAGGGGCCACACCATGATGCCCAGAAATCGATCAGCACATACTTGCCGCGGAACGACGACAGGCTAACCGGTTTGCCCGAAGTATCTGCCTGGGTAAACTCGGGCGCTATCGAGCCCACTGCCGTGGTTTTTGCGATATCCAATACCTGCTTAAAAGCTACGCCTGCTTCAGTAGCACGCACTTCGGGAGTTAATGTATTGAATACTTTTTCCATTGCAAACGGGTCGGTGGAATTATTATTGAGGCTACCCAATACGGCCAAACTCATAAAGCTGCCGGGGTTTTCGGCAACGAATTTGCGCATGGTTATTTCTTCCTGATCCATCGCTACCTTATACTTACGCTGTATAGCATCCTGAAAATACGGGCTGATCTTTAACGCGTCGCTGGCCGTATCGGCTTCTCGTAAAACAGCGGCTTTCGCCTCGTTGGTAGGTTTTAAAGCCACCATCAGCCTTTGGTTATCGTCGTTTACTTTCGAACCTGTTACTGTAGCTCTAGCTAACGAATCGGCGCTGGTTAAGGTGATATTACCTTTTTCGATATAAAAGTTCAGCAGATCTGATCCACGCGGAATGTTATTCAGCCCTGTGCCTTTGGCATTGATCACGATAATGGCACTTACCGGGCTGTTTACATGGCCATGAAAGTTGGCCTCGCCATTAACTATAGCCGATGAATCGATGATGTTTTTACCGGCAACCTGGTAGCCCAGGTAAACTTTGGCAGGCGCGCCGATGGTACCTATCTTGGTTTTTAGGGTAAAATTATCAGCAGTAGTTTGAGCAAAAACAATGGCCGGAATGATGGCCAGCAGCATTAAAAATATTCTCTTCATTATCAGTTGTTTACAATTCTATACCAGCTTCTGGTAAGTGCGCCACCAAAGATCGGGTAATTCGCCCGATACGGCAAGGTTATAATCCTCATAGCGGCAGGGCACCAAATGGAAGCGCTCGTTTTTCGAGCCCCCGGTTGGATAAGGCACCTGCATCCACCAGCGATCGCTTTTTTTACTTTTCACAAATACCAGTTCATGATCCTCGTGTGTTAAACTGGTTTTATAGATCAAATATTGTGAGCGTGGCTGTAAAGGGAAATCTTTTTTACGGTTATAAAAGCCATCAATAAAGTACCATATCATTTGCGACAGCAAAATAGCTGTTTGGCCATTGTTATCATAAGCCGGGTTAAACTCGTAAAAACCTATCGAGCTTAATTTGTCGTTAAAACCGGCGTAACGGCAAAGCTGGCAGGCTTCCTCGCCGTAAAAACCATTGGGCGTGGCGTTGATGTTACCCGGCGCGTCGGACGAACGGATGGCGCCCATATCAAAACTGATCATACTCGCGTTACGGATAATCGGCTCAGCCACATTGATCTGTCCGCTCAGTTCGCCCAAACGGTGCACATCAAAAAACAGCTTTTCCATCACCCGCAAGCTTTCCTGGCTGGTAAAATAGGTTTGATAACCCAGGTTGCTGTAATTGAACAGGTAGTTCGGTTCGTGCAAAAATATTTTATTGAGGTACGAGTTTGAGGTAGTTTCCAGGCTTTGCCCGGCAAAATCATCATCAAGATCAAACTGCGCGTCGATGGTTACCACATCAACCTTTTGCTCCAGATCTTCGTAACCCATGTACTGGGCATAAGTCAAATCCTGCCCGCCGCCGATGATCACGGGTACAATATTGTTCTTTACCAACTCACTAACAATGGTTTTTAGCGCGAAGTAAGTATCGGTTACCGTAGCGCCCTGGCGGATATTACCCAGATCGGCAATTTTGATGGTATAACTACCCTCATGCAATTGGTACAGGCGTTCGCGCACATAGTCGGGTGCGAGGCCACAGCCTGAGTTATCGATGGCCTGCCGGTCCTCAAGCACGCCTATTAAGGCTATATCGGGCTTGTTTTCATCCAACGACGGGAAATCAACTGAATAATGGTTGATCTTAACACCAAGCTGGCTGGTATAATAACCCTTTTTAGGGGTGATTTTTTTCAGATCGATGGGTGTAAAGAAATCAATTAGCGACATATAGCTGTAATCAAACGATCAAATATCAACTTATTTTGCATTAAATTGCACCGATTTTAAAAAATTAAGAGGATGATACTGGTAACAGGCGCGACAGGTTTTTTAGGTGCGGAAGTAACCCGGCAAATTACCGCTGCAGGCGATGATGTGGTCTGCACCAAACGCCTAACATCGGTCATCCCGGCTATATTAAAGCCTTATGCCGACAAGATAACCTGGGTTGAGGCCGATATGCTGGATGTTTTTGCTTTAGAGGATGCCTTGCAGGGTGTAACGCAGGTTTACCATTGCGCGGCATGGGTATCATTTAACCCGGCGTATCAAAAAGGAATCATTAAAACCAATGTAGAAGGTACGGCAAACCTTGTTAACCTGTGTATACAATATAATATTCGCTTGGTGCATGTAAGCTCAATAGTAGCCATAGGCGATGCTAAACCCGGCAACCTGATCACTGAAAACAACCACCGCGAAGAAACCCCACACGAGGACGGCTACGCCATATCAAAATACGAAAGCGAAATGGAGGTTTGGCGCGGTATTGCCGAAGGGTTGAACGCCGTGGTGGTAAACCCATCGCTCATTATCGGCGTTAACGCCGGCACGGGTGGCACCGGCGCTATTTTTAACCAGGTGCGCAAAGGTTTAAAATATTATACCCGTGGCAGTTTAGGTTGGGTTGATGTGGAGGATGTGGCCCATTGTATGATAGCCCTGATGAACAGCGATATCAAGGCCGAGCGCTACATTATCAGCGCCGAAAACCTGGAATATAAACAAGTTTTTGACGAAGCGGCCCGTTGCTTTGGTGTTAAGGCCCCTCAAACCGAAGCACGGCCATGGATGCTTAGCCTGGCCTGGCGGGCGTCGGCTGTGGCGAGTTTTTTAGCGGGTAAACCCAAAGGCATCGATAAAACATCGGCGCAAGCTGCATCAAAAACCACACAGTTTAACAACAGCAAAATAAAACAAGCCACTGGCATTAAGTTTAAGCCGATTAACTTATCGATTAAGGAGATTTGCGAGGCGTTGAGATAGCCTTGAGTCGGGAGTTCTAAGTCCGGAGTCAAAAAAACGCACGTCATTGCGAGCGATAGCGCGGCAATCCCCAATAAGTAGAGTGGCCTTGCATGCTGATCTTACTGTCAGAGATTGCTTCGTACCTCGCAATGACGCTTTAAGAGCGAGATCGGCTTTCCGACATCAGACTTCTGTCTTCTGCCTAACACACTAATCGCAAAAAGACTACCAACCTTGTGGTATTTTTTAGCACCTTTGCACACATCTGCATAAAGAATAAATGAGTCCATACTTTATTATAGATTTCGACAGCACTTTTACCCAGGTTGAGGCTTTGGATGAGCTGGCTCGCATATCGCTAAAAGATCATCCCGACCGCGAAAAAATTTACAAACAGATTGAGGACCTGACCAACGCCGCCATGGAAGGCAAACTCTCGTTCTCCGAAAGTTTGGAAGGCCGTGTAAAGCTGCTTGAGGCTAATCAGCATCACCTCAAACTATTGATCCGCCATTTAAGGCGCAAGGTTTCGGCTTCGTTCTCGCGCAATAAAAACTTCCTGCGCGATCATCAGGATAAAGTGCTCATTGTTTCGGGCGGATTTAAGGAGTTCATCATCCCGGTTGTTACCGAGTACCATATTAAAAAAGAGAATATTTACGCCAACACTTTTGTGTTTGATGAGGAAGGCAAGATCATCGGTTACGATAAAGAGAACCCACTTTCGCAGGAGGGCGGCAAGGTTAAACTGCTGAAGAAACTGAACCTGCCGGGCGAGATATTCGGCATTGGCGACGGGCATTCTGATTTCCAACTGAAAGAATCGGGCATGATCGATACGTTTTTCGCTTTTACCGAAAATATCGAGCGTAAATCGGTAGCCGAAAAAGCCGACCATGTTACGCCTAGTTTAGACGAGTTTTTATACCTCAATAACTTCCCGAGGGCGATATCGTACCCTAAAAACCGCATCAAATGTTTGGTAGTAGGCAAAGTTGGCGACGAAGCCCTGAGTTACCTGGAAAAAGAAGGTTATAATATCCGCGAACGTAAAACCATTGAGGATAAGTACCTTCAAGAGGCCGGCATTTTGTTTTGCGACGAAGATACCCAGCCTACGCCCGAGCAGTTGATTGCCGCGCCAAGATTAAAGGTGATTGGTTGTTTTGGCAAAGTACAGAGCCGCAAACTGGCCGAAGTGGCCTGCGAAAACGGTATTATTATTTTTGACGACCCGCGCCATAACCCGCGCAATGTCGAGTTTTTACCGCGCCGCGTGATGGATTTTATGAACGAGGGTAAAACGTATCTGAGCTGCAATTTCCCCGAATTGCAACCACCACGTGTGAACAACGCGCACCGTTTAATACACATCCATAAAAACGTGCCGGGTATTTTGGCTAAGATAAATGATGTTTTTGCCAAGCACGATATCAACATCGTAGGCGAGTTTTTGGTAACAAACGCGCAAATAGGCTATGTAATTACCGATGTTAATGCCGGTTACGACGAACTGGTGCTAAGCGCGCTGAAAAAGATACCGCATACTATTAAGTTCAGGCTGCTATATTAAAGTACACAAAGGCGTGAAGGCGCCAAGTTTTTCTTAAGGTTCTTTCTTCGCGCCTTTGCGCGAGCTTACTTTTCTTCCTCTTTCAACGGCACCACCAGCACTGGTACAGGCGAGTGGCGCACTACATCTTCGGCTACACTGCCCATAAAAAAACGATCGAGGCCGCTGCGGCTATGCGTACCTAGTACCACCAGGTCGGCATCAAAGCGGGCAATGCAATCGAGTATAGCGTCTGTTGTCGAACCAAATTCGTTAAACTGGGTAACGTGCAGATCGTCGGCATATTTTTTAATGGTATCCTCAATCAGTTTGCTGGAATATTCCTGCTGAACGTTCAATATCTCGGGCTCGTCCACACCAAAGGTAGGCATTATGGAACCTACCATGCTTGGGTCGGTAGGTTGCGATATCACAACCGGCTCGGTGATATGTACCAGCCCCACCTGCGCATTATAAGTATGTGCCAGATCGAAGCCGTATCGGGCGGCATTTTCGGAGTATTTACTATCGTCGATGCCTATCAGTATCTTTTCAAATTTCATGACTGTTGTATTAGGTTACTTGTTATAACAACGCACCGCCAATATGTTTTAAAAAAGCGCTTAAAGTTTGTATTTACCGAACTTTATTCGAAAATACCCCGCTGGTTCGACACCGTTTTTTTGTGAGGTATAGATGCCAGAATGGCCGCTGGCCAGGTAAGCCACAATGCAAGCTACGGCGAAGAAAACCACATGCCCGGGGCCAAACAGCTCGACACCCATTATAGTGCAGGCTACCGGCGTTTTGGTCGCACCGGCAAATACGGCTATAAAGCCCAGAGCGGCGAATAAACTTACCGGCGCGTTTAGCAGACCGGCCAGGGTATTACCCAGTGTAGCGCCTATGTAAAATAGAGGCGTAACCTCGCCGCCTTTAAAACCCATGCCCAGCGTTATTGCGGTGTAGATGAGTTTCCAGAACCAGCTTAACATATCGGCGCCACTATGCGCAAAGGCCGAAACAATAGTTACCGCGCCGGGGTATTCGGGCTGTACGCCCAGGCTCAGGTAATCTGGCTTGCCCAATATAAAGGTTAGGCCGATAATGATGATGGCGCCACAAACTGGTATCAGCCAGGTTATTTTGATGAGTTTTAAAGCGATTTTTTTTATGCGGTGTGTGGTTTCGGCAAACAGGATGCTGGCCAGGCCAAAACAGGCAGCCGCCACGATAACTTTAAAGAACAGCAGCAATGTATTACCAATATTAGCTTGCTCAAAGTAATGCCCGGCCGATACATAATCGATATGATAAGGCGTATGTTGGATATGCCATGCCGAAACGGTAAAATCGCCGGCAAAGCCAGCCACCAGGCAAGGCAGCAGGTACGAATAATGCACCCGGTTGAGGGTTAAAACTTCGATAGCGAATATCGCTCCGGTCCACGGCGTACCGAACACCGCGCCAAAACCAGCCGCTATACCCGCGGTCAGCATGGTACGCATTTCGATAGGGTCGAGCTTAAACAGATCGGCAAAAAGGTGGGCTACGCTGCCGCCTATCTGCACGGCCGTACCTTCGCGCCCTGCTGAGCCGCCGAACAAATGGGTAATCACCGTCGTCACCAAAATAAGCGGCGCCATGCGTTTAGGTACGCCGGCACCGGGGCGGTGTATTTCATCAATGATCAGGTTATTACCCTTCTCGGCCGATTTGCCATATAGTTGATACGCAAAGTGGATACCTATCCCCGCCAAAGGCAATAAATACAACAACCAGGCATGCTGAAACCTGTAGTGTATGGCCCAGTTGAGCAGCCACAAAAACAAGGCCACCATGCTGCCTATAGCTGCAGAAACGGGGATGACCAATAAAATGCGGTGGGTAATATACCGGATGATTGAAGTTTGATGATTGGTGTTTGGATAAAGCATGACGTACCTGTAAAATAAATAAAAATTTATCTGGCAGGCGTCATCAGCTTTACAGCGGTTCAATTAGGTGGTACACCATCACCTTTTAGTATGTCTCAAAAATCAGGAAAAAGATCGGCAAAAACAATATCAGTTTAAGCGGATGCCCTCAAATATCGGTTTAAAATATTCCTGCACGTTGGTTTGATGCACCGCAACCGTTTTGTTGAACACAAACGAACTGAGTTTGATGGTACCATCAATATTGACCGCGCTTTTGCCCGAAAAAATATTAGAGAGCGAAAGTATCTCACCAGGATGCAGCAAACTGATCTTCACGCTAACCGGATGATCAGCAGATGAATTGCCTTTGATAACAATAGGCGGCGAGGTTTGGGAGATGTGTGCCACTACGCGGTTATCGGCCAGTATATCCATTTCGGCTTCGTTAGCGGTGATGTTATAACCATTAGTATTTTGTACAGGTACAACGGCTTCCAGTTCGATACCCGTAAGGCCGATACTTTTAACGTTGATGTTGTGCACATCGCCTATCTTAAGTGGTTTTGGGCTGCCGCAACTGCTAATGAATATAGCCAGGGCTATAAAACCCAATAAATATAGATAATTACCGGTTTGCTTTTTCATGAAGATATAACGTAAAACTCAGCATAATGATCTTAAAAAAAATAAATTTATTTACAAAACTGACATTGGCACTGGCAATATGCGGGGGATATTTTTATTTTTACCCTTATACCAAACACATCTACCCATCCTCCAAAAATGAGATTAGCGCATTTATTGTTGATACACTCTAACCCTCAGCAAACTCAACGCTTAGTTAACAGATTGCACCACGCGGATGCCGATGTGTATATCCACCTGGATGCCAAGGCCAGCATAAACGAGTTTGCCCATATTGCAGAGACGACCCCAAATGTGTTTTTTATTCAGAAGCGGGTTACGGTTGTTTGGGGCAATTACAGTATGATCGAGGCCGAGCTGAATGGCTTTGCCGAAATACTGGCCACCAACAAAAAGTACAGTCACATTAATTTATTAAGTGGCGCCGATTATCCATTGAAAAGCGCAGCTGAAATCCAGAAGTTTTTTTTCGCTAATGCGGATAAAAGTTTTATGCGCCATTTTGCTATTCCACAGGACTGGGACGAGCCGGTATCGCGGCTGCAGAAATATAATTTTGGCGATTTTAATATCCCGGGCAAACACCAATTGCAGGCATTGGCAAACCGGTTTTTACCGGCCAGAAAATTGCCGGTCAACTTGCAGATATACGGCCGCTCACAGTGGTTTACCATTACTCCGGGGGCTGCTCAATTTTGCATCGATTATTTAAAAGCTTATCCAAAAATACAACGTTTCTTTAAACTCACCTGGGCTGCCGATGAGTTGATATTTCAGACGCTACTGCTCAATTCGCCTTTGCGCGACAGTATAGTAAACGATCACCTGCGGTATATCCGTTTCAGGCGTGGTGATTCGCGCCCGCATACACTCACTATGGCCGATGTGGAAATACTGACTGGTTCGGGGAAATTTTATGCCCGAAAGTTTGCCCCCGAAATTGATACGGCAATTATGGACGTACTTGACAGGTTAGCCAGCAAAGCCTAGTTAATATTTTTTACTATATTTAATATGCGTATCAATCAAAATAAGTACAAATTAAATGCCTTTTAAGCAAACCGGTACTTAATTACAAGTTAATCTTTTTTGTTTAGTGAATTATTTATAATTTTCGCATACCTTAATTAGGCAGGTAACTAAACAAGCCCTGCTAACGTTTAAACGTAGTTAACCATATCTAAAAAAAGAACGTATAAGTTTGAGCCCTATGGTAAGCTTATTGCTTCTTTTTTGCAATACCGTAAAAATTTTGAATACTATAACTGAGTACCTTAATCCCCGGGCCCTTGGTAATTTAATAAGCGAACAGGCTCGTAAGTCGCCCGATAGCTTAGCTGTTAAATTTAAGGATATTACCCTCACCTATAAAAGCTTAAATCAGCAGGTTAACCAGTTGGCAGCATTGCTTATCAGCCAAAATATTAAAGTTGGAGATAAGGTGGGCGTAGCCCTTGACCGCTCCGCCCAAATGGTAATTAGTTTGCTGGCTGTCATCAAAGCCGGGGCTGCGTACGTCCCGCTCGATCCTGGTTTTCCGGCTGACAGGCTAAATTTTATGCTTACCGATTCGGAAGCAAGTTTACTCATCACATCAAAACAATATACCGGCTTGTTTAATACGCAAGCCGGCCAATTATTTATAGATGACGCTCTGGCGCAATCGGCAGCTTTTGGCGTTGATGAGCCCGAAGTTAACGTGCAGGGTACCGACCTGGTGTATATTTTGTATACATCCGGTTCAACCGGCCTGCCAAAAGGGGTACAAATCACACATCAAAACCTCAACAATCTTTTATATAGCTTCCAAAATAGGCCGGGTATTGGTCCGGATGATGTTCTATTGGCCGTAACTACTATTTCATTCGATATGTCGGTAGTAGAGCTGTTTTTACCTTTGGTATCCGGAGCGCTATTGATCATAGCCAGCTCTGAGGCTGTAAAAGACGGGCGCTTGCTACTCGATACTCTAAAAAAGGAAAAAGTAACCATTATGCAAGCTACGCCCTATACCTGGCGGATGATTATCAGCGCTGGTTGGGATCAACCCTTGCCCATAAGGGTATTTTGTGGCGGCGAACCCATGACCAAAAAATTAGCCAGCAGCTTGCTGGCAGTTTGTACAGAACTGTGGAATATGTACGGCCCCACCGAAACTACCATTTACTCGATCATTAAGCAGGTTACCACAGCCACCGAAGATATTACCATAGGTAAACCAGTAAATAATACACAGGTTTATATTTTAAATGAACAGTTGAAACCCGTTACACCAGGCGAGGTGGGCGAAATATGTATAGGCGGCGCCGGGCTTGCGCGTGGCTATTATAACCGGCCCAAACTAACGGCCGAAAAGTTTGTAAGCTATCATACCGATGGCGATCCGGATTATAAGATTTACCGTACCGGCGATTTAGGCAGGATAACCGCCGATGGTGATATAATGTGTCTTGGCAGGATAGATCAGCAGATCAAGATACGTGGTTTTCGTATCGAAACAGAAGAAATTGAGCATAATCTATCCAAGCTTGATAATGTTAACGAGGCGGTTGTGGTGGTACACACTGATGCCCTGGACAATCAGCGCCTTGTAGCTTATGTGCAGCTAAAGAACGATACGTTAAAAATAGATCAGCAAGATTATACAGCTATTTGGACAGATACTTTACGTGGCAAACTGCCTGATTATATGCTGCCACATTTTTATGTAATTATTAAAGAACTGCCTTTAACACCTAATGGCAAAATTGACAGGAAAGCATTGCCCAACCCGGTTATCGAAGCGCATGCATCGATGGAGGATATTATTGCGCCGGTCACCGAAACCGAGAAAATGCTCACCCAGTTGTGGGCAAAATATCTGGGCGTAAAAAATATCAGCATTACCGATAACTTTTTCGACCTGGGCGGGCATTCGATGGTTGCCGTACAGGTGATGGTTGAGGTTGAAAAACTAACCGGCCAACGCTTTCCGATCGCGCTGCTTTTTGATCATCCTACTATACAGCAACTTGCTGGCTGGATTGATAAAAAGGATAAGGACATTGCCTGGAAATCGCTCGTGAAGATAAAAGAGGGCGGCAAAAAAACACCCCTGTACCTGATTCATGGCGAGGGCTTAAACCTGCTGGTTTTTAGCGGCCTGGCCAACAACCTCGGTCCCGGGCAACCTGTTTATGGCCTGCAATCGCTCGGTCTGAACGGGTTTGACGAACAACAGGACACGATTGAAGATATCGCGGCCCATTATAACAGCGAAATTTTAGCCGATAACCCCAATGGTTCTTATGCTATTGTAGGTTATTCGTTAGGCGGGTATATCGCTATAGAAATGGCGAAACAGCTTGAAGCGCAGGGTAAAGAAGTTAAGTTATTGGGCATGATAGATACTAACCTGCAGGCATCAGATGGCGACACTACGCTTGCGCGTATTTTCACCAAAGTTAAGCGGCAGTTCCCCAAAGCATTATTTATTATCAAAAAGTTGTTTAGCGACCCGGCTGCAACCCTGGCTTATCAAACCAAACTGATCAGCCTAAAGGTGAGAGAGCTTTTCGAGAAAGAAAAAAGCTACAAGGGAAGCTACCTCGAAGGCATTCCGGCATTTATGGGTAAACTGGTTGAAAAGCTGCGTACTGCTGTTGCTAACTATAAAGTTACCCCATACAACGGACGCATATTTTTATTTAAAGCAAGAACCAGGATTTATTTTGTGGATGATTTTAAAACATTGGGCTGGAGCCGTATTGCAAAAAAAGGTGTTGTAGTTAACGAAGTGCCGGGCGATCATAAAAATATGCTGCTGTCGCCGAACGATCAACAGTTCGCCAAAATATTGCAGAAGGTTTTAGACGAAAATGTAAATGACTGATCTACCCCGATATTAGCAGCCAGCACACTGTGTTTAAAAGATTTGATAATTTTTAAAAAGTTGTCAAATCTTTGCCGCCACAAAATTATCGTAATTTAGCCCTTAGTTAACCGGCCCTGATTATGCATATCACTCCCGAAATTGAGGAACGTTTAAAGCGTTTGCAGGATAAATACGAGGCTATGGGCCAGGATATGGTATCGTACCTGGATGGCCTGCTGCACGCCGATTTTTTAACTTATTGGGATTATATTCACCTGGATACGTTACTCAGTTTGCAGAACCCCAAAACCCCTTTCCCGGATGAGGAGATCTTTATCATCTACCACCAGATAACCGAACTGTACTTTAAACTGGCTTTGCACGAGTGCCGGCAGATAGTCCAACATGTGGCGCTCACCACCGAATTCTTCGCCGCCCGGCTTAAACGCATCAATCAGTATTTTGAAGCTTTGACACACTCGTTCGGAATTATGGTGGACGGGATGGAGAAAGAGCAGTTTTTGCAGTTTCGGATGTCGCTGTTACCGGCCAGCGGTTTTCAGAGCGGGCAGTACCGCATGATCGAGATCCACGCTACCGATTTCATTAACCTCGTAGCTCAAAACAAACGCGAAGAGCTGCGCCATGCCCCGCTTACCGAACAGTTTGAATACGTCTATTGGAGATTTGGCGCTACCGAACTATCTACCGGCAAAAAAACATTGACGCTAAAACAGTTCGAAAAAAAGTATGCCAAAACGTTCATTGAACTGGGCGAGGCATCCATTAACAATAACTTTAACGCGCTGCTGGCTCAACTTAAAAACAAAGGCGAAGATACCCGTGCCCTTGAAAACGAACTGCGCCGGTTTGATGTGCAGGTGAACGTAAACTGGCCGCTAGTGCACTATAAATCGGCGGTGCGCTACCTTAACCGCGAACCCGAAGAGATTAAAGCTACCGGCGGTACCAACTGGCAAAAGTATTTGCCTCCACGCTTTCAGAAGCGGATATTTTACCCGGAATTGTGGACTGTTGAGCAGGTTGAGAGCTGGGGGAAGGCTTGGGTGGAGGATGCGTTGAAATCGCCATTAGATAGAAGCTGATACTCCCGATAGCTATCGGGGTGGCTAATGTCTTGTGTAGTATGTATGGATAGCACGGCCAGCAGGGAACGCTCTTAATTTTAAATTAAAAGCAACTTAAAGGTTAACAGCCGCCATCGCCAATTACCCTTTTTTGAAAAACAATTTTACCGCCGTTCTTTATTGTAATAATGGCATTGAAAGTGTAATATTCGTCATCCCTTAGCTTTTGATCTAATTTATCTATGATCAGCTCATAGCTTTGGTAAAAAAGGCCAATATGTTTTTTGTTTCTTACTCCCTTACCAGGCTTAAACTTTACCATCCTACCATTTAACGATACCAGTACTTGTTCAAAATTATCAACAGCAATAAAAATTCCTTTTTTCTTATCTTTTTCAGTGAAGTAGAAACTGTCGCCGCAACCCGTCATTTCATCCGGGACATGATTAAAAGTTAATAACTGCGCTGGCTGTGTTTTAGGCAGCATATAAGAACTTGTACCTGTATAAAAAAGTACAAGTAATGTAAAAACCTGTTTCATTCATTTTACCTTTTGGTTACACTAAGTTATTATTTATTAAAGCAAAAGCCGTAAATTGCGCTTTTCTAATACAAATCTCTAAATGTTATGACAGAGACACTCGACATCAGTATCACCAAAGTTGCCAAATCGCGTTTAGCAGAAACCGATTTTAACAACCTGCCTTTTGGCCGCACTTTTAGCGACCACATGTTTGTTGCAGATTACGCCGACGGCGAATGGAAGAATTTCCAGATCGTCCCTTACGGCGATATTGCATTAAGCCCTGCTATTTCGGCCATTCACTATGGACAGTCGTTTTTTGAAGGGTTGAAAGCTTACAAGCACGTCGATGGCAAGGTCTCTGTCTTCCGTCCGTATATGAATGCCGCTCGCTTCAACAAATCGGCCGAGCGTTTGTGCATGCCCGAACTGCCCGAGGATATCTTTGTACAAAGCATTGCCGCGTTGGTTGATCTGGACAAGGATTGGATCCCGGCAAAACCAAACCATTCGTTATACATCCGCCCGTTTATGTTCGCTACCGATCCTTACCTGGGCGTAGCGCCATCAAAAACCTATAAATACATGGTGCTTACCGGCCCAACTGGCCCGTATTTCAGCAAAACTCTAAGGGTAAAGATCGAAACGCATTTCTCGCGCTCGACCGAAGGTGGTTTTGGTTATGCCAAAGCAGCCGGCAACTATGGCGGCGCTATGCTGCCCGCTAAAAAAGCGGTTGACGAAGGTTACGACCAGTTGATCTGGACCGACAGCAAGGAACATGCCTACATGGAGGAACTGGGTGCTGCAAACGTGATGTTTATACTGGATGGCAAATTGATCACCCCTTCAACCCGTGATACCATTTTAAAAGGAGTAACCCGCGATACCGTTTTAGCCCTGGCACGCGAGTGGGGTTATACCGTTGAAGAGCGCCGTGTAAGCGTAGCCGAAGTTTTAGAAGGCGCTAAAAACGGCAAGTTGACCGATGCTTTCGGCGCAGGAACTGCCGCTACCATCGCCCCCATTGGTGAGATAGAGCACGAAGGGCAGTTATATACTCTACCTGATCCATCGCAACGCGAGTTTTCGAAACGGGTACTGAAAACTTTAGATGAGATCCGCTACGGTGTTATCGCCGATCCTTACGGCTGGAACTATATGGTTTAATAAGAACTCTCATTTATAAGAAAGGCGATCCGAATTGAAGTGCCCCCAAATAGTGTCTAACTTTTTGGGGGCAGTCTAGAATGGATCGCCTTTTATTTTTTACTATTAAGAATTGTCATTTCGAGCGATAGCGAGAAATCTTCTTTGATTTGCAAATCCGCAGGCACAGTCGCAGAGGATCTCTCACTATCGCTCGAGGTGACAATTGTGTTTTGGTGATCAGTTATATAGCAGATCCGTAATCATCACCGCGTCACTTTTCGGGAAAGCCTCGGCTCGTTTGGTGTATTTGGGGTCTTTGTATTTCTGCCCGGCCAATACCAGCAGCAGGTACATTTCTTCCTTGTTATACGGACTTATCTGTTGATGCTCCTTTGGTTTATCATCCAGCGCGTACGGGATAATATAATCCAGCGCTTTATGTATGCTGCGGCCATCGGGGGTAGCGTAATCCCAAATATCAACACCGGCGCGGTCGCCCAGCAGGGCAACGTTAAACCACGCCATAATATTAAAGGTGCTATAGCCATAAGCGTTGGTACGCGCCAGTTCAAGTGGCTCCTGTCCATCGGGTTCAATTTGTACCGGTACGCGTTTAAAAGTAGCGGTAAGCAATTGTTTAGCCAAAGGCATATCGCCGGTAAACAAGGCATAGTCGATAGTTTGGGTATCATAATGTATGCCGTGGTTATTTTTAGCATTATGCTCATCGTTACCGTTCTTACTGGTACGCAGCCATACCAGGTATTGCTTGTACCATTCTTTAATGCTGTTCAGGTCGGCAGTGGTGAATGACTTTGAGCCGGCCAGCAAACCCATCCAATCGGCCACCCAAGCCAACGATCGGCTTTCGATGATACCGATACCCCGGCCATCGTTAACGCCTAAAACAGCCTGCGCATAAGTAAGGCTTGGGTTCATTTTGGTATCCGGGTTTAAAAACCAAACGGTAAGCAGTTCCTTCATCTTGGCGGCATATTTTTCGTCGCCGGTAAAATAGTAGGCTAACGACAGGTATTTGCAGCGTTGATCCAATTCGCCCAGGTACTCATGGTCGCTGATGGTTTTGGTTTCGGGGTTATGCTGCCCGTCCTTGCGGATATAAGGCTTGCCGTCGGGTTTAGTAGGGTCGGGCCAAAAGTATGGCGCCAGGCTCATGTAATCGTGCTTCGATCCGCTTGGTGGAGTCTTGGTTTTTTCCATTACCGAGTGCGGCTGTTCGCTCAGCGCTTTGTTGGCTCTGTCGATCACTATGGCAACTTCTTTGATGATGGTAGGGTCGCCATTTTTGTATTTGGCTTTTTGCTGAGCGATATGCTGTGGATTGAGCAAATAAACAGTGGGCAGTTGCGCGTATGCGACCGGCAAAAACGCGGCAGTAATTAAAATAAGTAAAAAGGTTCTCTTCATAATTTGGGTGCTAATGGGTTTAAAATTACCACATTCGATCCAGTAAACAGCCTCAAGTAAAAAGCGTTACCAGATTGTTACAACTGTTGTTTTTACACTTGCAGGATGTTGTTGCAATGTTGGAAGGTTTTAACGTTGAAAGGTTAGGATTAAGGTCAACCAGCTCTTAGCTCATCAATAATAGCCTGGCAACCTGCTTCAACCATCTTAAAAACCGGTTCAAACTGGCTGTCGTTATAATATGGGTCGGGTACTTCTTTATCGCCTAAAAGCAGTTTCACTTTAGCAACATCAGCATCATTGCGTGCCAGCGAAAGCACATCGCTCAAGTTGTTCTTATCCATTACGTAAATAACGTCGTACTCATCAAAATCGCGCACCTTAAACTGCCGACAAACCTGTTTGCTGATATCGATACCATGCGCGCGAGCCGTGCGGGTGGAGCGCGGGTCGGGGCCCTGACCCACATGCCAGTTACCGGTGCCTGCTGAATCGACCGTCCAGTCGAGGCCATTATCCTGTGCCAGTTGTTCCATGATACCATGCGCCAGCGGCGAACGGCAAATGTTGCCCAAGCAAACCATTAGTATTTTCATTTAGATATTTTATATCAGGGTGTCATCCTGAGTTTGTCGAAGGATGGCAGCGAAGGCCATCGCACTATGGTTCGACACGCTCACCATGACACCCATTTTTCATTTCTGCTTACAACGGCTTCGGCACACAGCTTAACCGTTTCACCAATTTCACTTTGATAGGCAGGGTATTACCCAATGGTTGCATATTCAACACCGAATCGCCTTGTTTGGCAACCTTAAAATACTCCTCGTAAACACCGCTGTTAAAACAACCACCGGGATCTTTCAACGTATTGTTGGCATTGGCATAGAAGCCTTTTAAGTGCAGGGTATCCTTGCGCATTTCGTAATCACCCTTAGTGTATTCAAACCAATGTCCGCCTTTCATGCAGGTATCCGCACCGTAATTTATGGTGCTGAAGTTCTCCATCCGCACGAAAAAGCTATCGCAGCTAAAGGTAAAATGGTAAAGCGCATAGTTAATCAGCCGCTTTTCGCTTATCACCGAATCCTGTTTCCACTCGCCCTGCAAATAAACTGTGCCTTTGCCCTGGTACGAGGGGTTGAATTGGCAAGAAGGAAGAAGCAGAAAGCAGGAAGCAAGAAGCAGGAAGCTCTTCCTTAAGTCAAAATTCAAAAGTTTAAATTCAAAAGCCTTCCGCATTTTACAAATAAAAAAGCCCTCTCCTTACGGAGAGGGTTTATCTTAGATAGCAATATTATTTTAAACTGCCGATCATATCCTCAGGCCTTACCCATTCGTCGAATTGTTCGTTGGTGAGTAATCCCAGGCCAATGGCAGCCTCGCGTAATGAGCTTCCATTCTTCAGCGCGGTCTTAGCAATTTTAGCGGCGTTTTCGTAACCGATGTGCGGATTAAGCGCGGTAACCAGCATCAGCGAGTTTTCGAGGTGCTTTTTGATACCCTCGTAATTGGGCTCGATACCTTTAGCGCAGTGATCATTGAACGATACGCAGGCATCACCAATCAGGCGTGCCGACTGTAAAAAGTTGGCAGCCATTACCGGCTTAAACACGTTGAGCTCGTAATGGCCGTTTGACCCGCCTATCGAAATGGCCACATCGTTACCCATCACCTGCGCGGCAACCATGGTAACAGCTTCGTTTTGGGTAGGGTTTACTTTACCCGGCATAATGGATGAACCTGGCTCATTATCGGGGATATGTATTTCGCCAATACCCGAACGCGGGCCCGAAGCCAGCATACGGATATCGTTAGCGATCTTCATTAACGATACAGCGATTTGTTTCAGCGCGCCATGGCTCTCTACGATAGCATCGTGGGCAGCCAGAGCTTCAAATTTATTTTCGGCAGTGCGGAAAGGCAAGCCGGTAAATTTAGCAATATAGTCGGCCACCTTTACATCATAACCTTTAGGCGTATTGATGCCTGTGCCTACGGCGGTGCCACCCAGGGCTAATTCTGATAAGTGATCTAAAGTATTTCTTAAAGCTTTCAGACCGTGATCCAGTTGCGATACATAGCCCGAGAATTCCTGACCCAATGTTAGGGGCGTAGCATCCATCAGGTGAGTACGGCCAATTTTTACCACTGATTTAAAAGCTTCTGATTTTGCTTTCAGGGTATCGCGCAGTTTCTCGATACCAGGGATAGTTACATCGATCAGCATTTTGTATGCCGCGATGTGCATAGCGGTTGGGTAGGTATCGTTTGATGATTGCGATTTGTTCACATCATCATTCGGGTGGATGAAGGTTTTGCCTTCGCCCAGTTTGTTGCCTTGCAATACATGCGCGCGGTTGGCGATCACTTCATTCACGTTCATGTTCGATTGTGTACCCGAACCTGTCTGCCAGATCACGAGCGGGAACTCGCCGGCCAGTTCGCCGGCCAATATCTCATCGCATACCTTAGCAATCAGGTCGCGTTTTTCGGCAGGTAATACGCCGCAATCGGTATTGGTAAACGCAGCTGCTTTCTTAAGATAGGCAAAAGCGGCGATGATCTCTTTCGGCATCGAGGCCTCGGGGCCAATTTTAAAATTATTGCGCGAGCGCTCGGTTTGTGCGCCCCAGTATTTATCGGCAGGTACCTGTACCTCGCCCATGGTATCGTGTTCGGTTCTGAAACTCATGGTAGCAAAGATAATGTGATTTCACCTATTTATTAAGTTTGATTTCACCGATTTAAGAAGCATTACACAGATTTTTTAGAATTGATTCTACTGATTAAATAATAGCCGATAATCGGTGTGATCAATTACCAATCGGTGTAATCCTAATTAATATATTTGTGTAAACTGACCTGCTTATCTCATGAAGAAACTCATCTGCCTGTTATTTATCGGCACATCTTTGTTATCGGCTAAAGCACAACTCACACCGTTTGAGGCCCATAAGGATAGAAACTATACCGCAACCTACGCCGAGATCATCAGCTATTACCAAAAACTGGCTAAAGCACAGCCACAAATACGCCTGTTTAATTATGGCACCACCGATGTGGGCAAGCCGTTAACACTGATTGTGCTCGCGCGAGATAAGATATTCGATCCGGCACAGGCGCATCGTCAGAACAAAACCGTCATCATGGTGAACAACGGCATCCACCCCGGCGAACCCGAAGGTATTGATGCCAGCATGATGCTGGTGCGCGATATGCTGAAAAAGAATGCCCTGCCCAAAAACCTGGTGCTGTGCATAGTGGCGGTTTACAATATCGATGGTTGCCTGAACCGGGGATTATCGCGCATCAGCCAGAACGGGCCCGAGGCTTATGGCTTTAGGGGCAATTACCGCAACCTGGATCTGAACCGCGATTTCATCAAGGCCGACTCGCGCAACGCGCTCGCCTTTGAGCAGATATTGAATACCTGGCAGCCGCAGGTTTTCCTGGATAACCATACCAGCGACGGCGCCGACTATCAGTACGTAATGACACTGATTGAAACCCAAAAGGATAAGCAAAATCCCCTGCTAGCTGCTTATACCTCGAAAACTCTCACGCCCGAACTGTACAAACGCATGCAGGGCAGCGGGTATGAAATGATCCCTTATGTTGAAGGCGTCCGCGGTGTGCCCGATAGCGGGATTGTGGCTTTTTTAGAAACGCCGCGCTTTGCCACCGGCTATACCGCGCAGCACAACATTATTAGCTATATCACCGAAACGCATATGCTCAAGCCTTTCGATAAGCGGGTGTATGCTACTTACGATTTTATGCAGCACCTGTTTGATATCTGCGAACGCGATGCGACGGTGATCCGCAAACTGAAAGAACGCGTTGACGAGGAGACCAAGACCCAAAAGACCTATGCCATGAACTGGGACGTAGATATGGCGCATCCCGATACGCTGCTGTTTAAAGGCTATACTGCCGGCTATAAACCCAGCGACGTAAGCGGCCTGCGCCGTTTATACTATGATCGAACTAAACCCTACACCAAACCGATCCGGTACTTTGATAAGTATGTGGTTACCGCTACGGCAGATAAGCCCGTGGCTTATGTGATACCGCAAGCCTGGGGCAAAGTTATCGATCTGTTTAAGCTGAATCGCGTAGCTATGAAGCGCCTGGCACATGATACCACCCTCAATCTCGAAATGTATTACATTAGCGATATGCGTACGCCACAGCGCCCTTATGAAGGCCATTACCTGCACAGCAACGTTCAGGTTAAACCTACCACCATGCCGGTTAAATTTTTCGGGGGCGATTACGTGGTTTACACCAACCAGGCCATCAACCGTTATATTGTAGAAACGCTGGAACCTACGGGCGTCGACTCGTTCTTCGCCTGGAATTTTTTTGACTCGATACTCGGGCAAAAAGAGGGCTACTCCGATTATGTGTTTGAGGACATCGCCGCCGCACGCCTGAAAGCCGATCCCGAATTACAGAAAAAGCTGGAGGATGCACGCGCTGCCGATCCTAACCTGATTAAGAACGGCCGCGCTCAACTGAACATCATTTATCAGAATACGCCATCGTACGAAAAAACTTATATGCGGTATCCGGTAGGGCGGTTATTGAAAGATGTGCGGCTGGATTTGAAGTAACTTATCGTTTATCAATAAATAATTTCCATTTATCAATAATAAATGTTTAGGTTTGTGTATCAATCAAGCCTATCATGAAATCTAAAATCACTTCGGGTCTTATTGTCAATGTAATCATTGGGGTGGCATTGGGCCTTATGTTTTTAAGTTGGGCATTTTTAATGTTCCCACAAAATAACCATGGAACCGTTACCGATGATCAGGGATTTATGATCATTAATAATCTGCCGCCTTTAACGCCACCTGTTTCTGATAGCATTCCCTATTACCAGCACCAGCGTTTACAGGATAGTGTTATTCAGCTACGCACACTACATAATGGTGATGGGCCAAACACTGGTTCGGCTGCGAGCTTAGGTTTGTTTGGTACACAGTTCAGCAACTATTGCGACACTTGTTCTGTCAGCTACCAAAAAAACAATTGGCCCACACATTTTGAGATCGACAAAAAGCCCAAACAAAGCTACTTCGTACTTTCAGGGTGGAAATTGGGGCCTGGTCCACTTGGGTCCGATTCCATAAAATTCCATGTGGAGCATGGTCAGGCTTATCTGCGTAAGGCAGTGATCGATAGCACACGTCAAAACAAAAATGGTCCGATTGAAAGAATAGCTCATATACGCGACGTTAAGGTATCATTTGGTTATAATCGTGGCCTTAGCTGTATCACCATACCTATTAATTCCGGCACTAAAGATGTGCTCGACAAAGTCTTTATAGTTATCGCCATCTTACTCTTTCTATATTATATGTTTTTTGTGGTTGGCGGGTTTGTTAAATTTTTGATTGACGTAGCCCGCGGACGAACATTTACCGAAAAAAATATCCGCCGGCTTAAAATCATTGGCATCAGTCTTATCGCCTTCGAAACATTAATGTTTTTATCCAACTTGTGCATGCCGCTTATCTTTCATTCGTATTTTACCTGCGATGTTGTACTAAGCGAAAAAAGCTGGGACGGTTCGTGGAAATGGCTGATGGCAGGGGTAACTTTTTTATTATTGTACAAAGCTTTTCGTTCGGGTAAACGCATTCAGGACGAACAGGATCTAGTTATCTAACGATGCCTATAGTAGTAAATTTAGACGTGATGATGGCCCGGCGTAAAATGTCGCTAACCGAGCTGAGCGAGCGTGTGGGCATTACGATGGCTAACCTTTCCATATTAAAAACCGGCAAAGCCAAAGCTATTCGTTTCGATACCCTCGAGGCTATTTGCAATGCTTTGGATTGCCAGCCTGCCGACATACTGGAGTTTGTGAAAGAAGGTTAATAGTTGATTTTAAGTGTATCAAAAACACGTATTCTTTATAAAATAACTATGGCTTATCTGCTAACCCTGAAAGGTAGCGGATAAGCCATTTATCATGTAGCAATATTCTTTTAAAACCTCTTTTACGAGGCCATCATCATCCCACTAACCAGGCCGGTTAAATCGGCACGGTTACCGTTCAATTGGGTAAATACAGCGCCCATATTGTTTTCGGTACGGGTTTGTTGCATAAACTGTACCATTACCTGCGGGATCAAACCATCGGCAATTTTGTAAGCCGAGTTTGGTGTAATGTTGTAATACTTGTTTAAACGGTTGGCAAACTTATTCACCATACTGTTTACTAACGGATTGTTGTAAATACCGTTCAGTTGGAAGAAAGCTACCAGGTCTTTCATGCGGCCCGTTTCGATGTGGTTTTTTAACACGTCGATGATCGAGCTTGACGCTTCGGTGATCACTGCTTCCCGGTCTTTTTCAGCAATTTCGGGGTTGTCGATAATAGCCTTTCCGGCGTTGTTTTTTACGAGTAAAAAGAGATTTTCAAACATTGCTAGTTAATTTTAAAAGTGTTTTAACAAAATGATTATTTTTTTGCTGTTTTGTTATTGATAAAACAAAGATACTAATTAAATTTTTGGATTATCAAAAATTAATTTACATTTTATTGTAATATTCTAAATTTTATTGGTGTATGATATACACTAAGTTATTCGCGAGCGGAAAGTAATTCAGGTGTGTATCTGCAACACTAAGTTTACCTTTTTGCAAACCTATTGTCAATTGTATAGTTGATGTATTGGTTTACTTCTTAATTTTGGTTCTAAATACTTATCAAATATGCTGCCCAAAATAAATTTCACCCAAACAAAGGCATACCCTTACCTGGCCGACCTTTTCGACAAGATGGAACAAATCCATTTAAAAGACCTATTTAAGTCTGATCCACAACGCTTTAATAAAATGTCGGTGCAGTTTGAAGATATTTTGCTCGACTACTCGAAAAATCGCGTCGACGATGAGACAGTAGCTTTATTGATACAGATGGCCAAAGAGTGTATGGTAAACGATGCAATCAAGGCTATGTTCAGCGGCGAAAAGATTAACATGACCGAAGGGCGCCCTGTACTGCACATCGCTTTGCGCAACCAAAGCAATACGCCTATTATGGTAGATGGTAAGGATGTGATGCCCGATGTTAACGCGGTGTTGAAACAGATGGAGCAGTTTTCGGACGCCGTGATATCCGGAACATGGAAAGGCTATACCGGCGAAGCCATTACTGATGTAGTGAACATCGGCATCGGCGGATCTGACCTGGGCCCGGTAATGGTTACCGAAGCGCTTAAAGCCTACAAAACCCGCCTTAACCTGCACTTTGTAAGTAATGTGGATGGCACACATATAGCCGAAACACTGAAAAGCCTGAATCCCGAAACTACTTTATTTCTGATAGCCTCGAAAACTTTTACCACACAGGAAACCATGGCCAACGCGCACAGCGCGCGTGATTGGTTCCTGGCCGGCGAGGCAAAGGAAGCCGACATCGCCAAACACTTCGCGGCATTGTCTACCAATGGTAAAGCGGTATCTGCATTCGGTATCGATACCAAAAATATGTTCGGGTTTTGGGATTGGGTTGGCGGCCGTTACTCGTTATGGAGCGCCATTGGCCTTTCGATATGCCTGAGCATCGGCTTCGATAACTTTAAAGAACTTTTGGCTGGCGCGCACGCGATGGACCAGCACTTCAGCGAAACCGAATTTGAACAAAATATGCCGGTATTGCTGGCTTTGATGGGGATATGGTATAATAATTTTTTCGGCGCACAAACCGAAGCCATTTTACCATACGACCAATACATGCATCGTTTCGCGGCGTATTTTCAACAGGGCGATATGGAAAGCAACGGTAAATATGTCGACCGTAAAGGCCAGCCCGTTGATTACTCAACCGGGCCGATCATTTGGGGCGAGCCAGGCACCAATGGTCAGCACGCTTTTTATCAATTAATACACCAGGGCACTAAACTGATCCCTTGCGACTTTATCGCACCGGCACAAACCCATAACCCGATAGGAGAACATCATACACTACTGCTATCTAATTTCTTCGCCCAAACCGAAGCTTTAATGAATGGTAAAACCGAAGATGAAGTGATAGCCGAACTAAAAGCAACAGGTAAAAGCGAACAGGAGATCAAAGACATCGCGCCTTTTAAAGTGTTTGAGGGTAACCGTCCAACCAACTCAATCCTGGTTAAAAAGATCACCCCGCGCAGCCTGGGCTCACTGATCGCCATGTACGAGCATAAAATATTTGTACAAGGCATTATGTGGAATATTTACAGTTTCGACCAATGGGGTGTTGAGCTGGGCAAACAACTGGCGGGTAAGATATTGCCAGAGCTTCGCAATAACGACGAAGTGACCAGCCACGATGCATCAACCAATGGGTTGATCAATCAATTTAAAGCCTGGAGGTAAATTAGATAGCGATATAAATTTGCGGATAGCGATGAGTTTGAAACCCATCGCTATTTTTTTACTCGTTACTCAGCACCGTAAACTCCGTCCTCCGGTTCAGCTTACGCCCTTCCGGGTTATCACGGCCATCGGGGAAGGTATTTGGCGCTATGGGCACTTGTTTACCATAACCTTTAGCGATGATACGGTCGGGGGCGATGCCTTTAAGTATAATATAGTTTACACACTCCTGTGCGCGATCCTGCGATAGTTCGTTATTCGCCCTATCGGTACCTAAGCCATCGGTGTGTGAGCCTAATTCAACCTTGATCTTCGGGTTATCGTTCATAATGGTGATCAAACCGTCCAACACGTGTTTCGATTCGGGCTTCAGGTCGTAACTGTTGAAATCGTACAAAATATTATTGATCACGATGGGTTTGTTCAACTGATATTCCTGCTGGCAAACTACCGGATTATACAGGGTGTCGACCTTAGTGCTGCCAACGGTGGGCATAGGTGCATACTTGGCAAAATAGTCCTTTTTCTCCAGGCGCAGGCTGTAATTGTGTCTGGCGGTAAGCCTTACCTTGTAACGGCCCGTAGCATCGGTAACATAACTTGCAACCTGCCTGGTCAGCGAATCCAGCAGGCTGATGGTTACGCCCTGCAATGGTTTGCCGGTAGCGCAGTTGATCACGACACCTGTCAGGATAGCCGTTGGCGGCGGCAGTGGTTTAGGCTTCACTATTTTAGCCTTGAACAAATTAAGGCAGCACTCC
>Ga0157372_10001251_pt1 | contig 27463 bp, 11 predicted proteins | sample C55metaG_FD_115307 | JGI IMG/M metagenome (GOLD analysis project Ga0157372, IMG submission 115307) | Corn rhizosphere microbial communities from Kellogg Biological Station, Michigan, USA - C5-5 metaG | ecosystem: Host-associated > Plants > Roots > Rhizosphere > Soil | place: USA: Michigan...
CAAGTCCCCGATGCGTGGCCAAACGTTCTTCGCCAGGCGCGTTTCTTGTCAGCCGTTGATTTTGTGCAGGCGGATCGCTTCCGCCACAAGGTCGCCCAGGAGATGGCGCGTCTGTTTTCGTACGTCGACTTGCTGCTGGTGCCTTCTTTGCGCGACGAGATGCTGGTCATCACCAACTTCACCGGCCATCCATCGCTGACTTTACCTGCCGGCTTCGTTGAGGTGTCGGAGGCGCGGAGCGACTGGGCTCCGGACCCGCAGCATCCTTTGCTAAAGTTTTCGCCGCCGCGACGAGTGCCGCACGGAGTGACGCTCATCGGTCGGTTGTTCGATGAAGGAACCCTGGGCAGTGCGGGGTTGGCTCTGGAGAGAATCTTCGACGTTGCCAAGTACAGACCGGCGGGATTCTGAGGGACGCTCGCACTTTGGCTGCTCAATGAGCGTTGCCTCAGGAACCGAATGCTGAAATCGAAGAGGGGGTCGAATGAGTAACAGGATATCGAGACGAGACATGCTCAAAAACGTCGGAGTGGCAAGCGCGGCTGGAGCCTTGTTGACCAGTCCAGGTGTTCCGCTGCTCGCGGCAGGCGCGCAGAATTCGCCGCCCGGTGCCCAGCCAGATCACTCCCTCGAACAATCATCGCTCGAACTGCTCAAACAGCATGAGGACTACTCGACCGTCCTAGAAGCAGGAGAAATGGTGGTCCAGTTCGACCGGCGTTACGGTTCGATCTCAAGCATTACCCGCAAGAACGACCCCCTCGAAACCAACTACATCGGAAATGAAACCAACACTCCGGGAGTGGATCCCTCCGATTCGCGGTGGACTGGCGATGTGGTTTCGACGGTTTGGGACCTTACCACCGATGACTGGAAGCATGCCCGCCTTGGCCAAAATGACGTATTTCGAATGTCCGGCAAATGGAGAAGAGAGTTAACGGCCAAGTCCAGCGACAATCGGCGAGTTCTTTTTGGGAACAATGCCGTGAACGTAAGGTATGACGGCGCGTCCTCCAATGAGCAGGGAATCCGCAGCTACTCTTTGGCCATGAATTACACCCCGGGCGGGGGGAATTCCCTGCTGTGGGACATTGAAATTGGAAACACGACCGGAAAGACCCTGGAGATCGGCGAGCTGGGATTGCCACTCATGGTCAATGACGACTACGAGGAGTTGTACATTCAACATGGTGCGGAGACCAAACTCAGTACCGTAAACAACGTTGACTTCGGCAAGACGCCGTTGCGCCAGAAGCTGATCCACGAGCAAAAGATTCTGGCACATCACTTCATCGCGGGCCACAGTTCCTACGTCCTGCTGCAACGGCCTCTGGGGGATCCGCCTTTTCTTCTGGTTCACCCCACAACGGATACGAGCTTCGAATGCATTTACAAAGAACCGGATTCGGCCTTTGCAGCGCATGTCCTAGGCTGGCAAGGCCCGGACATTCTTGCCATCCACTCCTCGGCCACGAAGAACTTGCGCAAGTGGAGGTCCAACCCCTGGGTCAATGGACACACTTCGCTCGTCCTCGCGCCGGGTGAAAAAAGAAGATTCCAGCTGCGCTTTGTGCTCATCCCGAGCTACGAAGCGATTCGTGACGAGTTGTACGAAGCGGGAAATCTTGGAATCCGCGTGCTGCCTTCGATGGTGGTTCAGGAAGGTACCGACGTTCTGGTGGAGTTGAAGACGAAGCGCGACATCGACCGCTTTGACCTCTTGTCGGACAATATTCACGTTAAGCGGAACCAGAGGGATGGGGACAAGGTTCTGCTCACTGTGTCTTTCCAGGGCAGAGGCCAGAAGAGCCTCAAGTTGAACTACGGCGGCAACCGTTGGACGAACCTTCATTTCTATTGCATTGAGGACATTCAAGGTCTGCTCAACGCGCGCGGCCGCTTTATCGTGGATCGTCAGTTCTACGACAATCCGCAGGATTCCTACCATCGGCATCACAGTTTTGTTCCTTTCGATTACCGCATCGGTAGCATTTTTCTGGATTCCGATGAAGTCTGGGAAGTGGGCGGTAGCGATGAATCGGGCTTTTCCGAGCCGTTGTTTTTGGCGGAGAAGAACGTTTACCTCCCATCCAAGCCAGAGATTGATGCGCTTGAGACCTACGTCGCGGAATGTCTGTTCAAGTACATCCAAAACCCGGAGACCTATGAGGTCCGAGCTTCCCTGTATTGGAAAGACCGATACCCCTCGGACGGATGGGGTGCATGGACAAAGGAACGCTCCGAGGCCACGTTCCGCTCCTACAACTATGTTCACCCCGCCAACATTTATCACGCGCTCTATCGCATCGGCAAAAGCTACGGGCTCGTGACACGCAGGACTCCGGAGGAGTATTTGCGCATGTCCTACCGCACCTGCATGAAGTGGTTCGCCACCGGCCCCTGGCGTCACGTTGGTCTTATGGAGGGCTCGAATGCCATCAATATTCTGCATGACATTCAGCAAGAGGGGTGGAAGGAGGAGTACGAAAATCTGCGCCGGCAGATGTTGGAATGCAACGAGGAATTCGTGCGCGAGCCCTATCCTTATAGCTCCGAACTGGTCATCGATCAGACGGCACATGAGCAAGTGTATTTCTTTACTCGATTTTTTGGGAGCCAACCAAAAAATGAAAAGACGATTCAGGTACTGAAAGCGCTGCGTGGCGGCAATCAGCCCGTGTGGTTCCGATATGGCAATGACAAGCGCAGAGATGTTTGCTGCTGGTACAACGCATCCTTGAACGGCCTGGCTCTTTTGAAGGCCTATGAAGATCACAGCGATCCAGACGCGCTGATCAAAGGATATGCAGGCGTCATGAGCGTCATGGCCAATGTCCTTCCTGACGGAATGGGATATAACTTTTTCATCTGTACACCGGGGGTTTACGATCATGAACCGCCGCGAACGTTTGAAAGCGGCTCGGGGCTGTGGGGATTTCTAAAGTCTTCCAAATCCTATGTAGTGAAAGACCCCACATTCGGCGAGGTTGGCTTTGGCTGCCAAGTGCAGGCGACGGACCGCGACCTGACGGTAGATCCAAAAGATGGTCTGCAAAAGCGGCTGCGCTTTGTCGAAGCCGCAATCGATGTGGAAGTCATGCAGGGGCAGATCAAGAGAGCCAGACTCAGCCGCGAAAAGACGAGGCTCTCGCTTGAGCTCTCGGATCCTTCCGGCCTGGCAAAGAAGTCCACCATCTTGGTTGATGGATTGCCCGCGGGGAACTACAAGCTCTCGCACGGCAAGTCAGCGAGCCGTGTTACCGTGAACGGGACTTTCCGTATCGACCTGCCCATGCGAGACGCACACCAGATTGAAATCGAACGGGTCTGAACAGACAGATTTCTACGCGAATTTCGATCGGTCCTTACTGCCAGAGCACAACCGGCAACTTGTCCAGATCGAAGTACATCCGGTAGTAGTAGTCGCCTCCTACCGAGTAGAACGGTCGGAACTTTGCCATCACATTGGCCCCGTCAGGCGGGGCGAAGCGAAAGACACCAGGGCCTTCTTCGTTGTCGGCCACCAGATACTTGTTCAAGTCGTCGTTATTCTCCGGCAACCTGAAAATGGGTTCGTGGATCATCCCATCCTGGACCAGTACGACCGGCCCGCGAACTACCGCGGCGCGATGTGGATGTTGTGCGTCGACTGCCTGCCAGCGCATACGCAGCGGAATGGTGATCTCTACCTTATCGCCAGAGTTCCAAGAGCGATCTACAGTGGCCCAGTTGCCCGGTTGGCAAGCGGTTTGATAGGGCATGCCATTCACTTTCACCGATGCGCCCTGTGCCCACTCGGGAATCCGCATGCGCAACGGGAACTTCATGCTGCGGTTCATCTGCAGGGTCAGTGTGCTGGTTTCCAACTCCGGGTAGCGTGTGTCCTGCTCCAGCTTCACCACCCCGTCGCCGCGTTTCCAAGTGACCTCCGAAGGAACATAAAGGTTTACGTAAAGGCTGGCATCGTCTCTGTAGTAGATAAGGTTGTGAAAGTCGGCGACATCCTGAATGTAGGTGCCCGAGCAGCAGGTGTATGCATTGCGGCTGAAGATCTTAACCCCACCCCCCACGCGATAGTCGGCATAGTAGAAATGGCGGCCGTTGCCGTGAATCTGCAATGCCGATCCGATCCCGTTGTAGAGTAGCCGCTCCGCCCAGTCGCCATACCGCGCCTTTCCTGTGAATTCGATCAGGTAACGCGACATCTTGAATCCGGCCCACGATCCACAGGGAGTTTCAAAGCTGTTGAGCTGATAGTCGAGGGCCCTGCCCAGGCTTCCCGGGGGCATGATTCGTTCGACCGGCCCGTAGCCGCCGGTGGCATAGCACTGCCTGTTCTGCAGAAAGTCGTACGCGTTCTCCACCACGCGCAAGTGCGCAGGGTCGCCGGTGATCGCATATCGCATGGATGCACTGCTGAACGAGTTCACATGGCTGTAGGCATGAACGCCCGTGGCATCTGGCGGCGACGACGTGTTAGCGAACTTGTCCCAATAAGAGTGGTACAGCCAGACTTCAGCGAAATCCTTGAACTGCTTGTTGCCCGTGAGTTGATAGGCGCGGAACAGGTTCTCCGGCTGGGTATACCATTCGAGCGGTTTCCCCGAGTGCATTTCCCACGGCTTCGGTGCAGCCGGCTGCCGGGTGCGGTCGAATGTCTTGCTGGCATACGCAGTGACGGTTTCGAGCAGAGGCATGGCACGGCTTTCCCCGGCGTACTGGTGCATGTCGACCAGGCCGCAAACCAGCTTTTCGTAGGGATAGACATTCATTCTGCAATTCCCGTCCGCGCCGACAGTCTTCGAGAACTCCGCCAAGAGGTACGCGGCCTTATCCCGCATGGCATGGTCGCCGGTCGCGCGAGACATGCGCGACATTCCGCTCAACCACTGTCCGAAGACGGTAGAGCTGTCCTCGTCGCACCATCCCCCCAGTGGCTTGCCCGGGGCGGGAAGTCCTGCCTTGGCGCGAAATCCCTGCAGGATGTCATCATTCGAAACATTGAAGTAGAACTCGCGCGCGTGCAAATACTGATCATTCCAGCGACTCTCGTGCAGGCGCACGCCGTCGTAGTCAAAGGCGCTGATCTTGGTCAGCCGTGGATTGATATCTGACAGGGAGGCGTTGGCGCGGGCCGACGCACCGGCGAGCATGCCCGTAGCTGCGAGTCCTTTAAGAAAATCACGGCGCTCCATTTTTTCTCTCCTGATTTTCTGATTTTGGTTTGGCGGGATGACTGTCGGGCCATGGCAGCCATCACGTGAAATCGTGGTCGACCTATTGTGCGCCAAATGTCTGGCACCTGCCAATTGTTTCGAACCGCCTATCACGCAGAGCGAAATTGAGATCGGGTTGCAAATGCGTGGCTGAGCAGATCTAATGGCCTTCGAAGAATTCCAAACTGCAAAAGGACTGTCAGATCTCCGGTGAGCAGGAAATTTTCCCGTCGCCAGGTACTCAAATCAATCGGAACAGCTGGGGTAGCTTCGCTCGTTACCGACGTCCGCGCCGACGAAAAGGCTGTGCCTTCTCCCTCGATTCCTCCGGCATCGCGAGCTACCGACAAGTCCGAACTGGTGCGGCTTTCCTCGGGACGGATGGTGGTGACGTTTGACCGGCGGAACGGCACCCTGTACTCGTTGAGTGAGGCGCATGATCGACTGGGAACAAATTTCCTCGGCAATAGCGACAACACGCTAGGAATCAAGAGCGCAGACACGCATTGGACCGGCGACGTTGTCACCACGATTTGGGAACTGAAGACGGCGGAATGGATTCGCGAGCAGGAAAGCTTTGTTCCATACCGGATTTCGGGAAGGTGGAAGCGCGAGTCGACCCTGGCTTCACCGGATATTCGCCAGGTTGGGTTTGATGGGAAGGTGTTCGCGGTCCATTATCGAGGGCGCTCCGAGAGGGAGGATGGCATTCAGAGCTACTCGCTCAGCATGAGCTATCGTTTCTCGGATGACGGTGCCCTGCTGTGGGATTTGGAGTTTGAAAATACGACCGACCGCACCCTGGAGTTCGGTGAACTTGCATTTCCGCTGCGCGCCAACGACGACTACGCCGAACCTTATTCGGGGGTTACCACTACCCTAGCCCATGCCAGCGGGAAGCTGGCTGCGATGCAAAGAGCTGTTCACGAACAGAAAGTGCTTTGCCATTCCTTTGTGGCTGGCCACAGTTCCTACGCACTCCTCGAACGCCCACGCGGGGACGCCCCTTTTCTCCTGTTTCACTGCCTGCAAGACACCTCCTTCGAATGCATCTACAAGACCTCCGCCCAGGGCGGAGACTGGATCGGAACCGACCTGTTTGCGGTGCATTCCAGCGCCACCAAAGAGCTTCGCAACTGGGGTTGGAATCCCTGGGTCAACGGGCATTCGTCTCTGGTACTTGAGCCGGGTCAAAAGAAGTCATACCAGATGCGATTCGTATTTTTGGACGAGTATTCCGCAATCGCGAAGGAGTTGATGACTGCGGGTAACCTGGGAATTCGCGTGGTGCCCTCGATGGTGGTGCAGGAAGACACGGACGCTTACGTCGAACTGAATTCCACGAGCGACCTCCAGGCTCTCGAAATCCACTCGGACGGGATTCGGGTCAAAGCGCGGAAGCGAACGGGCAAATCCACATTCCTGACCTTGTCTTTTCACGGCAGGGGACAGAAGACTCTTCGGCTCTCGTACAACGGGAAGCGTTGGACCAACCTACATTTTTTCTGCGTCGAAGATGCGGAACAGTTGCTGAAAGCGCGCGCCCGCTTTATGGCGGAGCGCCAATTTGTGGTGAGTCCCGACGATCCCTTCCATCGCCATCATATGTTTTTGCCATTCGACTACCGCCGTGCCACTCGCATCGATGATAACGATGATGTTTGGGAAGTCGGAGGTACCGACGATCCAGGCTTCGGGGATCCCTTATTCCTAGCAGCGAAGAATTCGTTCATCCCCTCACGCGACGAGGTCGAGAAGCTGGAAATGTTCGTGTCCGATTGCCTATTCAAGTACATCCAGAACCCGGATACCTACGAAATACGGGCATCCCTCTATTGGAAAGTGAGGACACCGTCGAGCCCGTGGGGAAGCTGGTCCAAGAAACGCAGCGAGACCACGTGGCGAACCTACAACTACGCCTTCGTCACGAATATTTATCACGCCATGTATCGCATTGGACGCGAATATGACGTTCTGTCCCATCGGTCGGCCCTCGACTACCTCCGCCTCTGCTATGAAACCTGTAGGAAGTGGTTTACCACTGGACCCTACAACCATTTTGGCTTGATTACCGGTTTGAACGCGGTGAACATCGTCGAAGACCTCAAGCGTGAAGGATGGCAGAAGGAATATGAAACGATCCTTGGGCTGATGAGAGAAACCAACCAGGTTTTTCTGACCGATCCCTATCCCTATAGCTCTGAAATTCAGATCGACGAAACCGCACAGCCTCAGGTCTATTTTTTCACCCGCTACTTCGGCAAGACCCATGGCGAAGCCGAAAGCTGGAAAAGGAATGCGGAAGTGCGGCAAGTCTTAGAGGCCATGCGAGGCGGGAGTCAGCCCACCTGGTTCTTGTACGGCAACGATTTGTTTGCCCATCCCGACCTGCGGGGGCAGATATCCTGTTGGCATTCCGAAGCACTGAATGGTATGTCGTTGATGCAGGCGTTTGAAGACACGGGCGAAGTCTCGTTACTTCTGAAAGGCTACGCCGGAATGATGAGCGTCCTGCATAACGTGCTACCTGACGGCATGGGCTTTGGATGGTTCAAGCTCGATCCTGGTGTCTTTGCCTGTGAGCCGCCGAGAACATTCGAGGGAGGCTCGGGTTTATGGGCCTTCCTGCACGCCGCCAAATCCTATGTGGTGAACGATCCGAGCTTTGGTTGGATCGGCTATGGCTGCGGGGTTAAGAACGAAGCCGATGAGATTCGCGTGTTTCCCAAGGATGGGGTGCGTAAACGGCTGTGGATTGTCCCCGATAACTTGCAGGTAGTTCTGCGGCGGGGTGAAATTCAATCACTGACTTTCAACCGCGGGAGCTCGGCGGTCGATTTGGAAATCGAAGACACGAGTGGAATGGCGAAGACCGTGCCGGTAACCATCGAGGGGTTGGAGCCAGGCGAGTACCGAGTGCGGACGAAAAACTCCGAACTCCGAGTGCAAGGGACGGAGAACCTTGGATTTGAGGTGGCAGTGAAAGACGCGAAGTCGCTGCACATTTCAAGGGCGCAGAGATAGCAAAGGACAGCCCAACGTATTTTGTCGCGAGCCTCCTCGGACGGCCTGTGCCCAGGCCAATTGTGCTATTCTTTCTGCTCTTACCATAGCGGCGAGTGGCTGCATGCAGGCGCCGAAACGGGCCGCCAGCGGCACGAATAACTTTAGACCAGCTTAGATACAGGGTTCGGTTCATGTTCAAGCCTGAAGGGGGACGGCACGCGGTTTCGCGGCGCCGATTTCTCGGTTCACTCGCTTTGACCGGGCTCGGCAGCATCCTCCCTCCGACGCGCCTTCTTCAGATCGATGCTGGGAAACCTTCAGCGGCGAGTGTCTTACCGGCCTTTGAGGAGATTCCTCCCTCCCAAAGCGGCATTACCTGGACCCATGTAGCAGGTCTTTCTTCGAACATGAATGAGCCGGAAACCATGGGCGCCGGCTGTGGCTTTCTTGACTACGACAACGACGGATGGATGGACATTTACCTGGTGAACAGCGGTGCCTGCGACTTCTACACCCCAAAGCAGCCTCTGCGTAACGCCCTTTACCGGAACAACCGGGATGGCACGTTCACCGACGTGACCGAGAAGGCCGGGGTGACGGGCAATGCTTATGGCATGGGAGTTGCCGTAGGCGATTACGACGGGGATGGGCTCCCGGATCTCTACGTCACTCAGTACCCGCGTAGCGTCCTCTATCACAACAACGGTGATGGCACATTTACCGACGTCACGGCGAAGGCCGGGGTGGCCGCCCCGGGGTGGAGTACGAGCGCTGTCTGGTTCGATTACGACAACGATGGCCGGCTGGACTTGTTTGTTTGCCAGTATCTGAAGCTTGACACGAGCATATGGTGCGGAAACAAACTACTCGGCGAACGCTGGTACTGCCTCCCCAGTGTTTACAAATCGACGCCTTCCTGGCTGTTTCACAATAACGGTGACGGCACTTTCACCGACGTCAGTAGGGAAAGCGGCATTGCGCAATCTCTGGGAAAGGGGTTGGGCGTGGTCGCTGCCGATATCAACAATGACGGGTGGATGGACCTTTTTGTCGGCAATGATACGGAGCCAAACTTCCTTTGGGCTAATCGAGGCAAAGGTCGTTTCGAAGAAATTGGAGCATTCGCAGGGGTGGGTTTCAGCGCCTTCGGCCGCGCCCGGTCAGGCATGGGGGTAGATGCCGCAGACTACGATCAGGACGGAAAGCTTGATCTTTTTCTGACTACTGTGGATCACGAGATGTTCTCGCTCTATCACCAGGAGCGAAATGAAATTTTCAGGGACGTTGCCCCACGTTTTGGGATCGCCTCGCAGACGTTTTACCTGAGCGGAATGGGTATAAAGTTCTTCGACTACGACAACGACGGCAACCAGGACATCCTTCTCTCCAATGGCCATCCCGAACTGAATGTGGCCAGGATGGTGCAGGGCGTGACCTATGAGGAGCCCATGTTGCTGTTTCGCAACACCGGCAACGGGTTCGAAAATGTCAGCAAGCAGAGCGGTCCGGTCTTCTCCAAACCGATCGCAGGCCGAGGCTTGGCGGTGGGAGATTTCGACAACGATGGTTCGGTCGACGTGCTGGTTTCGGTCGGTGATAGCGCGCCCAAACTGCTCCGAAACAACGCGGGCCGAAAAAAACATTGGTTGGGGGTCCGGCTGATAGGCCGTAAGTGCAATATGGACGCGATCGGCGCCAAGGTCACCTACCGCTCCGGCGACTTTCAGAGAGATTGCTACAAGTTTGGAGGTGGCGGCTATCTGGCCGCCCACGACCCGCGTCTTGTGCTAGGTCTTGGGGAGCGAACCAAGATGGATTGGCTCGAGGTGAAATGGCCGCAGCCCGGCGGGGCGACCGAGCGTTTCACCAACCTACCCATCGACCGATACATCACTCTCGTCGAAGGGGAAGGGAAGTGGAGGTGATGCCAACATTGAATCCCGCTAGTGCGGCTGGGCTAGGTCCTGGGGCGGCATGGTCATCATTCGCGGTTTACTTTTCTCAATTTGGCGTTGCAGAGCCAGTAGCCGGTCAGCTTCGGTCTTGTTTCCGGTTCTCGCATAGGCGGTCGCGAGCTGGTAGTAACCTGCGGGGTCAGAGGGATCCAGCTCTGTGTACTTCTTAAGAGGCGCGATCGCTTCCCCATATTTCCCGGCAGCATTGAGCGCCATGCCCAGTCCGAGGTAAGCCTCCGCCAGTCCGGTGTCAAATTGCGTTGCCCGGGAAAAATGTCCTATGGCCTCGTCCGTGTTCTGATTTCTCCACGCCAGGTCGCCTAGCATGAACTCCGCGGCGGGTGAGGTGGGGTTGATTTTCAGTTCAGCCTCGAATTCTTTCCTGGCCTCCTCGGTTACTGCGGGATCTAAAGGCTTGGAAAGAAGGATGCGGCCGAGCTGGTAATGAATCCCAGGCTGGTTAGGGTTTTGCTCGAGGATCTTACGAAATTGCGCCGTCGCATCATCCAATTTCCCCTGTGCTTGAAATGCCTCGGCAATGAGGGTCTCCGCTTCGGGAGACGAAGGAGCCTTTTGTATCAGGTCCTGGGCTGTGCGATTAGCCAACTCGGAGTAATAGCGGGTAGTTATGTAGAGAACCTTGGTATCCCCGGGGAACTCGCGCGCCAGAATGAGGAGAGACTCGCCGACTACATCGCGCTGATCCGTAGCCATCCCGCATTGCGCCCGTGCCATGACGGCGTCATGCAGAAGATCCTTGTCCTTAATGGCGGGGATGACTTGCTTCAGGATGGGCATTGCTTCTTTGCATTGGCCTCTGGTGCCGAGCGTAATACCGCGCTCCGCCTTGGCGGTCAGAGACTTTTCGATCGCTGAAGACTTGGAAACCTGGGCCCGCAGCCACACGCGTGGGGTCCCGCAGACGATGGCGGCGACCAGCACAAAAATGGACTGAGACTTCGAAGGACCGACTTTAGTTCGGCGGCTCATAAGCCATTATATGCGGGCACATGTTGCCCCTCACGAGCGTCTCGATCGCCCGAAAAGCGCGTCAATAGGAGGCTTCGATCGAGATCTTGCCCGCGCGTCCCGAGGGAACGCTCACCACTTCCTGCTGCGATGAAAAATCGGTCCAGGGAGCGCCGTTAAGCGTGACACTGCGAAGTACCTTGCCATCGGGCGCGCGCAAGCGCAGCTTGGTGGCTGCCCGGTAACCCGCTGGTAAGTCGAGGATCGCGGAGATTTTTCCGTGACCAATGTCGGAGTGCAACTCGTAGCCCACATTCCCAAAGCGCGTGGGTGCATTCCGGACCGCGATGGCTTTCCCCTGTTCAAGCCATGCTCTCGGGGTGGCTTTAGCGAGCCAGACGACCGGATCATCCGGGTGTTCAAATACCAGCATCCACTTGGTGAAGGTCGGAATGCCTACTTCCGAAGGAGTGCAATAAGGACCTTCAAGCGTGCCATCAATTCGGGCGCCTTCGACGGCCGTCCAGTTTCCGCGTGAATAAATGTGTGCCCGGTGGGCATAGAAAAGAAGCAGGAACTCCCGCGGCCAATCGTAGAAGAGCTGGGCATACGCGGGACCAAAAGCTAGAAATCCGTTGTAGTACTGGCCACCTCGAGGAAGTCCGAAGAGAGACTCACCTCTCGAAGCCAGTGAATCCGTGACCGCTTTGGCCTGCGCTTCGGTCAACTCCGCGGATTCGAGCATTTCCACGTAGGCACGGCCTTTGCCGTAGGTCGGAGTATCGCCAGCTACGGCCGGAACATAGGGCGGAAGCTTGGTGCGATCAATCGAGCGCTCGATGGCGGAATCCATGTCCTTTTTTATCTCTACCGATTCCTGCAACATGGTGCGGCCTTCCGTTTCGAGATGAACGTCGCGGAGTTTCCGGCCCATCTCAACCCATACTTCGCCAAGGTCGTGGAATCCCCTGGCGGCTTCGGCGTTGTTTGAAAAATGGGGCTGCATGAAGCGGTAGGGGTCGATCTTCAGCGAGCTGTCGTGCTCGGACCAGCCGCGAATGATGCCGTAGGCAATTTCTGACGAAGGAACTTCTTTCGATTGTTTTCGCAGTGTCCGAAACAGGTTCACAATAGCTTGCAACTTTTTTTCGTGCTTGCGTAAGAGCTTTTCGTCGTGGGAGTAGGCATAATACTTCGCCACAGCGGTGAGCATTTTCCCGTACTGACCGATTTCAGGCCCGCGAGTGTCGATCGAGCCATCGTCGCGCACGGAGTTGGTGAAGTAGTCATCGATGTAATGTCCTGCGACATTGAAAAGTCCCCATTCCAGAAACGCCACGACGCTGGTGTTGAATGTGTCCTGAAAGGTGTCCACGTTGTTGTAACCGTAGCCGCCAAAGACATTGATTCCGCCGAGTGGAGGGTAGCCATATTTGGGGTGGTCGCCGACGCGCGTGATTTGCTCTAGCAGAAGAGCGTGCAGACAGAATTCTCTGAGGCTCGAGTCAGGCACATCAATCTTCATGGGAGGATTCAGATCGCGCGCCCAGACTTCGTGGACGTGATAGAGCGCCTGGTAGAACTCGGCGGCGGAGGGCTCGCCTCGCGGAGGGAACGGAAGATGGTGATAGTAGTAATGAGCTTCTTTGAGCTTGTCGCCGTCTACTAGTAGCGCGCGGTACCAGATGGGTTGGGTCCAGAACTGCCCCGGCTCCTCGGCGAACATGGTTTCTTCCCAATATGCCCGCTCGCTGGTAGGAAAGACGAAGCGGTTCACGGGAAGCCAACCCCCGACGAGTCCCTCCCAAACGTCGTTTTTTGCCCGGGCATCGCGGATTCCGGCAAAAAGCTTGCCAAGGTCGACATAAATCTCGTCGCTGAAAGCGCCAAAGGCGAACGTGGGCTTATCGGAAGACTGCCGGGTTCCTACAAAACTGGGAACCCGCAAGGGCGGAAGTGCAGCGGCAACCGCTGCGTAGTCGGGATCGGCGGTGCCAGAGAGGAGCTCCTCGCCGAGGATGTCTTGCTGCGATTTGGCGATTTCTTCCTGGGTCCGCCCACGATAGAGGGTGCTGGGCGCGGCGCTAGAAGGCTCTAAGGTTTTCGGGAGATTCAGAACCGCGCCCCGCTTGCCGAAATAAAGAATGCTGCCTCGGCGGTCCTTCAATTCTTCGAAAACGGCGAGGTTCCCTTCCGACCTCTCGATCACAGCCATCAGCGTCCACGTGCCAAAATTCTCTCCCTTCGCAATCCTGGCCGGCTGGTGAGTCGCCGAGTCGATCACGGTCACGTTTTGCTTTTCGACGTCAAAGCTCTGAATCTCGATACTCGGAGAAGCGTTAGAAGGGCTGCCAGCGCGCGCCGCCAGCAAGGGGCTTGCGTAAAACAGGGCAAGTGCGCCAACCAGTGCGGGGAACGCCCAAGCCAAAAGCCTTCTGCTCCACAAATCTTGCGCGCCGAACCCCGCAGGGTGACCGATCGAGGAGCATATTGCCGTGCCCCAAATTTTCATTTCTCCTCCCTGGCTCGCTGTGTACTCGGAGTTTGTTCGTTCCTGAAGCTCGGGAGTGCACCTGCGCTTCTCCCTGCACGTTATTGAATTGCCAAAAACCACTGTGCGGAACATTTTTTCTGAGACTGGTTGAGAAGCCACGTGCCACCGCAAAAGCATTACTCGACCAAAAAGAATGCCTTAACGGCCTGCATTGCAGCCCGTTAAGGCGTAATCAAAGAAACGATCCTGAGTTAGAGCTTCAGAACTCTACGTTGGCTCTGAACTCGATCTGGCGAGCGCCCAGACCAGCTTGACCAGGGTTCGCCTGCACGACTCTCGATTCACCAAACGTGGCGCTTTGAATCGGTGCCGAAGTGTTCTGGATGAATCCCTGGCTGGTGCTGTTATAGCCGCCGGCCGGGTTCGCCCACACCGGATGGTTCCATACGTTGATGAACTCACTCTGGAACACAAACCGCAGATTCTCGCGAATCTGGAACGACTTCGTGAGCGCCATGTCTTGGCTGAAGGTGTGTGGCCCATACAACCATGGGTGCAGACCGAACACCCCAGGAGTGGTGTTGGGTGAAATGAACTGTGCATTTACACCCGTGGGCTTGCCGGTCGAATCGATGTTCATGTACTTCGGGTTGATGGAGAGCGCGTAGGTTGCACCCGGAATGCGATGTACGCTGGAGGCGTCGAGATTGGCAATCGAGATGCCGTTAAGATTCACGCCGCCATCTCCGTACACATCACCCACCGGAGTGTTATAGGGACCATTGAAGGTGGCAAAGCCGCCGAGCAACTGATACGGTCCTCCGGTCTGCCAGTTCACGATTGTGCCCACGGACCAGCCGCCCACGATCTTGTCGGCAAGCGAACTCGAGCTGGCGAAGGGCTTGCCTTTCCCGAAGGGAAGATCGTAGGTGCCGTTGGCATGAATTACGTGTCGGTAATCAAACCCCGTGGGGCCGTAGCTCAGGCGGGGATTGCGCATGGTAAACATGTTGAACGAACCGGTCCAGGAGTTGTTCGGCTGTACTCCGAGGGCATGGCTCCAGGCGTAGTTCACGTCGAACTGCATGCCGTGCCAGGCTTTCTGACGGAAATCGATCTGCAGGGAGTGATAGTTCCCGTAGCCAATGTCATCCTGGAATCCGGTAGCCTTCCCGGCGGCGTAAGGATTCGCCTGGAAGAAGTTGATGGGATAACCGGCGCCAGCAACTCCGGCGCAAGGCGAGAAGTTGGCACCACCCACCAGGTTACACAGGTAGGTTGAGCTTCCTGCCAAGGAGGTGGCGAAGGCCCCTGCTGCTCCAGTATTCAGATCGGTGATGAAACCGCCGTTGGTCATGAAGGCATTTACGCCTGTTCCGGCTGCGGCGGTCATAATGGGTAGTGGGACTTGGCCAGCCAGGTTGTTGTTGGCAAAGCTGGGGTTCGCGCTGCAAGTTTGGTCCGCCATGCAGATTGCCAGGTTTTGCTGGGCGTGCTTGAATTCAGCCAAGAACCCATTCTCGAAGATATTGACCTCGCTGGGGTTCGTAACGATCCATTGGTGCACGCTCCGGTTGCCGAGATACCTGACTTCGAGCACATTGCTCCGGCCCAATGCCCGCTGAATGCCGAAATTCCACGACATCACATAGGGTTGGCGGATGTGCTGATTCAAACCGTTCACCCCCGACCAATAGCCGAAGAATGTCTCTTGAGATTCGGGGATTACGTCCTGGTAAGTCGCGGGGCTTACGAAGAAGGGATTCGGTTGGGGGTTACCGAGAGCATAGCTGCCCGCGTCGAACTGGCCAGCTGTTCCAGGCGCTACCCCCGGAACCTGCGGCGACAAGCGGAAGCTCTGGTAGAACGCGTAACCTTCATTGGAGGCTGAGTTCCAGAAGAACTGGTAGGGTTCGGTCATGCGCCGCAAGCCAAAGCCGGCGCGCACCACCGTGGTATTTTCACCGAGCAGTTTACCCAGGAACCCGTCGCTCTTGCTCGGGTTCCAGGAGATACCCAACTGGGGCTGCGGAGTAACATACCAGCCGTCGTAAACACTTTTCCTGGTCCGATACATGGGATTGAGTCCGTTGGGATCAGACGTCAGCTTTCCGGGTTGGAAGATATTGCCAACTCCCGAGGGCCCCCACATGCCGACGTTGTCCGCGCTGTGATAACCGACGGTCAGGTCTTGGGATGGGCTGACGAAATCCCACCGCAGGCCGGCGTTAATCGTCAGGTGAGGTGTTACTTTCCAGGAGTCCTGGATAAACAGGCCAGCGCCATGCTGGAGTTCATCGAGGAAGTAGCCTCGCACGTCGGTAGCGTACTGTTTCGTCTTGGGATCAAGCGCGAAACCGGCACCGCCCGGGCTGACACCGTTAATTCTTCCCACCAATGTTGCGTACAAATTCTCGGCGTGAAGCAGGTCGGCGGCCGTGTGATTGGGGAAATTGTTGGTGAAGTAGTTCGAGAATACAGTCGCCGCTGGGTCGTTGCCGTCGATGCCCATAGTGATGAACGGGAACCCAGCCGGAGAATTGTAGTAGTGGTCCTGCTCGCGGAAGTACGAGAATCCGAAGCTGACCGTGTGCGCGGCCTTTTGCCAAGTGACGTTGTCGGAGGCGTTAAACAATGGGTAGTAAGTGCCGACGGGCAGGTTGTTCAATTCCACGCCCGAGGCGCCATAGGCAAAAGAAATGGAGGGCTGCGTCAGCCACGCCGGAGTCAGGTCATAGCCGTAGGTGGCACTGTTGTACAGGTAGCCAGCGCGGAAGGAGTTGAGCAGCGTGGGTGTGATCGTCCAGTCCACACCAACCGCCTGCGTGAAGTACTTGAACTTGTTGGTGCCGCCGTACTTCGAAAAGAAAGAACCCGGCAATGGTGGGACGTTGCCATTCGTCTGGCTCGTCTTGGTCATATTGAAGGACAGGAACAGGCGCAGGTTGTCGCGCATGTTGTAGTCGAGCCGAGCCGTCGGGAAATACTGGGTTAAAGGAGTTGGGTAGTTCCAGGCCACGTCGACCAGGTTCGGGTCTGAGTTGGCGGTGACGGCGCCGGCTCCCAGAGCGGAATTGATATTAGAAAAAATCCCGCCGACGTCCGAGTTGACAACCGTCGGCATCGAGCAGCATGGATTAACGCCCTGCCCGGCCGGGCTGCCGGCGATCTGGGTAAGAACATTTACCGTTTGGGGCGTGCAAACGGGAGGATTAGCGTTGTTACATGTAGTGAAGTTAAACTGACCGGTTTGCGCCGTGGGACTTAGAACCGTGTTGGTATTTAAGGCGCCACTGGGTTGTTTGGCCATAGCGAACGTGCCAAAAAAGAACAATTTGTTCTTAATAATGGCTCCGCCCAGGCTGCCGCCAAACTCGTTTCGGATGAGTTGGGGCTTAGGCGAATTGGTGGCATTGTTAAGCCAGGTGTTCGCGTTTAGAGCGGCGTTACGGAAGTCCTCGTAAATCCGTCCATGGAAGCTATTCGTACCGCGGCGAGTGACGAAGTTAACCTGCATGTCCGAGATGCCATAGCCAGTGTTCATATTCAGCTGGTCGGTCTGGACAGTCATTTCTTCCATGTTCTCGACGCGCGCCTGCACGAGAGGCGTGGCAGCGCCGGCAAACTTCATGCGCTGCGTGGTGCCTACGACGCCATCGACGTTGTTTCCGGTCGCCATGTAGGGCAGGCCGTTCCAGGTGCCACCGGCATATCCGGCAACCAACTGTGACAACGACGAGATGTCGCGACCGATCAGCGGCAGCTGTTCGACCTGCTTCATGTCGACAGTTCCGGTAATGGCGTTGGAACTAGTCTCGAGCACAGGGACGGCCTCTTCGCTGACCACTACTTGTTGGCTCACCGCGCCGACTTTCAGCGACGCTTTCAGGTCGGTCACGCGGGTTGCCGAGACCGTGACCGATTCAAACACTTGGGTCTCGAAGCCTTGTTTAGTCACCGTTAATCTGTAGGTTCCCGTAGGGAGACCTGCGAAGGTGTACGATCCCGCCGAACTGGTTGCGCCAGCTCTGGTTTCGTTGGTAGCAAGATCTTGGAGCGCCAACTCGGCCGATTGAAGCATGGCGCCGCTGGTGTCTGTAACGCTGATGGAAATACTTCCTTGGGTGATCTGTGCCCAGGTTATGGCGCCGCCAAACCCTATGAGGATGCACAGACTGAGCAACGCATGGGGAAGCTGATGACGAGAAAAGCTGTGAAACATAAATTCCCCCTCTCTCAAGATCCAACATTCACCTGCGAGCGCGTACGTCTAAGGTCGAACTTCATTCAACGGGAACCTACCCACGACGAAAGCGAAAAGCTATTTCGGAACAGGAGCACAACACGATGACGATCGCCGTCGCTTCTAAATACACACGCGGCTCAGCCCCTGTCCCGGGCGTTCTCATTAGTTCTAAACCTTGAGTTTCACCTGGCTCCGTCATTCGCGGGCGGTTCTCCCACACTTCGCACTCACCGATGGCGGGCTTTGTATACTTTATTCACAAGCCTTGTCAAGCAAAAGTTTTCCCACTTCTGCTTTGCTGGGCAGCTTTTCGGAAATGCCCAAATGCTGAAGAGTCTCGCAACTTACTAATAAATATGAGGTTTTGCAGGGGATATGGCAGGTTGAGCACTGATTTGTAAAATCGTAGAAATCGATTGACCTGATTTGAATAAAGTATATAAAATCCGGTCTGGTTTGGTAAACGCTTACCGACTAGGAAAGACTCGCGACCGGCAAACCCATTGGGGGATTCGGCGGTGACGGTTCGTAAGCTGGAATTCGTGCCTTCATCGTTCTACTCGCCATCACGTCTTCGAATGCGGACTTAACCAAGGGGGATACATATGGACCGACGTGACTTCTTGCAGGCAATGGCCGTGGCGGCCGCGAGCCTCGAAGTTTTAGGAGGCAGTTCCGTCGCTGCGGATTCGGGACTAACGGGAATTCGAAAGGCCTCGCAGCGCCCGTCCGGCGACCCAATATCGACCGACGGCTACACACTCGTGTGCGAGTTCAAACGGCGCTCCGTCGAATGGAAGGCCTATGAAGATTTGCGCACGCGCGATGGATCCATCGTCTTCGTGTCTTCTACTGGAGAACAACGCGAGCTCACGAAAAGCTCCGAAGCGTCCATGGCAGAAGGCACTCCTTATCTTGGCCTCACACTCAAAGAAGTTTCCTTAGCGCCGTCGGATTTGCTGGCCGATCATCTGCTAGGAGATCGCGCGCTGAAGGATGGAGATCCCGACCCTGAAGCGGTGAAGTCGGTGGCTCCTCCCATGGCATCCACCGATAAGAACCCTCGCAACTGGACGACTTTCGTCGGAACCAAAGAGGCATACGACGTCATGCCGGTGTACCGCGGCGGGAGCACGCGCACTTACCATCCGGTTCAGTATGCGCCCGAGCTTCGTCAGGCAGTAAAAGACGGCAATGTGTACGACGGCCTGGTGGGGGGCTGGATGCCCGCCGTTCGCAAAGTCATTGCTTCCTCCGATCGCATGTATTGGGAAGTAGTTGTGTTCGGTGACGTTGGGGCCAATACGACCAAGTACATCGTTCACACCTGGCATCGCACGGCGCGGATCGAAGATGGCAAAGTGACGAAAGTGGTCTATGGCAAGAATTATCCGGCGTTCCCCCCGGCTCGTACGGATCCGCATCCGGAGGAGTTCTACTCGTCGCTACTAGACTTTGCCGATTATTGGGACCGGCAGCTCAGTGAAATGGCGCCAGCGACGCTCCCTGACCGGTCCTGGATGAATTTGACCAAGCATGCCTTCGCAAAGGAGTTGATGACGCGGCCGGGAGGTGTCTTCCCCAAGTATGGTGCGGTTGATCGTGATTACGCGGGCTCGGAATACGACGCCTTTCAGGACATCTTCACCAGCGCAATCTACACCAACATGGAGTGGGGACGGATTGAAACAGCGAGACAGTATATCGATAACTACTTCACGGATTTCGTCGACTCAAAAGGGATGATCGATATGCGCGGTCCGGAAACCGCGCAGTTTGGGATGACGCTCTCGCTGCTGGCTCGATACTTCAACTATAGCGGCGACTCCTCGTTGTTGCTGAAGCACCGGGCGAAGATCGAAGCCACAGCCAAGCTATTGGCTGACATGCACGACGAAAGCTTAAGTCTGCCCGAGGACCATGCCGCATACGGTTTGATTCGCGGATGGAGCGAGTCCGACTCCTGCCTAATGGAGGACCCCTCGCTGTACTGGCAGGCATACTACGCCAACAGCGCTTTTGCGGCGCGAGGTTTCAAAGACCTTGCCAAAACCTGGACGGAACTGGCGGCGAAGCACCCAGGCATGGGGAAACTCGCCTCCAACTGGTCGAATCGCAGCCAGACTCTCAGTCGTCGTACCGTCAACAGCATTGAAAAGAACATCCAGCGTGACAAAACGCCGCCTTACATCGGATTGTTCCCCGGAACTACCCTCACCTTTCGCGAATCGCTGCAGACCGAGAAACCCAGCCCGCAGCAGTGGCCGCATCGTCCCTATGCCGAATTGTTGCAGGCCGACGTATTGCCCGCGAACCTGGCGAATCTTGTGATCGACTGCATGCGCGCTTACGGGGCTACGACGGTCGGAGTCGTGGCCAACGTGGGGGGCGTCCATGATGACGGGCGCGAGATTCTCGGGTTCATTTCTTATGGGTATGCGCAAATGTTACTGCGGCTGGATCGTATCGAAGAGTTTCTGCTGTTTCTCTATGGGCATCGCTACCATGGTCACACCCGAGGTAGCTGGACAGCTGGAGAGGTAACCGGCATCACGGGAGATTCCGCGCTCTACTGCATTCCCGCGCAGCAAACCATTCCACTCATCGCACGCTGGATGCTCGTGCTCGAGGATTCTGACGAAGACCGTCTGTACCTTGCCAAGGGCATCCCGCGTCAGTGGGTGGCGTCCGGGGAAAAAATCAGCATCGAGCAGGCTCCCACGCGCTGGGGCCGCGTCAACTTTACATTGCAGACGAAGCCTGAAACTGGAACGGTTACCGGGGAAGTTGAATTGGCCGCGACCAAGCCTCCGGCGGAAGTACATTTCAAATTGCGCCTTCCCCTAGAAAGCAAGTTGCGAAGCGTGAGCGTGAATGGCCGCCCCGCCAGACTGGGCGGTCGCCACGCGGACACGGTCATCATCGCAACTGGTGGAGAGAAGAAGTTTGAGATTGTCGGCCTTCGAGCTTGAGCGGTCGATGTAGATCAAGCTATTGATTAGACCAAGCGTGATTCTGTGATTGCTGACCGCTTGTCTCTGGAACCTTGGCAGGTAGCGAAGCACCTGCGGATTGTCATGAAATTGAGATTCGCCACTCGAGAAGCCCGAGCTCGCGCCATTGTGTATCTTTGTCCAGAAACATCGCGGCTGGCGGGCCGATTTGGCCAGCTTTGTAGAACTTGGTTGCAGGCTCTACTTCCAAACGCATGGCAATCGTTGTGACCGGTGAAAAACTAACGACGTTGAATTTGTCCTTGGCGACGACGTAGGGTTCGTTGTTTGCCACTGGCTTCCAGGCATCGCCATCCTTATACAGAAGGCGCCACGACTCGGGTAGGTGGCAAAATCGCCGGTCGTCGAACCAATAGACTTCAGCCGAAGACACCGTTGCCGGTGATTTGAGTTCGTATTCAATCCATCCCGAGGTTCGAGGTTGGGGACGCATCCTGAAATACAAATAGGACTCGTCGGCGGAACTGAGGGGATCTTTGCCGTCATAGAGAGCGCGGATGTCATCGTTCTGATCGTTATAGCCCGTCCAGGCTTTTTGAACTCCCCCCGAAGAGCGAACCGCATGTATGGGATCTGGAGGCAACGGCGCGACCCATGCTTTTTGCGCCTCGCGGGCCATCCAAACTGCCATCTCTCCCGGTCCGCGATTGGACCAAGCAAAGTACGGAATTCCTATCAGTGGATGGGGCTGCTCGTTCAGCCCGCTGGTCTGGTTCTCCCGCCGCAACGCTTTGACGTTACCGGTTACAACCTGGACGCCGTTCAGCAATTCGGGACGCCATTCGCTCTTGAACTTAGCATCTTCAGGAACGACCAGGTTCAAGGCGTGTCCGTCATTGTCCGGCCACTCTGCGCAATACACCAGCGGACCTCGCTGCAGGGCCACCATATCGCGATCTTCCTCGACCCGGGCGCTGGCCTTCACGCGACGCACGGGCATGGGTAGATGCAACTGAATCGTATCTCCCTTAGCCCATTTTCGTTCGATGCGGGCATAGCCGCGCTCCATTTTCAACTCGACAGGGTGGCCATTCAGGTTGAGCGTCGGCTTCTCTTCAACCGGGTCCGCGTATTCGTAGAGGTCGCTCGGAAGGACTCTGTTCTGCGCCCAACCTGGAATGCGCACCAGCATGCTAAAGGCTTCGTTTCGCTCGGGGTTGAGTCGTATGCTGACCTCTCCTTCCCACGGATATCGAGTCTGCTGTTGAATGGCAACGCTGTTTCCACTGGGGAGGCTCACCGTGGCTTTGCTTCCGACCAAGAGATTGACGTAAACCGAATCGGGAGACTGCGCATAGATGTAACTCCCGAGAGAAGCCATAAGGCGCACGACATTCGGGGGACAGCAGGGAACATCAATCCAATCGAAGCGTTCGTAGTTGCCGAACGAGCGCAGGGGATTCTGATAGAAGAACCGATCTCCTGGGAGTGAAACGCCACCTGCGAAGCCGTTGTAAAGAATCCGCTCAAGCACATCGATGTACTTGGCATCCTGATGCAACTGGAACATACGCTGATTCCACACAACATTTCCGTAGGCGGCGCAAGTCTCGTTCCAGGCACTGAGATTGGGAAGCTCATAAGCGCTGCCGAATTGCTCATGGAAACGGATGGACCCGATGCCCCCAGTCAAATAGAGCTTGTGATGGACAACATCTTCCCAGATCTTGTCCGCAGCCTCCTGATACTCCTGCCCTCTGGTCAGGGCCGCGAGATCGGTGAGCGGGATGTACAAGAACATGGCGCGAACGCAGTGGCCGACAGCTTCGTCCTGTTGCACCACGGGCTTCTGGTCCTGCGCGTAGGTGCGATCGATGGCATATTCGCCGGTACGCGGATAGCTGTCTTTACCGCGTCCATCCATGAAGAACTTGGCTAGCCTTAAATATTTTTCATCACCAGTCTGGCGGTAAAGCGCGAGCAGTCCGATTTTCTGGCCTTCGTGTTCGGAGATGTAGTCTCGTTTTCCGGGTCCGAAGTTCTCCTCAATCACTTTGGCGTCTTCAAGTGCAGCCTCCAGCATCTTCCGCTTGCCGGTTATGGCATAGTAGGCGACTGCACCCTCCAAAAAATGACCAGACACACGAACTGCCTTGTCAGGATCGGCAAGCCGCGGGGTCAATCGCGCCACCAGCTTGTCGATCACCTGATCGGCGTATTCCTCAAGCTTTGGGTCAGGACGTTTGGCCAACATGTAGGCAGCCGCTTCGATCAGTTTGGGGCTGCCAAAATCTTCGAACTCTTCCATCTTTCTGAAGCAGTGCCAAATGGAAACCTTGCGATTCACCTCCATTCGCGGCGCCCAGAAATCGTCGAGTATATCCACCTGAGTAAGAGGCACCGGCTTCACGGCGTAATCCCTTTGACCGATCGCCGGGGTGTCGAGCGCGTTTAAGAGACGAAAGGCTGGAACCAGACAGCAGGTCGACAGCAGCAGGGAACGGCGCGTAACTTTGTGGTCCGTGAAGATGCGCATTGCTCCTCCCGAAAAAGACGCCCTCGAAAGCGTGAGTGCGCCTTGAAGATAGAGAGAACCCGAAATTGTATACAACATCCACGATCTAAAAACAGCTCGGGCTGCAATCCATGAAAAAAAAGGGGCACATTAACCAGAGCCGCTAGCCGTCAGGGGCGCTGCGGGCCGAGGACCCGTGTGTTGTCGGGGATCATCTCCAACTGCATCAGGGGAATGGGAATCATGCCCTCGTTATTGAAGCGATCCATGAAGTCGCGTAACACAAACGGCTTGCCTGCTAGGTCCTGCTGGTGGGCGTAGTTCGTGATGAGTTCGTCGGTGAGCACCTTCCCGGTGATGTAGCAGGTACCGTAGCCGGGCTGACGAAGATAGAGCAACTGCTCAAATTCAGTGAGCGAGTCCTTTGCCTTGGCCCAGCCGCGCGGCGTCCATTCCGCGTGAAACGTTCCTGCCTGCTCCAAACTAAACTCATTGGCTTGCACATACAGGGAGGCTAGGCCACGGGCAGCGCGGTTTGCCAACGCAATCCATACCAGCTCTTTGGCGCGTGGATTGTCGTCGTATAGGCCGGCGTGCATGATCAGTTCTTCGAAGGCGGTCGCGAAACCCTCCGCGCGATTGTCCCAGATGTTTGAGAGCTGGATTTGGCGGCGGATTGGACTCGGGTTGGGTTCATCCCGCATGCGTGCCAAGTCGATCCAGTGGTAGTCGTGCGAGAAAAGCACCATCGGCTCACGGTGAGTAATGCGTGTAAAGAAGACCCTTTGATCCTCAGGAACGAAATGACCGACTTCCTCCTCGAGCGCTGCCCTAATGTAAGGCTTGTCCGGGATAATCTCCTGTTTCACCAGGAAGTCGATGAACTTATCCAGCCGCTCATGCGCCATTCTGTCGAACGCGGCGGCATCGGCGGCGGGCTCGAGCGGAGGGAGGTTGCGGTTGTTGTGTTGCTCAAGACGCAGAGATGATTGCGCACGCTCCAACTCGCGGCGCAGCAGCACAACCTCTGTGTCCCAGTTGTAGGGAATGAAATGCACATTTTGCTGATACCAAGTGTAATTTTCTTTGCCCACGCCCGAGGGGCCAGTCTTGGTGGGCGCCAGCTTCTCCAGCCAAGCGACGAATTCCTCGGTCGCTTTGCGAGCACTGGTCACGGATTCGCGCAAGGTCGAGCTGGCGCCGCTCAGGTCGGCCCGTTGATGTTCAGCCAAGGTGTGCACCACCAGCGTTCCCGCCTCGAGCGAAGCCAGAGTGCGGGACTGATTGCGCAGCTCCTCGGCGCCGTAGACCCAGAGGTCGCGCGCGTTGCTCGCTTTGAGATTTTCCCTTGCTTCGGCCAGGAAAGCAGGAATCATAGCGAGCTTCGCGGTTAACTCCTTCTCGGAATCAGCGTCGAGGGGAAAGCGATAGTTGTAGAGTTGGATCTGGGGATGGGAAACCGGACCTTCACGCGAGGGCACATCGCTGCGCGACGCCGATACGTTGGCATAGAACGCGGGATCGCGCGCCCAAGGGCGAAGCACCCTCAGGTTGAAGTCGAAGCCATTCATCTCAGCCTTCACCAGCTTGTAGTCGTTCTGCTGTTCTATGGGCCACGACTTAGGATCAATTGCGTCTAACTTTTTTTGCCACCCGATCAGCTCTCGGGCCTTGGCTGTCATGGCACTGGCGCTGTAATCGGGAACTTGATTCTTCATGAGCGGACGTTCAAACTCCCGCCATTGCTCAAAAAGCTTGACCAACGCGGGATAGCCCTCTCCCTCGCTTGCCGCATTCGCGAAACGACTACTCATGACTCCAAACACCAGGCCCGCGATGGCCATCGCATAGCAGAGTTGAAACCGCATGTTCGCCGAGCGACTGCGGTTAAGATAGCCCATCGCTGAGATACCCTCGTAGTTGAATTGAAAGCTTGAAAGGAGGTTAGCCTATCGTGCATATGACAGTTTTCGCAAGCTTGGCTGGCCGGTACTGAAGTTGGCGTCCGCTGGGCATAAACCTTGGAGTGACCACTCGGTCCCCCGTTTACGATACAGTCAACCAAGAATTTAAACCAAGGGGTCTTGCATATGAATCGATCGCGTAGGGTGATTGTCCTGATCATGCTGCTAGTACTAACAGTCACCCTGGCGGGAACTTTCATGACTCGCGGGGTAATGGCCTACCTTCCATTCTTGCAAGCCAGGAAAGGGAGCTGGACGGGCGCCTATGTTCCGCTTGGTGTTGTCGATCAACGGCCTTGGCAGACAGCGGCGGCTCTGGCCACCCTGGCGCAATCGGCGGAGGAGAGGAAACTGGCGCGGGACGCTGAGCGGCTCGCCGATCACGAAGTCGACCAAGCCTTCTCGCAGTCGCTCAGGCAAGCGAGCCTTGCCAAGCCAAATCTGAGCGGCAAGGCGTTGGTATTGCAGCAACGGGTCACCGACCTTCAAGAGACCATCAAGAATGATGAGGCTCGAGTCGCTTCACTGAGTGCTGGAGCGGCGGCTACGAAAGCCTCAAGAGCCACTCCCACCGGTAGCGACTTGGAGATTGCAAAGGCGCAACTTGCTCTGGACCAAGCCGAGCTGGCTGATTCGATGGAGGACCTCGCTCGTGAAAGCGGAGATCACAGACTCAAGCTGCAGCAGGAACTAGCCGCGCGCCAAGCTGCCATGAAGCGATACCGGGAAAGCGCCTCCAACGATGACGGGCAGACGGCTGTCACCTCAGCCGAACAGTACAGGACGTTAGCCCAGCAACTCTCAACCTGGCGATCTCTGCGCAATAGAAAGGTGTTGATTGCGCAGGCTCAGCAGCTAGCGAGTGCCGATGTGGCCGCGCTGACTGCCGATCAGGAAGGGTTGAAAGCGGATGCCGGCGCTGTGGAAGCAAGAGTCGCCGGAGAGTCGACATCAGAGCGAATCGAGCGGCTGCAAAGGATAAGCGCTCAGCAAAGCATTCTAAGCATCCTCAGTGATCGTCTGGGAGCGCAGCAACAGCTCGCAGCTCTCTACGGGAAGTGGGGAGACCAGGTGGAGTTACAGCAGAGGATTGTCATTCACCTGATATTACAATCGCTCGCCTTCATTGCGGCGATCAGCATTCTCGCTATCCTAGCCGGCTGGGGCCTCCAGGTGGCTTTGGAGAGGATCGTTCACGAGCCTCGTCAAAAGCAGACATTGAAAACGGTTCTGAATTTGGCCACGCAACTGATTGGCCTTTTGCTGGTCCTGCTGATCGTCTTTGGAGTACCGCGTCAGATGCCAACGATCCTGGGTCTAGTCACCGCTGGACTGACAGTAGTCTTTCAGGATTTCATCTTGGCATTCTGCGGCTGGTTTGTTTTGATGGGACCAAACGGGGTGAGAGTTCGGGACTGGGTAGAGATTGACGGAGTTGGAGGCGAGGTAGTGCAGCTTGGGCTGTTTCGTACCTGGCTGCTGGAGACGGGAAACTGGACGGCTCATGGCCATCCGACCGGAAGAAGGGTCTCGTTTTTGAATGGGTACGCAATTCGCGGAAAGTACTTCAACTTCTCAACCGTAGGGCAATGGATGTGGGACGAGATTAAGGTAAGCGTTCCCCCGGGTACCAGTATCCATCCCCTTCTCAAGGGGATTTACGAAGCTGCGATCAAGGCCACAGAAGCGGACGCGAAGATGGCAGAAGCGGAATGGAAGAGGGTTACCCGCGAAGAAGGCGTGCCACAGTTCAGTGCCATGCCATCGGTTAATCTCAGGCCGGCTGGAGCCGGTGTCGATATTGTCATTCGCTATATCACCCGTGCGGGAGTCAGAGTTGAGACTCGGAACCACCTGTTTGCGAGGATCGTTGATCTGATGCAAGGTGCGTCGAAAGAAGACAGCGATCTTGCTTCACTCGCGCGGACATCCGGAGTGAAAGGGTAACGCCAACCTAACGGCGCTCATGCTGATTGAGTTGCAACACCGCCTTTTTATATCGTGCGGAGTTTTCCAGATCGCCCAGGTCGGCAGCAATCGCCGCGGCATGTTGAAAAAGCTTAACGTCTCGCGTGCCGACCGCAAGTGCCATCTCCAGTTGTTTGCGGGCTTCCGGGTCCCTGCCGTTCACATGCAGCGCCCAA
>Ga0157372_10001255_pt1 | contig 27453 bp, 24 predicted proteins | sample C55metaG_FD_115307 | JGI IMG/M metagenome (GOLD analysis project Ga0157372, IMG submission 115307) | Corn rhizosphere microbial communities from Kellogg Biological Station, Michigan, USA - C5-5 metaG | ecosystem: Host-associated > Plants > Roots > Rhizosphere > Soil | place: USA: Michigan...
CCGTCGTAGGCGACCTCGTCATCGTGGGCAGCTCGCTGGGCGACAACCAGCGATTCGATTACCCGCCCGGCGTTGTGCGGGCCTTCGACGTCCACAGTGGCCGGCTCGCCTGGAGCTGGAATCCCATTCCCACCGATGCTTCCGACAGCGCCTTTGCCAGCTGGCAGGGACCGAAAGCGCATAAAACGGGCGGCGCCAATGCCTGGTCGATCCTTTCGGCGGATGCCGCAAGGGACCTCATCTTCGTGCCCAGCACGAGTCCCAGCCCCGATTACTATGGCGGAGAGCGAAAGGGTTCGAATCGGTATGCGAACAGTATTGTGGCACTGCGGGCCTCGACAGGCAAGATGGTATGGTCGTTCCAGGTGGTGCATCATGACCTTTGGGACTTCGATATTGCCGCGCAGCCGATACTGGCCGATGTCCCTGTGCCGCATAATGGGCGAAAGGTGGCGGCGGTGATTGTCGGCACCAAGATGGGTCATGTCTTTGTGTTGGATCGGGAGACGGGTGTATCCCTCTTCCCCATCGAAGAGCGGCCGGTGCCGGCTTCAACGATAAAAGGGGAAGAAGCCTGGCCTACACAGCCCTTCCCGGTGAAACCCGCGCCGCTGGGCATCCAGGGATTGACGGCCGCGGATGCCTGGGGACCTACGCCTGCCGATGCGGAAGAGGCCCGGCAACGGATCAGCCGGTATCGCAGCCTGGGGCCGTTCACGCCGCCGAGCGTCGAAGGATCAATTATGGCCCCGGGTAATGTCGGCGGCATCAACTGGAGCGGGATGTGCTACGATCCCGTTGCCGGCTGCCTGTATACGAATATCAACCTCATTCCGGCCGTCATCCGGATGATCCCCCGGGACAGCGTCGACATCCTCGAACGCCAGGACCAGGCGATGCTACGCGCAGAGACGGGGCGGCAGCAGGGGACGCCGTATGTGATGAAACGGGATTATCTTCTTAAACGAACCGAAAGCGGCTTTACCCTGCAGGTACGTCCGCCCTGGGGGACGCTGGTGGCCATCGATCTGCATGACGGCTCGAAGAAATGGGAGGTGCCGCTGGGGTATATGATGGACCCGGTGAAATATCCCGAAGCGAAAAAATGGGGATCCATCAATTTCGGGGGCGCCATCGTCACCGGCGGGAATTGTATCTTTGTGGCCGGAAGCATGGATGGGCACTTCCGGGCCTTTGACCGGCGGACCGGCGCGACGCTTTGGGAGTACGAACTGCCGGCTGGGGGGCAGGCCACACCCATGACTTATTCCCTTGACGGTAAACAATATGTGGTCATCGCCGCGGGCGGCCACGGGAAGTTGGGGACCAAACAAGGGGATTATGTGCTGGCTTTTGCTTTGAAATAATCCCCAGTCTGTGGACAAGTCGTTGAAAAAAAGGAGATTTCTTTTGGGCGATTCCGGATATTTACCGACCTTTGCACTCCTAATAAATTTTTCAGTCATGGCTAGAGTTTGTCAGATAACGGGTAAGGTGCCGGTCACCGGGAACAAGGTGTCGCACTCCAACATCAAGACCAAGCGGAGGTTCCTGCCCAATTTGCAGACCAAAAGGTTCTTCCTCGCCGAAGAAGATAAGTGGATCACGCTGAAGGTCTCCTCTGAAGGTCTTCGCACGATCAACAAGAATGGTCTGTATAGCGTCGTTAAGGAATTAAGAGCTAACGGCGAAAAGATCTAACCATTTTTTAAACTTATTATTTTAACCGATCATGGCAAAGAAAGGCAGCAGGGTTCAAGTGATACTGGAATGCACGGAGCATAAGACCAGCGGACAGCCGGGAACAAGCCGGTATATCACTACCAAGAACAAGAAGAACACTCCGGAGCGTCTGGAACTGAAGAAGTACAATCCCATTTTGAAGAAAGTAACCGTTCATAAAGAAATTAAATAATCATGGCAAAAGCAGCAAAAACCGCTATTAAAACCAAGGATGCCAAGGCTGCCGCGGAAGCCAAGAACTGGACAAAGGTGATCAAGGCTGTTCGCAGCCCCAAGACCGGCGCCTATACGTTCAAGGAAGCCATCGTGCACAAGGAGAAGATCAAGGAGTACCTCGCTCAAAAGTAATTCGCAGGGTTTTAGTAAGATAATCTTGAAAAGCGGACCATGGTCCGCTTTTTCTATATTTACATGTATGGGACTATTCGATAAGCTTTTTGGAAAAAAGGAGAAAGAAAGCCTGAACCAGGGGTTGCAAAAGACCAAGGAGGGCTTCCTCACCCGGTTGACGAAGGCCGTCGCCGGTAAGAGCACCGTAGACGAAGAAGTACTGGACAACCTGGAAGATGCCCTGGTCAGCGCGGACGTCGGCATCGATACCACGGTGCAGATCATCAAACAGATCGAGAAACGGGTAGCGAAAGACAAATATATCAATACCAGTGAATTAAACGGCATACTTCAAGAAGAGATCGAGAACATCCTGGTGGACGCCGGTGAGCAGAGTTACCGGGATTTCAGCACACCGACCGGAAAGACGCCTTATGTCATCCTCGTGGTGGGCGTCAACGGGGTCGGCAAGACCACGACGATCGGCAAGCTGGCCTATAATTTCAAGAAGGCCGGCAAATCGGTGCTGCTGGGAGCGGCCGACACCTTCCGGGCCGCCGCGGTCGATCAGCTGACCATCTGGAGCGAACGGGTGGGGGTTCCGATCGTCAAGCAAGGGATGGGAGCCGATCCCGGCGCGGTCGCTTTTGACACGGTGCAGAGCGGGATGGCGCGAAACGCAGATGTCGTCATCATCGATACAGCAGGCCGGCTACACAACAAGGCCTATCTGATGGAAGAGCTGAGCAAGATCAACCGGGTGATCAAGAAGATCATGCCGGACGCGCCGCACGAGGTGTTGCTGGTGCTGGATGGATCGACGGGACAGAATGCGTTGGAGCAGGCGCGGCAGTTCACGGCGGCTACCGATGTGACGGCGCTGGCGATAACGAAACTCGACGGCACAGCCAAGGGTGGCGTGGTGCTGGCGATCGCCAATCAGTTCAGGATACCGGTGAAATTTATTGGAGTGGGGGAGAAGATGGAGGACTTGCTTGTCTTCGACAAGCATGAATTTGTCGACAGTTTATTTAATTTAGAGAAATAAAAAAAGGCCGCGCGTGCGGCCTTTTTTGTTGGGAATTTTTTGTTTCTACCAGGTATACTTTACTCCAAGTCCGCCAAAGACATCGAAGTAAGGGTGGTTGAACTCGATGTAAGGATTGATGTCCGCGCTGATCGCGATGGGGGCGCCTTCGAATTTGTATTCGAGACCCAGCACCCCGTCAACACCGATGGACAGAGACCCACTGTTGTAATAATACCCGTGGTACCCATATCCATTGTAGAAACCGATATGCGCGCCGGGGCCTACATACCATTTCAGGCCGGGAGCTCCGTTGATATCTCCATGAAATTCATAGAGACCGGTCAGGCGGAAGCCACCATCCCAGAAATTCACCAGCCCCTCCAGAGCCCGGTCGTCCTGAATAAAGTGCTTGATTGTCAATGCGCCCGGCCAAAACTTGACACCAACTGCCGTCTGGTAGCTGCTGCCTTCCGCCTGGGCGAACGAACGGGTTGAAAAACAAAGGGAAACGATCGAAAGGACGAATAGGGTTTTTCTCATAGTTGTTGTGCGTTAATTGATGGCACAAATATATAAAAAACCATGCCATATTGATCGTTTTGGAAGTTCATATATAAAAGATGATCAATAGTTTGTAAATTTGCAGCCTTTATGAAGACGAGAACATTACAGCGCGATAAGGTCAATATTATCACCCTTGGCTGCAGCAAGAATATGGTCGACAGCGAGGTCCTCAGCGGTCAACTGAAGGCCAATGCCATCGACGTGGTGCACGAGAGCACGAAGAAGGATCACAATATTGTCGTCGTCAATACCTGTGGGTTCATCGATAAGGCGAAGGAAGAATCCGTCAACACGATCCTCGACCAGGTAGCGCTGAAGAAGAAAGGCCGGCTGGACAAGGTTTATGTCACAGGCTGTCTGAGCCAACGTTACCGCGAGGACCTCGAAAAGGAGATCCCCGAGGTGGACGCCTGGTTCGGAACCATGGAGCTGCCGCTGATGCTGAAGAAATTCGAAGCCGATTATAAGGCAGAGTTGCTCGGCGAACGCCTGCTGGCCACGCCTCAACATTATGCCTACCTGAAGATCTCGGAGGGCTGTAACCGCACCTGTGCCTTCTGCGCTATTCCCCTGATGCGGGGCAGCCATATCAGTCGTTCCATCGAAGACCTCGTAAAAGAGGCGGAAGGGCTGGTCCGCCGCGGCGTGAAGGAGATCCTGCTGATCGCGCAGGAATTGACCTATTATGGCCTTGACCTCTATAAACAACGGATGCTGCCGGAGCTGCTGCACCGGCTGGCCGATGTAAAGGGCCTGGAGTGGATCCGGCTGCATTATGCATACCCTTCCAAATTCCCCCTGGAGATTTTGGATGTGATGCGGGAGCGACCGAACATCTGTAATTACCTGGACATGCCCCTGCAGCATGCCAGCGACAATATGCTAAAGGCGATGCGCCGCCAGATCACGCGGGCGGAAATGACCGAGCTGATCCACACCATCCGCCAGCGCGTGCCCGGTATCTGTCTTCGGACGACCCTGATCGCGGGTTTCCCCGGTGAGACGGAGGCGGACGTGGAGGAGCTGAAGGGATTCCTGCAGGAGCACCGGTTCGACCGCGTAGGCATTTTCTCTTATTCCCACGAGGAAGGCACTTCGGCTTATGGCTTGGCCGACGACGTCCCCGCGGAGGTGAAACAGCAGCGGGCGCAGGAGGTGATGGAGGTGCAGCAGGAGATCTCCTATGAGAAGAACCAGGAGAAGGTGGGACAGGTGTTCCGGACCCTGATCGACAAGAAAGAGGCCGGGCGCTACCTGGGCCGGACGGAATTCGATTCGGTGGAGGTGGACAACGAGGTGATCATTCAGAGCACAGAGAAGCTGCCAATCGGAGAATTCGTGGATGTACGGATCACGAAGGCCTACGATTACGATATCGAAGGCGAGGTCGTGGGTAAGTGACTTCTGAGAGGTTGTGAGGGCAAGTTAAAATTGGCAAAGAACCCGTCAATTCGCAGGGAGTGCGCAAGCGGTTAAACCGCTAATATTGCTCAAAAATCAGGATCACATGAGTATAAACTGGAATGGCGTATATCCGGCCCTTACGACGAAGTTCACCTCCCGGGATACCCTCGACCTCCCTATGTTCGAACATAACCTCGAAGCCCAGATCGATGCCGGTGTCAACGGCGTCATCATCGGCGGAAGCCTTGGTGAAGCCAGCACGCTGACGCTGGAAGAGAAGGAGACGCTGATCAGATTTACCGTAGAGAAGAGCGCCGGCCGGATCCCGGTGCTGTTGAATATTGCCGAGGGCAGCACCCGCGAAGCGGTCGACCAGGCAAAACAAGCGGAGCAGTGGGGCGCGAGCGGGCTGATGGTGCTACCGCCGATGCGTTACAAGAGCGATCATCGCGAGACGGTGACCTTTTTCAAGTCGGTGGCAGGCGCTACGTCGCTGCCGGTGATGATCTATAACAACCCGGTCGACTACAAGATAGAAGTGACGCTGGATATGTTCGAGGAACTTGTCGAGCTGGCCAATATCGAAGCCGTAAAGGAATCGACGCGCGACGTGTCGAATGTCACGCGGCTGATGAACCGCTTTGGCGATCGCATCAAGATCCTTTGCGGGGTCGACACGATCGCGATGGAGGAGCTGCTGATGGGCGCCTGTGGTTGGGTCGGCGGACTGGTTGGCGCGTTCCCGGCGGAAACGGTGGCCATCTTCAAGCTGGTGAAAGCCGGCAGGATCGAAGAGGCGCTGGAGATCCACCGCTGGTTCCTGCCGCTGCTCGAGCTCGATCTCCATCCCAAGCTGGTGCAGTATATCAAGCTGGCAGAGGCGGAAGTAGGCCTGGGTACAGAGTATGTGCGGGCACCGCGTTTGCAGCTGATCGGTAAGGAACGGGAAGCGGTGCTGGAGGTGATCCGCCGGGGTGTCGCCAGCCGTCCCGTGCTGACCGAATATGCATAGTGGGCCAGAGGCCCGGTCACTATAAAAAGTTTTATCCCATGCCTTATCAAGATCATACGCCTGCCGAGATCGACCAGATGATGCAGGCCGCCTGGAATGCCTTCCCCGTCTATCGCAATACGACTTTAAAACAACGGGCTGACCTGATGCGGGCTATCGCCCGGGAGCTGGAAGCGGGTGGTGATGAGCTGATCCAGACGGCGATGCGCGAGACGAACCTGCCCGAGGCGCGGTTGAAGAACGAACGCGCGCGGACGATGTTCCAGCTGACGAGCTATGCCGAGGCCTGTGAGGCCGGTCACTGGCTGGAAGCGCGGATCGATACCGCAGTGCCGGAAAAAGGGGATCCCGATATCCGGAAATTGCAAGTAGCCTTAGGTCCCGTGGTGGTCTTTGGCGCCAGCAATTTTCCCTTTGCCTATTCCACCGCCGGAGGCGATACGGCCTCGGCGCTCGCTGCCGGCTGCCCGGTGATCGTCAAGGCGCATCCCGCACATGCCGCCACCTCGGAGCTCGTGGCGGAAGGCATCCGCCGGGCCGTTGCCGCAGCTGGATTGCCGGCCGGCGTCTTCGCCCATGTGCATGGCGTCAGCAACGAGACCGGCAAGACCCTGGTAACGCATCCGTATACCCGCGCGGTAGGATTTACGGGTTCCTATGGCGGCGGTAAGGCGCTGTTCGACTGGGCCAACCAGCGCAAGGAGCCGATCCCCGTGTTTGCGGAGATGGGCAGCATCAACCCGGTATTCCTGTTGCCGGGGAAGCTCAAGGAATCGGCGAAGGAGCTGGCGGGACAACTCGCAGGCTCCGTTACGCTCGGCACGGGGCAGTTCTGTACCAATCCCGGCCTGATCCTGGGTATCGAAGGGGAAGAATTGAATGTATTCATAAAAGAGCTCGGCGCCGCGATCGAGAAGTCGGCGCCGGGGACGATGCTCCATCCGGGCATCGCCAGGGCCTATGGGGAAAAGCGCCAGGCGGCGCTTAGCCAATCCTCCGTAGAGACCGTGGCCGTGGCGGCGACCGCCCCCGCCGCCAACCAGGGCGTGCCGACGATCGCTTCTGCGACGGCGGAAGCCTTTTTCAAAAACCCTTTGCTGCACCAGGAAGTTTTCGGACCTTATTCGCTGGTCATCCGTTGCGTCAACGGGGACGAGCTGGTAAAGGCCGCGCGGCATCTCGAAGGACAGCTGACCACTTCGCTGATGGCGACCGATGAAGATCTGAAGCAGCATCCTGCGCTGGTAGAAGCCGCCCAGGATATCTGCGGCCGGCTGATCCTCAACGGCGTCCCCACAGGGGTGCGCGTCAGCCTTTCGATGCAGCATGGCGGGCCTTTCCCCGCTACGACCGATAGCCGCTTCACATCGGTAGGCGCAGACGGCATCAAACGCTGGGTACGGCCCCTGGCCTACCAGAGCTGGTCCGATGCGTCGTTGCCCGATGCCTTGAAGAACGCCAATCCCCTCGGCATCTGGCGGATGGTAAACAATCAATTAACCCGAGACCGAATCTAAAGAAATGAAGAAGAACTTTTTTTGCGTCGATGCGCATACCTGCGGCAATCCCGTGCGACTGGTGGCCGGCGGCGGTCCCGTGCTGAACGGGGCGAACATGAGTGAGAAACGTCAGCATTTCCTGAAAGAATACGACTGGATCCGCAAAGGGCTGATGTTCGAGCCGCGGGGTCACGATATGATGAGTGGCAGCATCCTCTATCCGCCGCACGATCCGCAAAACGACGTGGCCGTGCTGTTCATCGAGACCAGCGGCTGTCTGCCGATGTGCGGTCACGGAACCATCGGCACCATCACCATCGCCCTCGAAGAAGGCCTGATCCAGCCAAAGACGCCGGGAAAGGTCCGTATGGAGGCTCCGGCGGGCCTCGTCCTCATCGAGTACAAGCAGGAAGGGAAGAAGGTGAAGAGCGTCAAGCTGACCAATGTACCGGCCTACCTGGCCGCGGAAAATATCACGGTGGAATGCCCCGACCTGGGGCCGCTGAAAGTGGACGTCTCCTATGGCGGGAACTTCTATGCCATCGTCGATCCCCAGGAGAACTTCAGGGGCTTGGATGACTATTCGGCCGACCAGCTGATCAGTTGGAGCCGGGTGATGCGCAAGCGGATCAACGAACAGCACGAGTTCGTCCATCCCGAGAACCCGACCATCCATAGCTGCACACATATCCTCTGGACCGGGAAGACCATCGATCCGAAGGCTACGGCCAGGAACGCGGTTTTCTATGGGGATAAGGCCATCGACCGGAGCCCCTGCGGCACCGGCACCTCGGCCCGGATGGCCCAATGGTTCGCCAAAGGAAAGCTGAAGGAAGGGGATGTGTTCATCCACGAGAGCATCATCGGATCGAGCTTTACCGGTCGGGTCGAAAAGGCGGTGACCGTCGCGGGAAGACCGGCGATCGTGCCGAGCATCGAGGGATGGGCGAAGATCTATGGCTATAATACCATCAGCATCGACCCCGAAGACGACCCCTATGCCTATGGATTCCAGGTCTTGTAGCCTGAGCCTCACTAAGTAATAGGTTAGCTTCGAACAAAGTGACCGTTGGTGTGTTGTAGGTTCCATTCGAATAAATTACCCCGGTCGATTTTCGTTTATCGGCGGGAGGTGATAAATTCGCTGTCTTATGGAGTGGAAATCGACGAATCTCACCTACCGCCAGACCGGCTATTTCTCCCGTCTTATTACGGACTACCTGGATCAGGCTGAAAATTTATCTCCTTTCTATTCCTATCCCGCCAATGCGGAAGGCCTGCGATCGGCCCTGGAGGCGCGCAAGGCCGGGAAGCCCGTGGACCGGGCCACGCTTGTGAGCCAGCTGGAGGAGCAGTATGCGGGCATCGCCGATGTCTTTGGGGATGCCCCGAAGGTCAGGGAGAACATTGCGAGCCTGGCCCGGCCCAACACCTTCACGCTTTGTACGGCCCATCAGCCGGCCATCTTTACGGGTCATCTTTACTTTGTATACAAGATCCTGCACACGATCCGCCTGGCCGAATGGATGGCCGAACAATACCCGGATCATCACTTCGTGCCGGTGTTCTATATGGGCAGCGAAGATGCCGACCTGGAAGAGCTGGGACAGATCGCCCTCGGCGGCGAGCACCTGGTCTGGGAGACCAAACAATCCGGCGCCGTGGGCCGCATGAGCACCAAAGGACTGGACAAGCTCTATCACCGTATCGACGGAGAGCTTTCGGTACAGCCCTACGGCCGGCAGCTGATGGCGCTGCTGAAAGAGGCCTATCTCGAAAGCCCCGATATACAGACGGCGACGTTCAAAATGGTGCACCGGTTGTTCGCAGAGTGGGGCCTCATCGTCCTGATCGCGGACAAAGCCGCTTTCAAAAAACAGATGATCGCCGTCTTCGAGGACGATCTCTTCCGGCAGGAACCCTCCCGGATCGTCGGCGAAAGCATCGACCGGTTGAGCAAAAGCTATGATATACAGGCCAATCCAAGGGAAATCAATCTTTTTTATTTAAAGGATGACCTTCGTGGAAGAATTGAAAAGGTGGGCGACGAATACAAGGTTCACGGCTCCGCGCTGGTGTTTACGGAAGCGGGGATACGCGAGGAGCTGCACCGGTTCCCCGAGCGTTTCAGCCCGAATGTGATCCTGCGGGGTCTGTTCCAGGAGACGATATTGCCCAATCTCGCCTTTATCGGCGGCGGCGGGGAAACGGCCTACTGGCTCGAGCTGAAAGGGCTGTTCGATCACTACCGGACGCCCTTCCCGGTGTTGGTGTTGCGAAGCAGCTTCCAGCTGGTGGAAAAGCAATGGATGGAGAAGATGGAGCGCGCCGGATTTGGCGTCGAGGATCTTTTCCGGGATGAGCAGGACCTGATGACGGAGCTGGTGAAACGGGACTCTACCCAGACCCTCAGCCTGGAGGAGGAGATCGCCGTGGCCAACCAATATTATGAGAGCCTGAAGGCGCTTGCCCGGCCGGTGGACCCTACGCTGGAAGAACATGTGGCAGCTTTGCAGGTGAAGGCCATCGAGCCGATCCGGCTGCTGGAGAAAAAGCTGCTGAAAGCCGAGAAACGTAAATTCGGCGAACAGCAACGGCAGATCCACCAGGTAAAGGAAGCCTTGTTCCCGCACGGCAACCTGCAGGAACGCATTGAGAATATCCTGCCCTGGTATGCACTATATGGACCGGGCATTATACGGCAACTTTATGCCCATTCGCCTGTATGGGGCGGGTTCGTGGTGTTGGTGGAATCCTGATCTCCTCAATAATCTTTATAGACCCAGATACTCCAGCTGCTGCCGGACTGGCTCAGCTTGAATGGATACTGGCTTTGCAGTTTCGGATTGAAGCTGAAGGCGAGAGGCCAGCCGGGAGATGTTGCGTTACCGGTCGGAGAGCAGGAGCCCAGGAAACAGACGTTCCAATTGGGGCTGACCGCGCCTGTTTGAGTCAGAGCAATGGCCACAGTTGTATCGCCGGCCACAAGGCCTGAAGCACCCGTAACATTGATCTCCCCGATATTATCCGGGATCCAGGTGGCCGACCAGGAGCCTGAACTCCCTGATGCGGGATAGACGAAAGGAGGAAGGTTCAACAGGCTGTCGTGCGGAACCTTGACGACACCGTTGACGATATAGATGATCATACTCGCATGGTCGTCGAAGGTATCATTGAAGACTCCGCTGGTTTTCGCGATCGACAGATCGAAGGTAACGTAGAACTTCGCGCTGTCATTGGTCTTACGGCGGAGGACGGTATCTGAATCATTCTTATTCCCATTGCCGGGACCGGAATTTTTCGAGCAGCCGACAAGCGAATAGCCGGAAACGAGCAGTATGGCAAAGAGGATATGCCAGCGGTTGGGGGAGGGCATGTGTTGGTTGTTTCGCCAAATCTACTCCCGGGTTATTCGTCCCGCAATAGAACAAAAGTACTATAGGTGATAAAACCGGGGCACGCCGGTGGCCAGGTCGATGTGAGCGATGGCGTCTTCGCTGATCTTTTCCAGGTACATCATCAATGCCCGCAGGCTGTTGCCATGGGCGACGACGAGGATATTCTCTCCTTTTTGCAGCCGCGGGAGGATATGCCCCTCATAGTATGGGATAACGCGTTTGTAGGTGTCTTCCAGGCTTTCGCCGCCCGGCGGCCGCACGGTATAGCTTCTTCGCCAGATGGCGACCTGCTCTTCGCCGTATTTCTTTGCGATATCGGCCTTGTTGAGCCCCTGTAAGCTGCCATAGTTGCGTTCGTTGAGGGCGCGATCACGGGTCACCGGTAGTTGCGGCTGGTGGGCGGCCTCCAGCAGCAGCGACATCGTCTCGATGGCGCGCTGGAGCACCGAGGTAAAGCCGTGGTCGAAGGGAGTGTCTTTTAGTTTTTCGCCGGCGGCCCTTGCCTCTTCGCGGCCCTGGGGCGTGAGGGGAACATCGGTCTCGCCGGTGAACAGGTTCTGCAAGTTGTAGGTGGATTGGCCATGACGGACGAGGACGAGCACGGGCATGGGAATGATTTCCGGTAAATATACGTCATCGTGCCGTTGCGAGGATAAGGGGCTTTTCGCCTGGCCGCCATGCCAGTTTGTTTTCGATGGCGGCCAGCGTTTCGCCGGTGAAAGCGCTGGTCCATTGCTGTGGCGCCCCGGTTGGCAGCGTGAGGGATACCGCATCGGGGCTGTCTTTTCGGATCAACGGCACCGCAACCAATACCCAGTCCGCTCCGTGATGACGCATAAAGGCGAGCAGGGGTCCATTGGTCTCGAGCGGACAATAGTCGCCTTCAGAAAATACTTTTGGCAGCAGGTTGCGGACGGCGAGGCTACGATAGAGCGTGAATAGCTTTTCCATCCCCTTTGCCGGGGGGCGCCTGTCCGTTTCGGCTTTTTGCAGCTCATCCAGCAGGGAGCTGCGAAGCGCGTAGTCCACGGGGCTGCGGTTGTCGGGATCGACGAGACTGGTCTCCCACAATTCCGCGCCCTGGTAGATATCGGGGATACCCGGCATCGTTACCTTCAGCAGCAGCTGGGAGAGACAATAGACGGAGCTGCGGCGGATAACGCTTTGGGCAAAGGGGGCGAAGGATGCGAGGAAGGGCGAGCCGGTTTGAAGGATTGCTCTTACGAAGGCCTGGCATCGTTCTTCATACGCTTCGTTGATGTCCGTGTAATGGGTTTCGGTATCCGCCTCACGCAGGGCCTTTGGAAGATAGTTTGCGAATCGTTCGCGAAAGGTATCGGTGATCCTGCCGTCTTCGGGCCAGGCGCCCAGCAGGGCCTGGTAGACCAGGTATTCGTCATTGGGCGATGGGGCGCGGCTTCCAACCGCCGGTCCGAGCCCTGGGCGGTTCATTTGCTGCCATTGGGTAACGGCGCCTATCCATTCCTCAGGGATCGCGCTGAGATAATTTAGCCGGATGCGGGCGTCTTCGCCGCGTTTGGTATCATGAGTGGTCGTCGTATTGAGAGAATGCGGTTGCGTGGATCGTCGCACTTGCATTCGCCGGTGGAATTCCTCCGGCGGGATGCCTGCAAGAGCAGGGCTGTCGCCGACCTCGCAATGCGAAATATAGGGGTTATAGACGTAGAAAACGGTGTCTTCGATGCCCTTGGCGGCGAGAGGGCCGGTGAACTGCATCAGTCGCCGGAGGAAGGGCAGGGACTGTTCCTGCTCGCAGAGCAGGGCGAGAAGATCCAGCTCCGCGGCGAGTTCGGGCTCGAACTGCCGGGCCCGGTCAAGGGCTTTCGAGAACATCTCGCCGTCGGCCGCGCCGATTCCCCCGGCATCGGGATAAGCACGGTAGGTCGGGAAGGAGGCCATCCAGACCCCAAGGGCCTCTTTTAAGCGGTCGGGGTCCTTGCCGGCGGCTTGTGGCAGGGCAACCAGCCGGTTGAAGAGGTTCTCCCATTCGCCACCCATCTTCCGCCGGAGATAGTTGTGTTTTCGCTGGTAGACCAACCCTTCATAAGAAGGAATATCGATCACCTTCTCCCGGTAGAAGGCCAGCAGTTGCCGGCTTCCGGCCGCATCGGTCAGCAGCTGGTTGATATCCGCCAATGCCTCATAGCCTGTTGTTCCCTGCACGGGCCAGTCTTTTGCGAGCGGTTCTTCTCGATGCAGGATCTTTTCGACGACGATATAACATTCTTCGCCGAACACCTGCCGCAGCCGCCGGAGGTAAGCTTTGGGATCGGCAAGACCGTCGATGTGATCGACGCGCAGGCCGTCGATCCGGCCTTGCTCCACCCAGCGCAGGAGGGAGGTATGCCAGCCGTCGAAGACCGCCTCCTTCTCCATGCAAAGGCCGATCAGGCTGTTGACGGTGAAGAAGCGCCGGTAGTTGATATGTTCGTCGGCAAGCCGGTAATAAGTCAAAACGTAGGGCAGGCGCTCCAGCAGTTGCGTGAGCAGCGCAGACTCGGCATTGATCGCTGCTTCTCCGCCATTCGAAAATATCCAGTTATTGAGACCAGGATTGACGGGAAGATCGGTATCGAAATATCGGATGACGAATCCACGGGGCGTCGCCTGCAGGCTTAACTCGGAACGTTGTATGCATTCTTCCAGCGGGCTGCCGAGGATCGGCATCATCAGCCGTTCGCCCAACGGCTCGACGGGCGGGTCATTGTCGATATCGAACCAGCCGAAGTAGACGCTGTCGCGGCCTTGTTGCAGCACCTCGGCGATCCAGGGATTGCTGGTCGAATAGGCCATATGGTTGGGAACGATATCCTGTATCCACCCCATTCCAAAGCCACGAAGTTGGGCCGTCAGCCGCTGCCAGTCCTCTTCGGTGCCGATCTCCGGGCTCAGCACCAGCGGGTTGGTGACATCATACCCATGCTGGCTGCCCCCGGTAGCCGTGGTAAGGGGCGAGGCGTAGACAGCGGCAATCCCCAGCCGGTGCAGGTAGGGCAGGATCGCCTCGAGATCGCGAAGGGTGAATTTGTCGTTCAGCTGAACGCGGTAGGTGTTGTTCGGGAGGTACATGGATGGGGATTTAGATTCTTTTTTCATAGACGACAACCGAATGGGGAGCGATATGGATCGGCGCGGCCGAAGGCAGGTCGACGGCTGCAAGGGAACCCGGTCCGTTCCAGCATTCGTCGGCGGAGTCGAAGATCTTTGTCAGATGTTTCCAGGTGATATTCTCATGGACGACGGGCTCGTGGCCGAAATGGAACCAGATGAAGATATGGTCGTTGAAGATCCGGCGTTCGATCGCCAGGGTCTGATGCAAGGCGGGGTGGACGATCATGGTATCGCGTGTCCGCCCTTGCAGCGCAGGCCGGGTCTGCCGGAAACGGATGAGATGCTTGTAGTATCGAAGCAGGGTAACGCCGGGCTCTTCCGCCGCCTGCCACCAGGCCAATTGGCTTTGGAGGAAGGTGGACTCGGATTGCGGATCGGGGAGGGGAGAGCCATCGTCGAAACCGGCGAATTCCGCGGCCCTTCCCTCGCGGATGGATTGGATCAGCGCCGGCTCGGTGAAGGACGCGAAAAATTGAAAGGGATGGGTCTCGCCATATTCTTCGCCCATGAATAGCAACGGGACATAGGGCGAGAGCAGGACGGTGGCCGCGGCCAGTTTCAACTGTTCGAGGTTCAGCCAGGCGCCCAGGCGTTCGCCGCGGGCCCGGTTGCCCACCTGGTCGTGATTTTGGGAGAAAACAACAAACTGATCGTAAGGAAGGTGGTCGGCGCGGCCGCCAAAGGTCCGTTTCCGGTACGGCGAATAGAGGCCGTCGTACACGTAGGTATTGCGGAACGCTTTTTCGAGCTGAGCGATCGAGCCATAATCGGAATAGTAAGACCGGGTCTCCCCGGTCATCAGGGCATGCAACGCATGGTGGAACTCATCGTTCCATTGCGCGTCGAGGCCATACCCGCCTTTTGAGGGCGGATTGATGAACCGCGGATCGTTGAGATCCATTTCCGCGATGATGAGTTTCCGGCGGCCGGTAAGCATCCCGATCTCCGTCGCCAACTCTTTGAGTTGTTGAACGAAAGGAACGGCGCTGGTGTCGAGGATCGCATGTACTGCGTCGAGGCGGAGACCGTCGGCGTGGAGCTCTTCGAGCCAGAAGCGGGCGTTGGCCAAAAAGTAATTGCGGACGCCGTCGGCATAGGGACCGTCGAAGTTGAGCGCGGAGCCCCAGGGGGTTTTGTATCGTTCGGTGAAATAGGGTCCGAAATGGGGCAGGCGATTGCCTTCGGGGCCGAGGTGATTGTAGACGACGTCGACGATCACGGCGATACCCTTGCGGTGTGCCGCCTCTACCAGCCGGTAGAAACCGTCGATCCCGCCATAAGAATGCTGAATCGCGAAGGGGAAAACGCCGTCATAGCCCCAGTTACGATCGCCGGGGCATTGCGCCAGCGGCATCAGCTCGAGAGCGTTGACGCCCAATTCCTGTAAATACTCCAGTCGTTGGATGACGCCCTCGAAGTCGTGGGTAGGAGAGAAGGCGCCGGTATGGAGCTCGTAGATGACGGCATTGCTGAGCGGTATCCCTTGCCAGCCGGCGGCAGCTTCGGCGAAACCGCGGCGGTCGACGACGGCCGACAGCCCGTGCACCCCATCCGGCTGGCTGAGACTCGCCGGGTCGGGAAGGACGTCTCCCTCATCGATGCAAAAGCCGTATCGGTCGTTGATACTAACTTGTAGAGATATCTTCCAGTACTCACCGTCCCGCCGCATCGCGTGACGGGCGTTCGCGTGGAACAGCTGGACACTTTCGGCCAGGGGGGCCCAAACGATGAAATCCGTAACGGCGGGATCATACCAGGCGCCGACCGGTTGTAGCAATGGCTTCATGGCTTTTTCTTTTCTTCCTTTTCTTTTTTGCGAAAGAAACCCCGCAGCAGGAAATTATGCTGGAGGGCTTCGAGATCGTCGCTCAGTTCCTTGCTGCTGATGCGCAGATTTTTCAATGTACGCTGGAGATCGGCGCCGGCATCTTCATCATGGAGCAGAATGCCAACGGGGGCATTCTTGTCGTTGAGTCCTTCACCGGCCTGCTTTAACGAGGAGGTGAATTCGCCGGCCTGGTTCGCGGCCTCATTGAGGCGGGCCGCCGCACCCTTTATCCGGTTGAACACCGTGGTGTCGGTGGCGAGCTGGCTGGCAAGACCATCCGGTTGTTTCAACCGCGTGGAAAAGTCTTCGAGATTGGCAATAAGATGTTCGCTGTTGGCGGCGGCCGTGCGCAGGTGATCGATCGAGGTTTTGAGATGATCGGCGATGGCGGGATCGTTGATCAGTTTTCCGATGGTGCCCTGGCCGTCACTGAGCCGTTTGCTGATGGTCTTCAGATTGCCCGTGATCTCGAGCAGATTGGCGTTGCTGGCCTGCAGGGTGGCGAACATCTCCTGGGTCCCGGGCAGGTGCTCGCTTTGCAGGCTGTCGTTGTCGGCGATCGGTCTTGCTCCGTCCGTACCGCCGCTGATGACGACGATCTTGTTGCCGACGAGGCCGTCGGTGCTGACCCGGGCGCGGGCATCGGCGGCGATATGCGGCGCTGCCTTCTTCTCAATGCTGAGCGTCACTGCGACCTGGCTGTTGTGATAAAAGTTGATCGATTTGACGGTGCCTACCTTCATGCCCGAGAGCCAGACATTGTTGCCGGGCTGCAGACCCTGCACGTCGTCGAAGAGGATATGCACCCGCACGCTCTTCACGAACGCCTTGTGTTGTCCGCCGATAGTGAACACCGCGGCGACCAGGATCAGGATGCCCAGGGTAATAAAGATGCCCACGGCCATTCTCTTGGTGGTATTGATCTCGTTCATGCGGTTGAGATGAAGTTATAATTATAAAAGTCCTTTACCCTCGCGTCGTCGCTGGCAAACACTTCTTCGAAGCTGCCCTGGCGGAGGAAACAGCCCTCAGACAACATTACGACCCGGTCGCCTGTCGCCTTCGCGCAAGTGAGGTCATGCGTAATGATCACCGAGCTCGTATTGTACTGCTCCTGCACCTTGTTGATGAGCTCGTTGATGTTTGCACTGGTGACCGGGTCCAGACCCGCGGTGGGTTCGTCATAGAGCATGATCTCCGGCTGCAGGATCAGGGTGCGGGCGATACCGATGCGTTTCTTCTGACCGCCGGAGAGCTGCGAGGGCATCTGGTCGATGGTTTGCGACAACCCCACATCCTCCAGCACCCTGGCAACGGCTGCGTCGATCTCCTTGCGGCCGAGGTGCCGCTTATTCCGGACAAGTGGAAATTCCAGGTTGGCGCGCACATTCATTCCATCATACAGCGCACTGCTCTGAAAGGAGAACCCGATGCGCGTACGCAAGGCCTGCAAATCCCGGGGACGGAGGGACCGGATGTCCTCACCCAGCACGGTGACCGAACCGGTATCGGGAGTGAGCATCCCCGCGATGATCTTGATCAGCACCGACTTGCCGCTGCCGCTACGGCCCAGGACCACGAGGTTCTCGCCTTTGTAAACGTCCAGGTCGACGCCCCTGAGGACCTCCAGCGGACCAAAACGCTTGCGGATATTGCGCAGGCGGATGACGGATTCTTTATAAGTGGTGTCTGTCATTTGAGATAGCTGTTAACCAATTGCACGATGATCATTTCTTCGATGAAGATCAGGAACATGGACACGACCACGGACGTATTGGCGGCCCGGCCGACGCCCACCGTGCCCTGGTCGGCATTGTAACCGTTGTAGCAACCCGCGAGCCCGATCGTAAATCCGTAGACGGCCGACTTGAACACGAGCACATAGATGTCCAGGAAGCTGATGCGAACGAAGGCTGCCTGGAAAAAAAGAGAAAAGCCGGTTTGTTCATTGGTATGGACATTCAGATAAGCCCCCAGCATGCCGACCAATCCCATGTAGGAGGCCAGGACGGGCACGATACAGGTCGTGGCGATGATCCGGCTTACCACCAGGAACTTGAATGGGTTGGTGGAGGACACTTCCATCGCATCCACCTGTTCGGTCACCTTCATCGAACCCAGCTCCGCACCGATGTTGGAACCTACTTTCCCGGCGATGATCAGCGCCGTCACCAGCGGCGCCAGGGCCCGGATGATGGCGATGGCCATGAGCGAAGGCAGCCAGGAAGTGGCGCCAAACTCGGCCAGCGAAGAGCGGGACTGCTTGGTAAAGACAAGCCCGGTGATAAACCCGGTCAGGGTAATGATCGAAAGGGACCGGATGCCGACCTCGAAGAACTGATCCCAGATGGCCTTGTATTCATAAGGTGGGACGAAGGCCTCCTGGAAGAATCGGAGCGCAAACCGATAGATATCATACATGCGTAAAAAGAAGGCCTTCATTCCGGTAGAGGGTAAAATTGTATGCCACTGTCCGCGGCCGGGGGATGGGAAGGAATTTCCACAGGACCGCAGGAGACCCCGGGGTCCCTTGTTCGGAATTTTCCAAAAAATGCACTTCTATTCCCGCATTGGGATTTATCCTGAAACCGGCACGGCCGTACCGAATTGAGAAACAAATGGTTATTTTCTGGTATGAGGGTTGGACCCTTTGATATAACCCTTTTAACTCAAATCCGTCGTTATGAAAAAGTGTAACCCTACCCCCGCAGCATGGCTTTTCCTGGCCATGATCCTGTTAAGCCTTGGCACCACCAGGGTACACGCCGGTATAGTTGGACGCACGACGACCGCGTGGAATGCGAAGAAGGCCCGGAACCAGGCCGCCGCAGCCAGGCGCGCAGAGATGCGAATGATCATCGCAACGGCCGCCAGCATTTACGATGAGATGGACCTGCAGGATTCCGGACTGAGCCGCAAAGCCTTCGAATATGCATGGACCGGTTATTATAAATTGAAGAAGAAGGGGCTGTTGCGCAAGACGAACATCTTGTCGATCTGTGACTTCAGCCAGTCTTCGAGCAATCAGCGGCTGTATGTGATCGATGTAAAGAACCGCCGGATGCTGTACCGCACCTTTGTGGCGCACGGGATCAACTCCGGTGAAGAATATGCCACTTCGTTCTCGAACCGGATGGAGTCCTGCAAAAGCAGTCTTGGGTTCTATGTGACGACCGGCACCTATACGGGCATCAACGGGTACTCCCTGCGGATCTCCGGTGTCGATCCCGGTTTCAACGACAATGCGCTGAAGCGCGCGATCGTGATCCACGGGGCGGGTTATGTGAGCCAGCGGATCCTGACGAAGTATGGTGTAATGGGTACGACCTTCGGTTGCCCGGCCATCCCGACGGAGATGACCAACCAGATCATCCCCGTGGTGAAGAACGGCAGCTGCTGGTTCATCTACTTCCCTTCGAAGAAGTACCTCGCTCAGTCGACGATCCTAAATAGTTAAGCCTCTTTTTACCCCCTACATATTCCACCCCTTTCAGGGGTGGTTTTTTTTGTTATATTTGGTTATGTCCATAACCATCCCTTCTCCTTTGGCCTCTTCCGCCGCGACGACCGGGCCCCGGGCAGCGGCGGGCCGGGCGCCGATCCCGTTGTCGATCTATGCCGCGTCGCTGGCATCGCTATTGACTATCGTGGGTATTTTATGGGATATCTCCTGGCACCGGAGCATCGGCCGCGACAAGTTTCTTTCCCCACCGCATATCCTGGTCTACCTGGGGGCCATTTTCGCCGGGCTTTTCTCCGGCATCCAGGTGCTGTATAATTCCTTCTTCCGGCGGGAAGCGGCCCAGGCGGCGGATATCCGGGTCTGGGGCATCTTTTACAGCCCGCTGGGAAGCCTGTTCTGCATCTGGGGCGCCATTGCCATGCTGACCTCGGCGCCCTTCGACGACTGGTGGCATAATGCGTATGGACTCGACGTGACGATCCTGTCGCCTCCCCATACCCTGCTGGCGATGGGGATGATCTGCCTGCAGTTAGGGGCCTGTGTAAGCATCTGCAAATACCTGAACAACGAGGACGCTTCGCGTCCGCTCCTGCAATTTCTCTTTGTCATCAGCGCGCTCAGCCTGCTGACCATGGTATATACGTTGTTTACGGACTATCTGCATATCCGGGCTATGCGCGGCGGGGTGTTCTATATCGTCGCAGCCGCCACCAGCCTCCTGCTGCTGCCGGCCTTCGGCAAGGCGCTGCGGATGAAATGGGGGATGACGGCCGTGACCGGCGGCTACTTTCTGCTGGTGGCCTTTTCCAACTGGATCCTGCAGCTGTTCCCCGCGGAACCGAAGCTGGGGCCGATCCTCACCCATCTCACGCATTTCCAGCCCGCCAATTTCCCCGCGCTGGTGATCATCCCGGCGATGGCGATGGATCTTATCCTGCAACGCAACAGGAGCGGAGCCTGGGTCAAATCCCTTTGGCTCAGCCTGGCCTTCGTGACCCTGTTGGCGGCCGTGCAATATCCCCTAAGCGGCTTCCTGCAGGAATCGCCCTATGCCCGAAACTGGTTCTTTACGGCCAATACCTACTATTTCGGGCTTTCCCCCAACGCCCCGTGGCGGTACAAGTTCAGGCCGGAGGATATCTCTCCCTGGCCGGCGCTGCTGCGGGCGCTCGCCATCGCGGTGGTCCTGGGCATGGTCTGCGCCAGGCTTAGTCTTCGCTGGGGCCGGTGGATGCAAAATATTCAACGCTAATTCTCACGCATGAAGAAATGTATTGGGTTGCTGGTATTCCTGGCGATGACGGATACCCTGTCATTTGCCCACGTCGGCAATCCCGACGTGTCGATGGAAGGAACGGCCGGGCCGTATCGGTTGCTCGTCAGCGTTAAACCGCCGGACGTTATTCCCGGCACGGCGCAGGTCACGGTGTTCCTCCAGAACGGCGGAGCGGCGACCGTTTCGGCGCAGCCCATCTTTTTCTATTCGGGGCGCAATGGAGCGCCTTCGCCCGACGCCCTGGCCGCGGTGGCCGGACAGCCGGGTCAATACAAGGGCATCGTCTGGTTGATGAACGACGGCAGCTCCAGCATCCTGCTCCATGTCAGCGGAAGTATGGGGAGCGGCGAGCTGGTCGTGCCGATCGTGGCCGTTTCCACGGCGCAAAAAAAGCTGCCGGCGGGTACGGGTTATGTCCTTGCAGGATTGGGCATCCTGCTATTTGTGTTGATGCTGACCATCATCGGGTCGAGCGTGGCCGATGGGATCACGCGCAAAGGCGAAGCGGTTCCCGCCGGCCGCCGCCGGGCAAAGCGGGTGGCGATGCTCGTCGCCGCAGTCCTTTGTTCCGGGATCGTTTTTGGCGGCAATGCCTGGTGGCAGCATTGGGCGGAGCGCTACCGGAAATTTATGTACCGGCCGATGCATGCCGGCTACCAGCTTCGAAGCGATAGCGGGATGAATACCCTTTCGATCCGGATCGATACGGCCGGTGCGCAAAGAAAGGGGTGGCTACCTTACATCATCCCCGATCACGGGAAACTGATGCATCTCTTCGTGCTGCGCGTGCCGGCGATGGACGCCTTTGCCCACCTGCACCCGCTGCGCGTCGATCCACTGACGTTCCGGACCGTACTGCCGCCATTACCGAAGGGCCATTATCTGGCCTTTGCCGATATCGTCAATCTCTCGGGCTTTGCCGAGACACTAAAGGACAGCTTCGACATTCCCCATGACCTGGCCGATAGCCTGCATCCTACGGACACGGACGATGCGTATGCCTTTGCACTGCCGGCTGCCGCGGCGGATGCCGCCGGTTCGCGCCGGGATGCCGATGTCGCCTTGCGGGACGATAAGGAGGCGATCGTTTGTGGCAAACCGGGCGCGGGAGTACGGATGAAGGACGGTTCGACGATGGTGGCGGAAGGCGCCGTAGCCGGGGATCTCGAAGCGGGCCAGTTATACACCCTTTCCTTTGCGGTGCAAAATGCGGACGGCTCGCCGGCGGCTTTAGAGCCCTACCTCGGAATGATGGCGCATGCGGCGATCATCAAAGACGATGGCAGCACCTATATTCACCTGCATCCCGTCGGCACGTATTCGGTAGCTGCACAGGAGGGGCTCGTCGAGCGGATCGGTCAGCAGGCGAACGAATACCGTCTCCCCCCGCCCTTGGCCTTCCGCGACAGCATTGACCGGCTGGTAACGCGGTTGCGTGAGATGAAACCCGCCGATCGGGAGGATTGGCTGATGCGCCAGATGAAGATGCCGCGAGCCGGTGATGCAATGGGCGGGTCCGCGGACAGCGGAATGAAGATGACCAATATGGTCAGCTTTCCCTATACTTTTCCGCAGCCCGGCAATTACCGCATCTGGGTGCAGGTGCGGCGCAACGGGCAGGTGCTGACGGCCGCATTCGACAGGACCATACGCTGATCAGGAAAACTTTATCTTATCCCATAATTTATTGGTCACGACGCGCTGGAGCACCTCCTCCCGATAGTTCCGGCTCATGGGAATGCGCTGCGATTGGATGAAAATCTCGTTGCCTTCGATCGCCTCGATTTTGTCGATAGAGACGATGTAGGACTTGTGCACGCGAATAAAGGATTGGGGATCCAGGTTCTGTTCCAAATTCTTGAGATATAATAAGGTGATATATTTCCCCTTTTCGGTGTAGATCGTAATATAGTTCTGCATCCCTTCCACATAGAGGATCTGGTTGAAAAAGATCTTTTCGTATTTGCTTCCGCAGCGGATGAAGAAATAATCAGCCGTGGAGCCGGCGGAAGGCGAGGAGCGCGTGATGAGATGGTAATAGTCCTTCGCCTTGGTGACCGATCGGAAGAACCGGTCGAAGGTGATCGGCTTGAGGAGATAGTCCAGCACGTTGAGCTGGAAGCCTTCGATCGCATAGGTAGGGTAGGCGGTGGTGATGATAACGATGGGGGGATTCTGCACTGTCTTGAGGAAATCCAATCCATTCATTTTCGGCATCTGGATGTCGAGAAAGATAAGATCGACGGACTGCTGGTCCAGCAGCCGGCCCAACTCCAGCGGATTCTCGCAGATACCGGCCAGCCGCAGGAAATCCACCTCCCGAACGTAGTTGCTCATGCCCTCCCGGGCCAGCGGTTCATCATCGACGATTACACAGTTGATCATGTTTCAGGCGGTGTTTTGAAGCTCGAGGGCGGCAAGCTGAAGCCGGAGCCGGACCTCGAAGCTGCCGTCGTCGGAGCGGATAGACAATTCGTGCCGGCCGGGGTAGAGCAGGTCCAACCTTCGTTGCACATTCTTCAGCCCGATGCCGCTATAGTGAAAAATAGTATTGGACTCGAAGGGCGAGCTGCTGTTGGCAACCGAAAAATCCAGCCGATCTCCCGCTTGCCGCAATTGGATGCGTATCCAATTCGGCTTGTCTGTATGCCGGGATACATGCTTGAACGCATTCTCGACAAACGTCATCAGCAGAAAAGGCGCGATCGTTACCAAACCGGTCTCTTCGCGGCGGATGTCGACGTCCAGCCCGAGCGTGTTGTTCTGCCGGAGCTTTTCCAGCCCGATGAAATTCTCCAGGTACGCGATCTCATGGGTGAGAGCGATCTGTTCGCCATTGCAGTCATACAGCTGATAGCGAAGCAGCTCGGAGAATTTGGCCAGGGAGGCCGAGGCCATATCGGGGTTCTTATGGATGAGGAAGAAGATGGAGTTGATGGTATTGAAAAGAAAATGCGGGTTGAACTGGTAGCGAAGATAGTTGAGCTCCGTTTCGAGCTTTTCCTTTTCGAGCAGCTGCTGGCGATGGCGGGATTGGAGCCAGTTCTTTGCCAGCTTGATGCTCATCGCCAGGGTCATTGCGGCAAGGATGCTGAGAAAGGCGTTGCTGAAAAATTGAAAGGCGCAGGCCTTTGCACCCCATAGCTGCTGGATAGTGCTGTGGGCGATCGCCGCGCTGGCATAGTATCCCGGCATAATGAGGAAGGCGGCGGCAACGCAGGTCAGCAGCGTCAGCACGCTATAGGCCACCAAACGGCTTTTTTCCAGCAACCGGGGGAACAGGAAATAAAGATTAAAGCAGACGGCGAGGAAATGGACGAAGATGTAGAACAGGGATTTCACCGTGAAGGGCAGGTAGAGCAGATCGCTCGCGGCCCTGACCGGATTGCCGACCACCACCGACCAGGAAAAATAGTTATACACCACCCAGAAGGGCAGATGATACAACTTGTAGCGGATAAGCCAGCTACGGGCGTGACCGGTCTTCATCTGACTAAGATACCCCGAAATCCGGCAGGTTCTTCGGCTACTATATGAGTGACGGCAAATAAATGACGACCTGCATCCCCCGCTCCATTTCCGGTTTCAAATGGATCAAAAAGAAGCATTTATGGCGCTTTTTGCGGTTGGTCAATTCATTTGGGCCGGTGGTCATACCGATTTCTGACGGGTTTGCCCGCCGGCTAATTTGGCGGCATGAAGCATTTAACAATCCTTATCCTGCTGTCCGCCCTGTCCCGGTTTGCCGCCGGGCAGGCCCCCGGGCAGCCGGATACCGCAAGTCCCACTGCAGCGAAGCGGTTGCAGGAAGTCACTGTCCGGGGCGCAAAGCCGCCGGTGCAACAAAATATTACCGGCACGGTGGTCAACGTGGCGGGTAGCCTGTTCAGCAAAGGTGCATCGGTATTCGAGGTGCTGGAGCAAAGTCCGGGAGTGCTGCTCGATCGCCGGACCAATAGTATCCGGATGAACGGGCGCAGCGGCGTGACCGTGATGATCGATGGAAAGCTCGTCCATATGCCGGAGGAGCAACTGCTGGAAATGTTGCGGGGGATGAATGCCGACAACATCGATCGGATCGAGCTGCTGACGGCGCCGGGCGCCAAATATGACGCTTCGGGAAGCGCGGGCGTGATCAACATCATCCTGAAAAAGAACAAGCGGCTGGGCACGACCGGCTCTTACTCCCTCAATGGCGGGTACGGCTATTATGAAAAGGGCGGCGGAAGCGTGAACCTGGATCACAACAATGGAAAGACGGATTGGTATGGCTCCTGGTCCTTCCAGCACGATCATACGTTCGGTGGCTTTAATGCCGACGGCCAGACCATCAACCCGGTATTGGGTGGCCGCACCGGCTTTATCTTCCACGACACCACGACCAGCATTAGCAATAATCACAATGCGCTGCTGGGTGTCGATACCCGGCTGAAGGGGAGATGGACCATGGGCGCCGGCCTGAGCTACAACAACAGTGGGACAACAACCCATACTCACAATCGGGGAGTCTATACCCTCCCGCCGGACAGCTCGCTTTTCTTCGACGGGATCATCCGGGGCCGTAGTCATTGGAATAATGTTATTGCATCCCTTACCGCCGAGAAGGAATGGGGGAAGGGGGAAAAGCTGGGCATGGGGGTCGACTGGCTGAATTACTCCAATAACCGGCCGAGCGATGTGCAGGGGAATTTTACGGATCAACATAGTGGAACGGTGTTGCTGGCGGGCGACAGTCTTTCTGCTTCTTTGAATAAGGGTTTTTCGACCACGCATATCCGGGTTGGTGTAGCGAGACTGGATTATAGTAAGACGTTGAACCCAAAATGGCGGTTCGAGGCCGGAGTCAAGGGCGATCATACCCAAAGTCAGAGCGGTTCAGGCATCGAGAGCTGGATCAACGGGCATTGGGTTACCCCTGCGGCCAGCGCCAATGCGATCCGGATGCGGGAGGATATTGCGGGGGGGTATGCAAGCGTCCATGGGACCATCGATTCATCGACGACGCTTGACCTGGGTCTTCGCTATGAATACTCGGATACCCGGCTGGATGATGCGGGCACCGGCGTCGCGATCACCCGCCGGCGGCTGGGCGTGCTATTCCCCAATCTCCTGTTGACGCGTAAGTCGGGTGGGGGTGGCCAGTGGCAGCTCTCCTTTACCCGGCGGATCACGCGGCCATCCTACAAGGACCTTTCTTCCTTTATCGGCTATGGCGATCCCTTTGCGGTGTTCACCGGTAACCCCCTGCTGAAGCCAACGGTAACGAACAGTCTCAAAGCGGGTTACGGTTGGAAAGGTTATTCCTTTTCCCTGCTGCTTGGGCGGGATGAGGATCCCATCTTCGGCTGGGGCCTGACGGCGCAGCCAGGCAGTACGCTTGTCTATATCCGGCCGGTGAACCTGGATTGGCAGAATACGTTGAACTTCGAGGTCAACCTGCCGTTTCATATCGGCAATTGGTGGACGATGAGCTATGGGATCATTGGCGGATGGCGGCAATACCGCCTCGGTTATATCCCTGTACCGGCGGAAAAGACCTGGTTTGGCTATTCGATCAATTTCCATGAGAATTTCCGGCTCTCATCCCGGCTTTCGGCCGAGGTGTCGGGATGGTATGAAGGAAAAAATTACGAGTCGACCAATAAAAACCTCGGCACCGGCCAGTTGAATCTTGGCGTTAAGAAAGACCTGGGTAAAGGATCCCTGCAATTCACCGTCACCGATATCTTCCGGTCGCTGAACTACAAGACCTATGTCGGCGCCGTCGGCAAGGACGCATTCGATTCGCACAACTACATCAGCTACGATCCCGAGAGCCGAAAATTTCCGCTGCTGCGGCTGACCTGGTCGCACAGTTTTGGTGCGGGACTATGGTCGAAAACAAAGCTGGAAAGGGTGATGGATGAGAAAGAAAGGATAAAGTAAGATTTGGATGCATCGTTTTCTTATGTATATTCGCAAGCGATATGCGTTTTACAAAACTTCGTTTCTTTCTCCTGCTTGCGTTATTGTCGACAGGGCCGTTCGCAGGTAGCAAGCTTTGGTGGCTTGCCCATTCGCGGCGCACAGCCGGAGTCTACTCCTTTAAAGGGTTAGGGTTTGCCGGCGACCAGATGCCGCTGGACTATTCGATCTGCTGGTTTTCGCTGGGGAAAGACACCATCTGGTTCAACGGGGCGGGTAATCTTTCCTTTCATGAGGGAGATAGCATACCGGTGCGATACCGGGAGTACGAGCCCTGGGACGCGCGGATAGACGTCTTTCCGGCCATCTGGGGCGACACCCTCGTCTATGGCGGGATACCACTGTTCATGTTGTTACTGATCTATCTGCATCCCAAAGTGGTCCCGCGCGGCCGCGGCATTCGGGTCGTGCGGAGGCGGCCCTATCTTCTGCTGGATTGAGGCACTTGTCCTATCTTTACCGGACTGAACAAGACCTTATCCATGATAAAAAAGCAAGTGATCGCCCGTCAACGCCTGATCGCTTTATATGAAAGACAATTTCTCCACTGGATCCGATCAATACGCATGTTATCGCCCCACCTATCCGGGGGCAATGTTCGACTATTTGTTATCCCTTGTCCCGCGGCGCGAGCGGGCTTGGGACTGTGGTACGGGCAACGGGCAGGTAGCCCTCGTGCTGGCGCAATTCTTCGACCGGGTAGACGCCACGGATATCAGCGACGCGCAATTGCGCAGCGCCGCCCCGCATGAGCGCGTTACGTATTCGGTACAACCCGCGGAGAAGACCTCGTTCCGCGATGGGGCGTTC
>Ga0157372_10001257_pt1 | contig 27443 bp, 33 predicted proteins | sample C55metaG_FD_115307 | JGI IMG/M metagenome (GOLD analysis project Ga0157372, IMG submission 115307) | Corn rhizosphere microbial communities from Kellogg Biological Station, Michigan, USA - C5-5 metaG | ecosystem: Host-associated > Plants > Roots > Rhizosphere > Soil | place: USA: Michigan...
GGCTTCGGTCTGGCCCCATCACCGGTCGAGACGCATGCTTCCTGGGTGCATTGGACAAATCGTGCTATGACCGCCGGCGCACTAGTATTGGTGGCCCTCTCAGTACATCTACGTACTCGTGTGGTCGAACTGCTGGAGCGCAGTGTGGACGAGAGGAAGCGAGCAGAAGCTGCGCTGAGCGAAAGCGAAGCGCAATTCAGGCTAGCGCAAACAGCGGCAAATATCGGCAGTTGGGAGTGGAACCCGGTTGATGGCGCATACAACTGGTCTGGGGAAAGTTTTGACATCTTTGGAATTGATCCTGCTGAGGAATCGCGTTTTGAGAAGTGGTTGTCCCGAGTCGATCCGGAAGATGTGGTCCGGGTAAGAGCTGGCATTGAGAACTGCAGTGAGCAAGCTGTTCTCGAGCTTGAATTCCGCTACCACCACCCAAGTCGTGGTTTGCGCTGGATTTACAGCAAGTCACGAATGTTGACTACTGGTGCAGGGACACCACGCATATTTGGAATTTCACAAGACATCACCGAGCGGAAAGGAGCAGAGGAGATTTTCCGACAATCACACGCCACGCTAGAGTCGCTTGTTGAGCAGCGCACGTTGGCCCTGCGGCGCGTCTCATCACGCCTGTTGCAGGCACAGGATGAAGAGCGCAGGAGAATCGCTCGTGAGCTTCACGACAGTGTCGGGCAGTGTCTTACGGCTGTGAAGATCAATATCGATGGTTTAAGGCGCTCCGAGCTTGGCCCCGAAACGGATGAGGTTTTAGCGGAGTCCTCCTCTTTGCTGGAACAAGCATTGACCGAAACACGTACGATCTCGCATCTGCTTCACCCGCCACTGCTAGACGAGGCCGGTTTTGCTTCTGCAGCCCGTTGGTACGTCGATGGCTTTGCGAAGCGCAGCGGCGTTGAAATTAATTTAGAAATTCCGATGGAGCTTGTGCGCTTGCCCGACTCTGTGGAGCTCGGCCTTTTCCGGGTATTGCAAGAAAGCCTAACCAACATGCATCGCCACTCCGGCAGTCCCATGGTAGACATTCGACTGAACCTAGATGCAAAGCGGGTAATTCTTGAAGTTAGAGACTATGGACGTGGGATGCCGCGAGAGTTGCTCCAACGTTTTCAAGCGGTAGGTACGGGAGGCGGCGTTGGATTGGCGGGTATGAAGGAACGCATCAGCGAACTCGGCGGTCGTTTGGAGATTTCTGCTGCCGACCCGGGCACGGTCGTGACTGTCTCGATGCCCGTATCAAAACGCGACGATACACTCGGCAGTTCGGCCCGAGCGGGAGAATCAGGGCGCAGTGTTCCCGTGGCGTAAGTAATAACCAGGAGAACGCTGCATCATATCGTCGACGAAGAAGATCGGCTGCTGCTGGTCGCAAACCTGAGTCTTTCTCCGGTCGAACGAGAAGCTGTTGCGGGTGTTCGATACCGAGCAGCAAACTGAAGCCATGGTCGTACGCGGCCTGACTGCCGGCATTGATTGCGATGTCACCTGTCTGGACGCACGACAGGAAATCCTTCCCGGCGTGGGCGGTACCGTCATCCTGGTGCGTAAGGAAGATGTGGCGGCAGGGCAGCGGACTTCCGAGAGTTTGTCATTGCGCTCGGCTGCGGACCGGGGCTAAGCCGCCAACCGCCCTCGGCGTCTACCTAAATACCCATCCCATTGCTAGAGCCTTTCTGCAATCGCAAATTCCACCGCCCAGTTATGCCACCGTGTCGTACTTTGGCGTGAACGCTTTTAAGTTCTCCAATGCACGTTTGTGCGTTATCCGGTTCGGCCTGCAGCCGGCGACCAGTCGGTGCCTAGGGGCGAGGTTGCACGGCCGCCCGTTCCGACGCCTACCCGATTTCCGCCGCCGCAGCAAGAATGAGTGAAGTTGGCGTAAGAAGCTCAAGAGGGACGATGAACGACGCGTGGGTTCTAGAATTCGGTTTACCAAGCGTGATCACAATCGACGACTTGCACCGTCTCAGACCGTTCTTTGGGCAACTACTGGTGAGCGAGTCGCTGCCGGAATGGGGGCCTTAGGCCGCTCTTGTTCGCGAGGAGAAGAGCGGACGTAAGCAATCTCTGCCTCTCATCCTCGTTTGGAACTCTCCGGAATCGTCGAGGGCTCCCATTGCGGCGTGCCTACGTGACCGGCAATGCCGTCCAAGAGCTCGTGGCAACGCTGAGTCACTGCCCCTTGCTTCTGTTTGCCGCGAGGGAAAACAAGTATTCCATCCTCACCCGCAAGCCGCGGTCCCTCACATTACTTGCAAGATCGGCTCGCTCGACGTAGTTGGCGAATTCCGCACTCGTGGTGAGACCTTTGTCCTTCAACAGCTGGATAGTGGCGCCAACCTGAGCATCAAGCGTTTCAAGATAGGGGAGCATTTCTTCGAAAAATTGCTCCGCCGGATTGCTGTTCATCCCCGACCTCCTTTGAAACCACGATTGTCCGCATTAAAACAGGGCGCCTGCTAATTGTATGGGAGGTGTTCCGGCGGCGGGACGAAGGTCAAATCCACTATTGTGAAGCACCCAATGGGGCCACTTGGAATTCGGACATCGTGTCAGCATTAGACCGTGGCGAAATTCGTGGTCCTCAGTGTCATGATCGCCGTCGCTGTTTTGATGGGTTACTTAGTGTCCGTAAGGAACGCTGCGTCGAAACCGATGTGACATTGGGAACGCCGTAATCACGCAGGTCGCCGACGGTCAAAGCACCGTTCCCAGGCGGGTGGCCGATTGCGTTGCCACCTATGTGGAACATATGTCGAATGGACAGGGGTAGAAAATATTGGTGTTCTAGCCTGATACCAAGGCATATGTCAGCCTTGTCTGGACCATCCAACGTTCGCGCTCGAAGCTTTGAGGCTAATAGCGGAGCGCGGGAGACGGCGCGCGATGATGGTGTTTTGTCGTTCCACGACATTGGACAACGGCGCGCGCTTCTCCTGCTGGTTGCGGCACAGAAGGCGCGCGCTTATGAAACGGCCGTGTGATGTATAACTTGATTTCTCAAATCACGGAATCGCGATCAGAATGGGTTCGGTCCGCGATGTGGTATCGGTGTCCTGGCGCGGCTATAGCAGGAAGGATTGATCCTGCTAAAGCGGCAAGTAGTGATTCCAGATATGCGCGTTTTTAAACGGTACGCTGAAAGCTCGCGGTGAGTTTCCGGTGGGTTACCCGTGCCCTGCGCTGATGGTGACCTTCCCGCGGAACATTCGATAAACAAACATCAAATATCCGATGGCCAGGACCATTCCACATCCCCACCAGATGAGACCAACTGACATGGCGAAGTGTCCGGCCGCCGCGTTGTAAATGGTGATGTTATTGGCGCGCATCCGCGCTAGACCGCAATAACACAGGATATTGTGCTATCGCCGCGCCGCTCAACATGGCAACGAGGTACAAACATGAACCCAGGAATGCCCCCCGATCGTTGCCCTTCACGACCATCCATAACATCAATACGAGACTGGCCACGACGAGGACCGGAACCGCAAAGAGAAGGGGGTGATCTGAGTAATTCTGTAGCCCATGGGGTATGACCGCCGCAGTCGCAGGAATGCCGAATGCAGTGAGCAGCACGACCGGAAGCCAGAGCCTTTGAGCATATTTTCGCGCGCGCAACTGAAGATCTCCGCTGGTTTTGAGCGCAATGTAATTGCAGCCATGCAGCATTAACGCAAGAAGAGCAAGGATACCGCCAGGTACGGTATACCAGTCCAGGATCCCCGTATCTTTACCGACGCGCCAGTTCGTCCAAAGCGGCTCGAAGAAGTATCCATCATTGCCAATGGGAACACCGCGCACGACGTTGGCTAGTGCGACCCCATAAAAAACTGCCAGCAGTGTGCTGCCGATCGCGAAGCAGCCGTCAAACAGTCCGCGCCAAACGTCAGACTGAACATGACCTCGCAGCTCGACGCCAATGCCGCGGAAGACCAGCAGCCAGAGCACCATGGTGAGGGGAAGATAGAATCCGCTGAAACTTGACGCATAAAGCAATGGAAATGAGAAGAAGAGAGTGCCGCCTCGGCTTCGATCTGGGAGTGGGCGCCGTGCATCTTTTCCTAGGCAAGAGTGATGCCGAGCGGCAGTTGCTCATTCGCACAATCGGCCCGGTGTGGGATGCCAATGAGGTTTGGCTCATTGCCGGAACCACGTATGCCGTAATCATCAGAGCAACGAGAGCGAACCAGATTGTAGGCATTATCGTTCTCTTCTTATGCCAACGAGACCGGCGTTCCATCCGTGACCGAAAGATCCGATTCCTGCGTAGGTCCCCGCGAAATCTCGCGGGTAATCAGAAAAATGAAGAGTATGGCAAGCAGCGTATACAGCCCCATGAACCCAAGCAGTGTAAACAGTGTGTTGCCGGAATGCACTTGCCTTGAATATCCCTCGGATACGCGAACCAGTCCATATACCAGCCACGGCTGGCGGCCTACTTCGGCGGTGATCCATCCCGCGGTATTTGCGATGTAGGGAAATGGAAAACTAATCAGCAGCGGCCACTAAAGCCCATCGTGTGCGAAATAGTACACCGCGCCAGAGGAGGAAGGCGGCAAGCGCCATGACGGCGACCATCCACGTGCCCAGCCCCACCATAATGTGGTAAGCGAAATAAAGCAGGGGAATGTTGGTCGGCCAGATGTCTCTCGGAAACTCGTTGAGTCCCTTCACCTCGGCAAGCGTTGTGCCATAGGCAAGAAAACTGAGCGTCTTGTTCACCACCAGAGGATTGTCTATCTTTTGCTCCTCTATATCCGGTTGGCCCATGATCGCCAACGGAGCGCCCCGCGCAGAATTGAAAAGGCCCTCCATAGCGGCCATCGTCGCCGGCTGATGCTGCGCGAGATATTTGCCGTGCAGGTCCCCAGTGGGGAAGATCTGGAGCGCACATGCGAGAGTGCCGACGCAAACGCCCACACTGACGAATGCCCGGCCAGATTCCTGATGCTTGCGTTCCAGCAGATAAAATGCGCCAACGGCTGAGACCGCAAACACTCCCGTGATTAGCGCGCCGCACATGGTGTGCGCATACTGCAACAGTCCCCATGGATTGTTCAACAATCTCCAGAAGCTCGACACCTCACATGATTCATCGGTGTGACGAATGTAGGCAATGGGATGTTGCATCCATGCGTCGGCCATGATAGTGAAATAGCCCGACAGCCATGAGCCGATGAACACTGCCAAAGCCGCAAACCAATGTCCAATCTTACTCAAGCGTTTCTCCCTACAGAGAAAAAGACCGAGGAATGCCGATTCGAGGAAGGAGGAAGAAGGAAAACGTACCTTCCATAGCGAGCGGTTGCCCAATGACTCCTCCCGTCAGCCGCGAGAATCGCGCCCAATTGGTGCCGAACTCAAATTCCATTGGAATTCCCGTTACCACCCCGAGAACGAAATTTATGCCAAAGATGCGGGCCCAGAAGCGCGCGGCATCGTTCCATTTTTCGTTTCCAGTACGGAGATAGATGCCTTTGAATACGACAATGAGAGGAGCCAGGCCCATGGTGAGTTGCGGAAACAAATAGTGGAACGTAATAGTGAACGCAAATTGAATTCGATGTAGATCCTGCAAGGTCTGGCCGCTATTCACAGTCGCTCCTCTAGGTCACAGGTTATCGTGCTTTATCCGAGCGCAGAGCCGATGGAATGGGATTGTACTAGCGGACGCCGATGGGCAACGTAAAACACCCGGAACGTCCAAGATCGCCAGTCCGAAGCGCTGCCGGGAAGTCCTCGGACCAACCTGACGGTATGGGCATAATGTTCGTCTGTTCCGGAGGCCATTTCTTCACGCTAGACGACCTCGGTCTTTGGGGCTTCTCGGCAGTCCCATCAGGATGGTGGGGCTCGCAGTATTCGTGGAAGACTTGCGCCCACTTGCATCACTTGACTCTCGCTTGCGAATCTCCTCGTAATGGTCGGCTGCACCGGTCCTTCCGCCTCAGTCCGTGTGGGTGCGCCCTCCCGGCGTTCCCAAAGGCCACCCGCTTGGAACATACCGAACGGAGAGAGATGGTGGCGAAGTCACGTAGAGAGCGATGTACCGTGTTATCCGCCGAGTCGTCGCTTCGAACGCTGGTTGACTTTTGGTACGGTACCTCAGATACGACCGTGCTGCATGGCACGCAGCTTCGCATGGTCGTGCAATTTGCCGCGAATGCGATCCGATCGAATACCTTGCAAAAATGACCTGAGGAACTCATCAGACCTCAAGACTTTCCTCACAATGGGCTGTTCGTACTGCACGTGGAGACAATCGTAACGAAGACAATCGTTTGGAGACGGCGCAGCATAGAGGGTGTATAAATGCGAAAACTGACGCGGCGTGTTACGAGGTGAAGAGTCTTCTTTCTCGGGGAGAACGGGGGGAGTATTTGTGAAGCGGGCCGTGTTCTCCATTGTTCGGCTCGAGCGTTTCATCTGGACCTGACTGTCTGGTCCCCTCGGGCGCGCAACAACCAACTCGCTTTTTACGACGACCAAAGCCGCGGGATTGCCAGGGTCCGTGGTGCAGTCGCAAGATCGAACCGGTTCGCCGGCGAAGGATAGCATGAATATTCTGGACGCAGTAGCCATCAGTTTGCCCTGCCACTCCTACGGAGGCAATTACCAGGTACCTCTTCGGGACGTTCTTCTCTCCCACACAATGCTCCACGAAGGCTGTCCGGCTTCCCAGGAAACAGAGTGCCCTCCGGTCTTTCAATCACGCCTGTTCGAACGCGGGGAGGTAGAAGAGCTTCAGCGTGTGTGGAATCGTTTAGAAAACCGCGCCCGGTCTGATGGGGGTGAACTTCTGCTGCTGGGAGCACCTGATTTATCTGAAACAGAACCAGCTGTACCGACGCAAAAAGGGACGAAACGGCGCGACGGCGGGAGGCGGCGCAGCTGACATTATTGTCTGGAAAGCACGATCGAGAAAGCACCAGGGGTGCAACCAAGAAACGTGAAACGAGAAAAAGGCAAAAGCGTTCAGAGGTGATAAAGGCAAAGAACAAGAAGACGGCTTGAAAGGGAGCAGGAGACCGATGCACAACAGGAAATCCTTCCACGCGTCGGAGGTACCGTCATCCTGGTGCGTGAGGAAGATGCGGCGGCGGTGCAGCGTCTGATCGAAGAATATTGCCGCGTGCTGGGAGACGATGAGGCGATCGAGGTTGAGGTCATGGGAGAAGCGCCGACCGAGTGACGAAGCGGTTGTCGAGATTGGGTGCGGAGTCCATGCCGAAGCCGCCATTTGCATGCGAGGTGATGTAAACCGCTTTTGTAAACCCTCTATTCCTCGAAAAACTCGTAGCTTTTTAATGTGAGATGGGCGGGGAGAGATGCGTTGAGCCTCCCACCTCCTGGTCTCGAACCTGGGGGAGCGGACCTGGTTTGGCTCCTCAATCAATTGAGTGGCGTTTTCAACCGTCGCACTAGTGGGTGTAATTCTTGCAAGCGAGGTGACGGGCCTTGTGTTTTTCAGCGGCAGCGAACTTTGTTGGCAGTGGAGTTCTGGGCGGCATTGGCGTCGTCACCCTGACGAAAGTGAAGCACAGGCGCGAACTCCTTTTCGCGGGGCTGCCTTTGCTATTCGCGATTCACCAGTTCATCGAGGGATTTGTCTGGCTGGGCTTGGATGGGATTCTCTCGCCTGCTGTGGCGCACGACATGGGCGCGGCGTTCATGCTATATGCGCAGGGGCTCCTGCCTTTCTTGCTGCCTCTGAGCGTTTTGTCGTTCGAGCCTGACGCGAAGAGCCGCAGACGCATGCTGCCGTTCCTTGTGCTCGGAGGAGCAACATCGCTCTATATATTGTGGGCTCTGACGGCGTACCCATTGCAGGTATACATCAGGGAAAATAGCATCGTCTACATCAATCAAGCGACCAACAATACAGCGGTTGCGTTGCTGTATGTGACTGCAACCTGCGGTTCGCTGTTTTTCTCGAAAGTAAGGGCGATGGTAATCTTCGGCGCGGCAAACCTCGCGATTCTCCTGGTTGTAATGATGGTCAAGCGCTATGCATTCACCTCGCTCTGGTGTGCCTACGCAGCCGTCGCAAGCGTGATCATTCTCGCTTATTTCTGGAAAAGTAGCGGACACCGGCCGTTCCTCTACGCGGGGAACGCCAACTTGAAAACTCCATAGAGGTTAGCTTTGCGGTGTTCATGGCTACCTCGTACACATTCTTGACACCGACCGATCGCACTGTTCGCTCTCCGCAATCCAGGTTTTGAGGCTCCGATAGTGGGAGTTCCACCCTCTCTCCACAAGCCCTCCGACCATGAGCTCGAATTCAAGGAAATTGCCCGCAGACAGTTGTTTCCAATCCATGTCGTTCGGGCATCCTGCCGATAGGCCAGAAGCATGGGGAGATCTGCTCTTTCTTATACCGCTCGCTTGGCGAAAATCGATCGACAGTAGCGAGGGTATCGGCTGGGAAATGGCTTTTTGGATGTGTTGTAGTAGACGCGGAAACTTTCAGGAAGTGTAGTGAGCGACACCCGGGCGGCAATCACCACCGTTATCCGGCAAAGCCAAGAATCATCCCCAGCGACCGAAGATTATCGGTCCGCAAGACAATGTGGCTCATATTTCGCTCAAATCCGGTCAACGCCACCAGCGTAACGTGGACGATCAAGGACGCGACCCAGCCGCGCATCATGCGAAAAAAACCCATGGGCTCGCACTCATAAAAAACTGACCGGGCGCCCTTTGCCCTCTTACATTGGCGCAACCATCCGGATCACATTCAAGAAAAAAACTGGGTACACACCCAACCAAAGCAGCAGGATGGTAAGAGCCACGAGGACGTAGCTTCCGCCCATAGCGTGGGGTTCGGCTCGCGGCGCTTCTTCCCGTATGCGCGCGAACATCGTAACCACAACCCGGAGGTAATAGAACAATCCGATTACACTGCTAATGACCAGGATAAGGATCAACCCCCAGATTCCTGCGGAGGCTCCGGCCGCCACGACAGAGAACTTGGCGAAGAATCCAGCGGTTACCGGAATCCCGGCGAGAGACAGCAGCATGAGCGTAAAAATGCTTGCCAGCATCGGTCTTCGCCAGAACAGGCCGGCGTAGTCTTCCAAGGTATCAGCGTCCCGTTCTCCAGCAGAAAGAACTGTGACTACTCCAAACGCTCCGACTGTAGTGATGAAGTACGCTACCAGATAGAAGGCGATCGCTTCAGAAGCCGTGGCGCCGCCTGCCTCGAATGCGACTAGCAGGTAGCCCATATGGGCAATCGATGAGTAAGCCAGAATCCTTTTGATGTTGTTCTGTAACAGGGCCAGCAGGTTGCCGATGAGCATCGAGGCAATGGCAATGATGGCAAACAACAGGAAGACCGGCCGGAGCCGCTGTGCGCCGGAACTGTAGAAGTACCGCAACAGTAGAGCAAAGATCGCGCCCTTGGAAACAGTGGCAAGGAACGCAGTGACCGGCGCCGGCGCTCCCTCATAGACATCCGGTGTCCAGAGATGGAACGGCACAACTCCAAGCTTGAAGCCGATGCCCGTCACGATGAATGCCAGTCCCCCCAGTACCATGAGGCTATTCTGAGCGTCAGGCAGCAGCGTGGCTAAGCGGAACAGGTCCATGGTGCCGAGTTGTGCATAGAGGAGGGACATCCCGAACAACAGAAAAGCAGAAGACGATCCCGCAAGAATCAGGTACTTGATTCCGGCCTCCAGCGAGCGGCTGCGAGCGTGCAGGTAAGCGGACAGCGTGTACAGTGCCACGCTCAGGATTTCCAGCCCAAGAAAGAAAGAAACGAAGTGGCTGCTCGCCACCAAAACCATCGAACCGAGCGTTGCCACCAGGAGCAGAACGTAGAGTTCTTCGCGAGTCTCCGAATGGCGTTGAAGATACCCATAGCAGAGAATCGAGATGGCAAACGTGGCCGCAATGATCAGCCCGATATAGAAGACTGCGTACTGGTCCAGGATGAGGAGCGACGTTACTCTGCGAGGCGCCAGTGGCGCCACCAGCCACAAAGATCCGAATGCTGCGGCCATTCCAACGAGCGTCATACCGAGGCTTAACCAATGTTGGCGCCACATTGCAATGGCGAGCATAACGAAGACGGACGTTGCCGCAATTAGCAAAAATGGTAAGAGTGCGAGCGTGTCGGCCGTGTTCATCTCTGCCTCCGCAGCGCGTGCATGGTCTGTCCTGCGTACCGTTGCAGCGTTTCCATTGCCGGCTTGAAGGTGTTGAACAAAGGCTGTGGATAGAGGCCCAGCCAAAGGAGAATAGCGATCAGGGGAATGAAGACGATGGCTTCGCGCGCTCCTAGATCAGGCACGGCCCAGTGGTGCTGGTTGGGCCCATGGAAGGCGTAGTGGACAAACTTCAGGGCGTAGAAGGTGGATGCCAGGATGCCGACCGCAGCCACCGCCGTCAGGATCCTGCTCTTTTGATAAACGCCGAGCAGGATCATGAACTCACCGATAAAGTCGCCCAAGCCGGGTAGTCCCATGGAGGCCAGCGCCAAAAAGAGTCCCACCCCGCTCAATCGCGGGACTGTCTCCCACAAGCCGCTCATTCGAGAAAGTTCCCGAGTATGGAGCCGCTCTTGCAACGCCCCCACTAGGATGAACAACGCTCCAGTGCTGACGCCATGGCAAATGATAGTGATCAACGCGCCTTGGAGCGCAAGCTTGTTCCAGGCAAAGATTCCCAGCAGAACAAACCCAAGATGACTCACGCTGGTGTACGCGACCAGCCGTTTCAGGTCAGTTTGAGCAAATGCCAGGATCGCACCATATAGAATCCCGATCGCTGCCAGCACCATGGCAATCGGTGCGAAGGCTTCCGCCGCTGCTGGAAAAAGCGGCATTACGAAACGAAGCATGCCGTACGCTCCGGTTTTTAATAACAGTCCGGCCAATACCACACTGCCCGCGGTCGGTGCTTCGGTGTGAGCATCAGGAAGCCAGGTGTGAAGAGGAAACATCGGCAGCTTCACCGCGAACGCGACGAAGAAACCCAACATGATCCACAACGCCGCGTGTGGGGAGAGAGGAGTACCCAGCAAGTCGGCATACTCAAAGGTAAAAATGCCAGTCGCAGTGTGATGTGCGAAATAGAGAGCCAGGATCGCAATCAGCATCAGCAGCCCGCTGAGCTGGGTGAAGAGGAAGAACTTTACCGCTGCGTACCTCCGCCGCTCATGACCCCAGATTGCGATCAGGAAATACATGGGCACCAGCATCAGTTCCCATGCGAAGTAGAACAGGAACAAATCCATCGCCAGGAAGACCCCGACGATTCCGGCCAATACCCAGAGCAGGTTGAAATGGAAGAAACCTACCGCTTCCTGAATCTCACTCCAGGATGCCAGCACTGACATTATGCCGAGGAGGAATGTAAGCATGAGCAGCAGCAGGCTCAGGCCGTCCAACGCTAGATGGAAATGGATGCCGAACTGCGGGATCCAGCTCCAGTCCAATTCTCGTAACCAGATTTGGCGCTGAAGCAGACCGAGGCGGCCTGCACTGCGGACCCAGATCATAAGTCCGATCACAAAGTCTGCGCTCACGGCGATCAGCGAAATCCAGCGAGACGTCGAGGCGCTCCAGCGGCCGCCCGCCCATGCCAATAGGCCGCCTACCAATAGAATGACGATCAGCCAAAGCAGAATCATTGGAATAACACAATCGCCACGAATAAGACGGTCCCAGCCGCGATTCCTGCGGCGTACCAACGCACCCGGCCATTTTCCGTGAGGCTAAGACCGCGGTAGAGGAGTTGATTCAGATCTGCGATCCCGTTATAAAAGGCGTCCACCCCATCGCCCTTATCGACCCGCGCAAACCAGATGACGGGCTGCACGAACAGTTTGTCGTAACACCAGTCGAATCCCCAACCGGCAAACCAGAACTGGTGTAGTGTTTTTCCCACCGGAGTTGCCATCAGAGCGTCCAACCACTGGCGGTTGCGAAGGTAGAACAGATACGCGAGACCCAGGCCGATGAGGAATGCCAATGTCACAAACCCTTCGGAACGCATTTCGGTAAGCGGACCGAAGCGGCCCGGCTCAACCGGTGGCAAAGCCGAATTCATCCAGCGGGTGAACAACGGCAGATTTCCGAGCTCAGGTGGGAGATTGACAAACCCGCCGACCAGCGACAAAACCGTCAGAATCGTGAGCGGAACCTGAATCCTGTATCCCGTTCCCTGCGCCACTCGGGCTTTGGCCTCGCCAAAGAACACAAGAAAAATAACGCGGAAGATGTAAAGCGAAGTCAGCAGGACGCCAACCACGCCTGCAAACCACAGAATGGTGCTACCTTGTGAGGAGGCCCACGTCTCCCACACGATTAACCCTTTGCTGTAAAAGCCTGCAGTGATTAGCGGCAGTCCGGCGAGGGAGCAACCCGCGATCAGGAAGGCTCCAAAAGCCAAGGGCAGGTCTTTGCGCAAGCCGCCCATCTTGAAGATGCTGTGCTCCTCGTGCGTCGCCTGGATCACTACTCCCGCCGCTAGGAAGAGCAAAGACTTAAAGAACGCATGCGTCATGAAGTGGAAAATGCTTGCCGTCCAGGCACCTACGCCCATGGCGAGGAACATGTACCCGATCTGGCTGATCGTGGAGTAAGCCAGCACCCGTTTGATGTCCCACTGGGTCAACGCACCGAATCCTCCCAGCAACAATGTGGCTGCCCCGATGATCGCCACCGCAAACTGCACCGAAGGAGCCAGCGAGAAGAGGGTGTGAGTACGGGTGATGAGGTAGACGCCAGCGGTCACCATGGTCGCTGCGTGAATGAGAGCGCTGGTCGGCGTAGGGCCGGCCATGGCATCTGGGAGCCAAGTCTGCAGTGGAAGTTGAGCCGACTTGCCGACCGCACCACCCAGCAACAAGGCTGCGGCTATCGTCGGGAGGTCTGAGCCCACGGGCCACCGTGCTACCGCCTGTCCGAGCAGTTCCTGGATATGCAGTGTGCCCAGGTGCTGGAAGAGCAGAAAAAGCCCAATCATCATGGCGGTATCGCCAACCCGGGTCACGATAAATGCTTTGCGCGCCGCCAGTCCATTCACGGAGTCGGCGTACCAGAAGCCGATCAAGAGGTAACTGCAGAGCCCGACGCCTTCCCACCCAAGGAACAGCAGCAGAAGGTTATCCGCCAGCAACAACGTCACCATCGAAGCGACGAACAAGTTCATGTAAGCGAAGAAACGGGAGTAGCCTTCGCTTTCGATCATAGATTCGGCGGAGTAAAGGTGAATCAGGAAGCTAACAAAAGTGACCACCAGCGTCATGATCAGCGAGAGCGCGTCCAGATAGAACGCGATTTGCGGTTGAAAGCCAGCAACATCGATCCAGGTCCACAACACTTGGGTGTACGAGGCTCCGGGTGGGGGAGAGACCAGGAAGTTCCAGGTAATCAGGATGGAAATCAATGTGGAGGCGGCGATCGAAGCGACACCGATCAGGGCCGCAGCTTTCTTGGAAATCCGCGAGCCCACCAGCGCCAGCACAATAAAACTGGCAAACGGGATCGCCGGAATCAGCCACAACAATCTGAGCACGCTATCCTCTCATTCGACTGGCCGCATCGGCATCCAGCGATTTGTAGCGGTGGTGCAACTGCAGCAGTAACGCAAGACCGACGGAGACTTCGGCGGCTGCCGTAGCGAGAATGAAGACGAACATGACTTGACCGTCCGGCTGCGCCCAGCGTGAGCCGGCAACCACAAACGCGAGGCCAGCGGCATTGAGCATTACCTCGATGGACATGAGGATGAATATCAAATTACGCCGCACGAGCAGGCCGGCCAGTCCCAGGGCGAACAGGATTCCCGCCAGCAGCAGTCCGTGTTGCATCGGAATCGATGACATCTCCGGTCTCCAATCGTTCTCGCTTTTGTTTACCTAAGTGATAAGCTCCAACCAGAGCACCCAGCAAAAGCATGGAAGCGAGTTCCACACCGATGACGTAGGGTCCGAATAGCGCCATGCCCACCTCTTTAGGACCAACGGAGGCGGTTCCTTGGCGGACTGCTCCAGCGTACGCCAGCAGGTATGCCACTTCTGCGATCAGAATCGCTGCAAGAATGCACGGCCCTATCCACATCTTGGGGTTGAGCCAGATGCGCTCTGTTTCGGTTGTTCTTGGACCCAGGTTAAGCATCATCACCACGAACACAAAAAGCACCATGATGGCTCCCGCGTAGATGATCACTTCGAGGGCCGCAAGGAAGGGCGCGCCAAGCGTGAAGAACACAATCGCCACCGAAAGCAGCGAAACGATCAGGTACAGCAGCGCATGCACGGCGTTCAGGCACGTGATGACCATCACCGTGGCTAAAATGGCCACTACCGCCGCGACATAGAACAAGGTATCCATAATTCCGCTTAGGGCATTAGAGTGTGGAGGTCAGTAGGGGGAGCCTCGTGTTCGGCCTCGCCCTTGTCCTTCCCGCCAATCTCGACACCCGACACGCGCCAGAAGTTGTAGCCGGGATATTTTCCCGGTCCGTTAATTAACAAGTGCTCTTTCTCGTAGACCATGTTCTTGCGGTGGTATTCGCCCATTTCAACATCCGGAGTGAGTTGTATCGCGTACGTCGGACAAGCGTCCTCGCAAAAGCCGCAGAATATACAGCGGGAGAAATTGATGCGGAACCACTCCGGGAAGCGGCGTCCGTTTTCATCTTCCGTTGCCTGAAGTGCGATGCAGTCTACGGGGCAGACTACGGCGCAGAGGTGACAGGCTACGCAGCGCTCCCCACCATCCGGATCACGCGAGAGAATGATGCGGCCGCGGTAACGCGGGGCCAGGTACGCCTTCTGTTCGGGATACTGCACCGTCACTCTGGTACGAAATGCGTGCAGAAAGACGGCCCACAGCGTTCTTAGCAGACTCAGCATCGCAACCTTCTTTCCTGATCAATCTTGTTCCGTCCACCCGCTCTAGCGAAACGCGAGCACCGCTGCGCCGGTAATCAATGTGTTTGCCAGTGCCAACGGCAACATCATCTTCCATCCCCAGGACATGAGCTGGTCAAAACGCGGCCGCGGCAAGGACGCACGCAGCAAGACAAAAAAACAAATAAACAGAAACATCTTGATGAAAAACCAAACGATTGGCGGCAGCCACGGACCCAGCCAGCCGCCGAAAAACAATACCGCGATCAGAGCTGAGATCAGCGTGACGCCCAGATACTCGCCGACGAAGAACATGCCAAACTTCATTCCGGAGTATTCCGAGTGGTAGCCAGCAATCAATTCGCTCTCCGCTTCCGGCAGATCGAACGGCAAGCGGCGCGTCTCGGCAATACCCGCGATGAGAAACAACACGAAGCCGAGAAACTGTGGAATCACAAACCACATCTTCCTTTGCGCTTCAACAATCTTGGCCAAATCGAATGAACCAGCCAGCACCACCACTCCCATGAGAGATAGACCCATGAAGACTTCGTAGCTGATCATTTGGGCCGCGGCACGCAATCCACCCAGCAGCGAGTACTTGTTGTCCGAGGACCAGCCCGCAAGGGCCACGCTGTAAACCCCCAGCGAAGACATGGCCAGGAAGAACAGCAGCCCTATGTTCAAGTTGGTAACGATGATGCCGGGAGCAATGGGAAGCACAGCGAACGTCATCAGCACAGTCACCACGATGATGGCGGGGGCCAGCACAAATACCGGCTTATCAGCAAAAGGCGGAATCCAGTCTTCCTTAGTGAAGATCTTGATCATGTCCGCAACAACCTGGAGTAGGCCAAAGGGTCCGACGCGGTTAGGTCCATATCGGTCCTGCCACAATGCGAGGAGGCGGCGTTCCAGCCAAATCAGCCCTGTGGCAATGCTCAACGCTACGATAAGCACGCCGATGATAGTCGCGACGGGATAAGGGCTTGTCATGAGGTATGTGGCGACGTGATTTCCCGTTCCACGACGCTCCTGATGGGTAGACTGAATCTTGCCAAGCCGGGAAGGCCAACCGGCAGCCCCGCAATACCAAGAGGCAACTCCGCCTTGATCTGGGCGGGAAGACTGTGGGCCATGCCGTCCAGCTGTATCGTGACTTGTTCGCCCGCCTGGACTCGAAGGCGTTTGGCATCTTTCTCATTGAGAGCCAGGTACGGCTGGGGCGCAAGTTCGGCAACTGCCGGAGCCGAAAGGCTTAACTCTTCTGAGCCGAAGATGTGATAAAGGGGAACAATCAGCCATTCATCACTGCTCGGTGCAAATGCGGGCGGGACCTGATCAAAATACTTGCCTTGAAGGTCAGGCGTCGGATCCATCAACCGAACTCCAGGATCACCGCCTCGAAGTGGGCCAGCAATCTCGGTCTGATAGAAATTGGTCGCTTGGATCGAATTCCAACCCGGGGACCAGAAGTAGGGAATCAGTGCGGCAGGAGGCTGGTTGTGCGTGCCTTCCATGGAGAAGGAAAATGGCGTATTAGGATCAATCGGCGGCTTGGGTTCGTGCACGTCGATATTCGCCAGAATGGCCGTGCGTCCGCTGTAACGTTCCGGCTGTCGAGGAACTTTCTGGCCCGCGATCCGGAAGGTCGCGCCCGGCGCCGCTTGCTGGACTTGGGCCAGTGCAGGAATGGCCACAGCCATGGCCGCGATCACATCGTCGATATGCTCCCAGGCCAGACCCTCCTCACGTCCCTCAGCAGCCATCACATCGCGCAGCCACTGCCAGCTCGCTTGAATATCTCCTTCCGGCACAAAGACCTGATAGAAGCGCTGCGCGCGCCCTTCGCTGCTTACCAGCGTGCCATCAGCCTCCGCGAATGTGCCCGCGGGAATCGCGAGTGTGGCTCTCCCCGCAGTTGGATTGAGCAGATGGTCGAGAACTATCAGATCCTTCGCGGCGCTCAAAAACGCGTCGACCGATCGCACCGGTGCTCGCCGGTACAGATCGTTTTCCACGATTACGATCGCATCTATCGCTCCGTCTCGGACTGTTTTAAACGCCTGGCTGAGCGGCGGAGCCCCTATCAGCCCCAGTCCAAAACTATTGCACTCCGGCATGGTGAAACTCAGCCCCGCCCGCTGTCCGATAACACACAAGGCGCGCGCAACGTTCGCGGCTGCCTGGATAACCGCCTCGTTGTTACAACTGGGGCCTGAGATGACGAGTGGTCGTTGTGCCTTCTTCAGTGCCTGCGCGATGCTCTCGGCCAGGGTATGCGCCTCAGAGGGCAAGTCTGGAACTGAAGGCGCATTGTCATCGAGCAGGTGGGCGATGGCTAGACCGAGCCTAGCCACATCATCGGGAGCAGCACGGTACGTTTGGGTCGCCACGTCATCCAGCCGTGTTGCCGCAGGACTGGCTATAAATAGAGGACCTTTCGCATCCTGCAGCGGTTGACGTACGGCGTGATCGTCCCAGAGCGGAATGTGCATCTTGTCTGCGATCTGCATGGGCTCCTGCCTCACCGACTGACGCAGGCTCAATGCCATTCGGGGGGCGACATTGGTGATATCTTCGCCCAGGATGAGCACCGCATCCGAGAGTTCGATTTCGTGCAGCGACGGGGAATGCGCGGGACCACCTCCGAGGATCTCGATCATGGTCGAAATCAACCGGAACTGATCGTCGGACACGCCGGCGTAGAAGCGCTCGCGTCCAACTAAGGTGCGTAATAGAAAATTAGACTCCAGCGAAGCCCGCGGTGAGCCGATCGCGATTACTTGGCGCCCCTCTGCCAGCAGAGGGGCCAGACGCTCAATGACCTCCGCTTTGGTGATGTTGCGAGGATGGTTGTCGCGAGTGAGGCGAGCTTGGCGGATCCGGAATTCGCCGTTTACAAATTCATAGCCGTAACGCCCACGATCGCACAGGAAATACCCGTTGACCTCTCTGCTATAGCGGGTGACGATCTGGCGCAACCTTCCGTATCGCTCACCTGGCGTCGTGTTGCAGCCGAGGCCACAGTGGACGCAGACTGACGGCGCCATCTGCAGGTCCCACTTACGCGTGTAGTGTTGCTTCAGGGTTTTGTCGGTAAACACACCCGTGGGACAGACTTCCACCAGGTTGCCGCTGAATTCGTTCTCCAGTACGCCATCCGCTTGACGACCGAAATAAACCTGATCCCGCAAGCCAAACACATTAAAATCCCTTCCGCCCGCATACTCACGGTAAAAACGCACACAACGGTAGCACTGGATGCAGCGGTTCATTTCGTGATTGACGAGCGGACCCAAATATTGATTGCGGAAGGTACGCTTCTGGAAGGCGTACCTGCGATAGTCATGACCGGTCATGACAGTCATGTCCTGAAGATGACAGTGCCCGCCCTCGTCGCAGACCGGACAGTCATGCGGATGGTTGATCATCATTCCTTCAATGATCGCAGCTCTAAACGCGATTGCTTCCGGGTCTTGAATCGAGATCCTTGTTCCCTCTGCGGCTGCTGTCATGCAAGCCATCACAATTCTCCCGTGAGTGTCCTTTTCATCTTTGAATTGCTTGACCGCGCACTGCCGGCAGGCACCCACAGAGCCCAAGGCGGGATGCCAGCAGAAATAAGGCAGATTGAATCCTAGGGATAGACAGGCGTGCAGTAGGTTCTGCTTGGGGTCCGCCTTGTAGCCTCGATCGTCAATGTAAATCGTCGCCACGCTATTTCCAGGGACAGCGATGCTCACGGATGTGCTGCTCAAAATCTTCGCGGAAATACTTCAGCGCGCTCTGGAGTGGTTCCATGGCTCCCGGCGCCAGTGCACAAAAAGTATGTCCGGGAGCATTGAATTTGGTCTGAAACTCCAACTTCTCCAGGTCCTGGGGCTGTGCTCGGCCTTCTTCCATGGCGCGCAAGATCCGTTCTGTCCAGTTGAGCCCGCTCCAGCAAGGAGTGCACCACCCGCAAGATTCCTGCGAGAAGAAGTGCTCCAGGTTCCAGACCATGCCAACCGGACAGGTGTGATCATCCAGCACAATCATGGTTCCTGTACCCAAGCGGCTACCCGCTTTCTGCACGTCTCTGAAATCCATGCGCACGTCGAGATGTTGCTCGGTGAGGAAATCGGTCGAAGCGCCGCCGGGAAGCAGGCCGCGAAGCTTCACACCCTCGCGCATCCCTCCCGCGTGCTCTATCAGAATTTCACCGATGGTTGTGCCCATGGGTAACTCCCACAGGCCTGGCCGTTTGACTTTGCCACTTGCACCATAAAGCTTGGTTCCGCTATCGGCTGTGAGGCCAAGGCGGATGAACCACTCGGGGCCGTTGTTGATGATGTGCGGCACGTTGCAAAGCGTTTCTACGTTCTGCACGATCGTAGGCTTTCCCCACAGCCCTGAGACGGGAGGAAACGGTGGTTTGGAACGGGGATTCGCGCGTTTGCCTTCAAGGGCATTCAGCAATCCCGTTTCTTCCCCGCACATGTAGCGGCCGGCACTGACATGGAGGTACATTTCGAGGCTGTAGCTGGAACCGAGAATGTGCCTGCCCAGATAAGATCTCTCGTAGGCCTCAGCAATCGCTCTGCTCAGCCGCTCTGCGGCCAGCTTGTACTCCGCGCGCAGGAAAATGTAGGCTATGTCAGCTTGGATGGCATACGCCGCCGCGATCATGCCTTCAAGCAGCTGGTGCGGGTCTCCCTCCAAGAGCAGCCGATCCTTGAAGGTACCTGGTTCCATCTCATCGGCATTGGCCACGAGGTATTTGGGATGAGGTGCATCCTTACCCATGGGGACGAAGCTCCACTTCATGCCCGTCGAAAATCCGGCACCGCCGCGCCCCCTCAACTTGGACTTCGTTACCAGTTCGGTGATCGCGCCCGGCGCCATGCGCAGAGACTTGCGCAGGCTTTCGTATCCGCCAGCCTTCTCATAGGCTTTGAGGTCCAGAGGCGCGTCGCCGTTGGACGGGATGTTCTTGGTAAGAGGTGTCTCCATTTGCCGGTTCACTTGTAGTTCGTGAGTACGTCGTCAACGTGGTCCGCTTCGACGTCGCGATATAGATCGTTGTCCACCATTAACGCGGGCGCGTGATCGCACGTTCCGAGGCAGACAATGGGCAGGATCGTGAAGCGTTCATCCGCGGTAGTCCCCCCGAGCTCGACTCCCAGCTGCGAGGTAAGGCGCTGACATAGCTTTTCGTAACCCATGATCCAACAGGTCACGCTGTCACAGATCAGAACGACATGGCGCCCCACCGGCCTGCGAAAGACGAGATTGTAGAAAGTCGCCACTCCATCGAGTTCCTCGGCCGTCATATCGAGAATCTCGCCAAGATCACGCAGGCTCTCATCCGACACCCATCCGCGATGCCGCTGAATGATTTTCATTGCGTCAAGACAAACCGCCTGCTTATGGGGATAGCGAGGAAACTCCGCTTCGATCTCTTGCCGTTCTTCAGGTGTCAGCATCGTTAGCCCCTCATCGATCAATGTCCGCCAAAACGAAGTCAATACTGCCGAGGATCGCGAGCAAGTCTGGAACCATCAGCCCCCGGCAGATCACAGGAAGCAGCTGGATGTGTGGGAACGATGGCGTGCGAATTCGCGTGCGATACGAGATCGTGTTGCCGTCGCTGATTAGGTAATAGCCATTGTTTCCCTTGGTCGCCTCAATCGCACCCAGCGCCTCGCCCGGTGGGACGACCGGTCCCCAGCTCACGCTCAAAAAGTGTGTGATCAGGGTTTCGATGTCATGCATGGTTCGGTCTTTGATAGGCGGTGTGGCTAGCGGATTTGGAGATTTGTACGGTCCTTCCGGCATGTTCTTTAGGCATTGCTCGATGATTCGCAGGCTCTGCCGCATTTCTTCTACGCGGACCACTGCGCGGTCATAGCAATCTCCGTTGTGTCCGGTCGGAATCTCGAACTCGAACTGGTCGTACCCGGAATATGGCTGCTTCTTGCGGAAGTCCCAAGCGAAACCGGTCGCGCGCAAGTTCGGACCGGTGATGCCCCACTCGATTCCTTCCTCCGCCGTGAAATTGCCCACTCCCTTGGTGCGCGCCTTGAAAATCCGGTTGCCCAAGACCATGTGGTCATACTCACGCAGGCGGGGAGGGAAGTAGTCCAGGAAATCACGGAACATGCGTTCCCAGCCCCGTGGCATGTCTTGGGCCACGCCTCCGATGCGAAACCAGTTCGGATGCATGCGCGCACCCGTAACTGCCTCCACAATCGCAAAAGCACGCTCACGATCGTTGAACGTAAAAAAGACCGGAGACATTTGTCCCAGATCCTGAGCAAACGTCCCATACCACACCAGGTGGCTAATGATGCGAAATAACTCTGCCATCATGACCCGGATCACCTGGGCGCGAGGAGGCACTTCGATGTCGGCAAGTTTCTCCAACGCCATGAGGTAGGCGAGGTTGTTCATCACGCCACCGAGGTAGTCGACTCGATCAGTGTAGGGGATGTAGGTGTGCCAGGTCTGGCGCTCACCCATTTTCTCGGCGCCACGATGGTGGAAGCCGATTTCAGGCACGGCATCCACGATCACCTCGCCATCGAGCTGAAGCACAATACGCAACACCCCATGGGTTCCTGGATGCTGAGGCCCCACATTAAGAAAGATAAAATCTTCATCCTCGTGGCTCCGCTTCATCCCCCATTCTTCTGGACGGAACCGCAATGCCTCTTGCTCTGCCTCCTGTTTCTCGTTCGGCAGGTGGAAGGGACCCATTTCGGTCGCACGCGCCGGATGGTCTTTTCGCAATGGATGGCCAGTCCAGGTTTTTGGCATCAGGATTCGGGTCAAGTGCGGATGATTCTGGAACACGATACCGAACATGTCCCAGACTTCGCGCTCATACCAGTTAGCGGCCGGCCAGATGTCGGTAGCACTATCCAGAACCAGGTCGTCGTTTTTTAGCGGTACTTTGACCCGGACGTATTCGTTGCGCTCAAACGACAGCAGATGGTAAACCACCGTGAAATCGCTGGCTGGCTCACCTGTGCGATGTTTCCTTGCCCGGTCGTCAATCGCAGTCAGGTCGTAGAGCATGCGGTAGGGCTGCGGAACTTCGGTTTTGAGAGAGTGCAGAAGATCGTGGATGTTTCCTTTTGTAACCCAAAACGTGGGCATTCCGTCGCGCGCAGATTGCGACGCAATGACACCTTCTTGCAACTTGGTGTGGAGGACCTCATGAATAGTCGGATTGGCGATCGCAGTCATTGTCAAACTTCGTTTGGCGAACGCAAACTGGTCTCTTTCTCACGTTCCGCTGCCTTTATGTCGCGCAGCGAAATGAGTGCTGGACGATCTACCTCCTGGGCTCCAACCACCCAGCTCAACGGCCGGCGTTCGTTGCCCACCGCATTTTGCAGTAGCAGCAGACCCTCGAGAAATGCGTCAGGACGAGGCGGGCAACCGGGCACATAGACGTCAACCGGTAGAAACTTGTCCACCCCCTGCACCACGCTGTAAATGTCATACATGCCGCCAGAATTAGCACACGAACCCATAGAGATGATCCAGCGCGGTTCCATCATCTGTTCATACAGTCGTTGGATGATGGGCGCCATTTTGATGAAAACCGTTCCCGCAATCACCATCAGGTCTGCCTCCCGAGGTGTGCCGCGAATTACTTCTGCCCCGAAGCGCGCAATGTCGTATTTACTGGTGATGCTGGTCGCCATTTCGACATAACAACAAGAGAGCCCAAAATTAAACGGCCAGATAGAGTTCTTACGGCCCCACCCCACTAGGTCCTGCAGTCGGGATAGGACGAGGTTTCGTCGGACTGCTTCCTCGATGGACACCCGGTCGGCCACGCCCAGGTCTTTGGGAAAATCGGGTTTGCTTATCCACCAGCGCATAAGGTGTCAGTGGCGCACACGGATAGTGCGCTGACTTGGATTCCAGTCGAGTGCTCCCAATCGCCACAGATAGAACAGGGCAGCCGCCAAGATGGCGATGAAAACGAACATCTCCCAATAACCTGTCCAACCCAGATCACGGGCGGCAACCGACCACGCAAAGATGAAGACAGCTTCCAGATCGAAAATCACGAAGAACATTGCTACTAGATAGAACTTGGCCGAGATGTGGACTCGGGCTGATCCTTCAGAGAGGATCCCCGATTCGTACGGCTGCCCGGTCGCGGGTTCGTCATGCCGCTGCCCCAGAACATACGAGACCGCAAGCATCGCTGCCACCAGGAAAAGGACAACCAGGAAGTAAATACCCAGTGTCCAGAACCTCTCGGTTTGACCGTTCAGCAACATCGCAATCCGCGGACACCCCACCAGAATTGTGCGTAACCGGCTGCGAACAGCAGCGTTACTTTCCCGAAGAGGAGTTCTGCGCCGAGAACAGAAGCCTCTTCCGAGAAATCATCATCAGCCGCCTTGGCTGTCGCTCACAATGGGTCGTTCGTACTACCCGTGAACACAATCGTAACGAGGGCAGATTCTGGATGGAGGGGGCGTATCCGGCAACGTCACAAGCAAGTTAGGCCAGTCCGGCGCAGTGAAGCATCTTCTCCGCCGATCCTTAAGGTCGTGGACAAATCGGTTCTCAATTTTTCCGGTGCGACCATCAGGGACAGTCGCGGTTCAACAGGACAGACAATTAGATCGCAGACGAATCCACGTTAACTTAACGGCTTGGAAATGCCTACCCATCGCATTCAAGTTGCCCTAGCCTCCACCGGAACAAAAATTGGGATGTCCCCTATCTACAAACTGACTAAGCGCGAAACCCGGCAGGCGAACGACACCTCAGAGAAGCTTACGATGCATGGCATGCATAACGGCCTGAAGACGGTTGTGTGTACCCAGCTTGTCGTTAACGTGGTGGAGATGGTTGCGGAGGGTTTGCAGGCTGATCCCAAGTGTCCCGGCGATTTCGGCAGAATTCTTGCCATGTGAGAAAAGGCGCAGTACGCTCTGCTCCTGTTCTGAGAGAGAGGAAACGGGAGCCAGGTGCCCTCGTCCATTTCCGTCCGATACTGCAATAATCTGTTTGGAGAGTTGCAGCATTTTGTGCAGGAGGTCCTCTTGCTGCTTTCTTTCTGTGACATTGCGGGATAGATGCACCACGAGACGCGGGTGAGTACGGCCATCTTCGACGAGCAGGGTTGACAAATCCACCCATATCCGCCGGCCGGAACGCACGGTGACTTCCAAATCAAAGTTGGGGATTCTGTAATGTTCCGCGGTAGCCTGGCGCGCGTAAAACTCGGGCGTGCAAATCTTAAGCCCGAGGCTGCCAGTGCATTGCAAAAGTTCGTAACAGGATTTGCCGATGGCCTCCGAGGCTGAATAACCGAAAAGCTTTTCGGCCGCTGCATTCCAGGAACATATTTCGCCTTGCTGGTTCACACTGAAGGCGGCATCAGCAGTTTCCTCAAGAAAGTCCTGCAACTCGCACTGAAGCATTCACGCGGCTCCTGAGATTCCAGACCCGACCAACGCATGCTGCCAGCGCTATCATAGCGAAGGTCGAACGTGAATTCTGTTCACTTTTGACCACTTTCGTGATTCTTGGGCGCAGTTTTTCGACGCGTGCGTCGCGGTGGGAATCTGGAATTACCATTGTTCGTTAGGGGGCCCAGGTGCGTGGAATCGGCTGCCGATTGTCGGAAGAACAAAAACGCGCACACAGGGGCCATTTCCGGGAAGCTTCGCCAAGCTTGTAGCTGTGAAAATGCTCAATCGTGAAGCACTACATTGAGCAGCGAGCGATGGACCAACAAACCGCCGTTGTAATGGATGAATCCTAATTTCCTGAAGCGGTTCATGAAAAAACTAACTCGCGAGCGCGTGGTACCAACCATCTCGGCGAGGGTCTCCTGACTGATTTTGGAGACGACCCTTTCCGGCACATCCTCCTTCCCGAAGTGAGCGAGCAACAAGAGGATACGCGCCAGGCGCTTCTCGCTGGAATTAAATAACTGATCGACTAGATCCTCTTCATAGCGGATGTTGCGCGCGAGCAAATAACCTAGGAACATATCGGAAAAGGTGTGTTCGCGGTGAAGCGCATCCATCATTGCTCTCTTCTCTATGCGCAGAAGCTGGCAAGCCGTCAACGCAGTTGCCGATCCCATGCGGACAGACTGCCCCGGCAGCGAACCCTTCCCAAAAAAATCTTTCTCACCCAGTATGCCGATGGTCGCTTCCTTGCCGGTCGTGGATACGACGGTGAGTCTGACTTTGCCGTCTTGGATATAGAAGCCAGCATCCGCCACATCGCCTTGTGCGAATATCGCTTGCCTTCTTGAAACCGACACAATCTTCCGGCCGACGCCAATCGTCGCCAGGAAAGTGCTGGGATCGAACGCGCGCTTTTTCATGGCTGCTCTCGCAGGCGGTTGTCGAACATTCCCGGTGGCACAATCGGAACGGCCCTCTAGAGAATGGCGTCCTCTTGCCAGTTGTCACGCAAGTGCGCCACTCTGCGCAGGATTTCGAGAGAGAAAAAGAATAAACGACTCTGCTGGATGGTTCAAGAAGGCACTCGATCCGGGCATTCGGAACCGAACTCCTGGATGTTCAACGTGCAGTCACTAATGATATCCGCAAAGAGTGGGAAAGAGTCTTGATCCTTATCGCATTGGAAGGCTTCGACAAAAACGAACCGGCTTGATTGGACTGTCAGGGACTGAGTTGCAAGCGGAGTTCGGCAAGCCGGTCTGGCAGAAGAATGCATCCTTTTGTGCAAGATGGTTCCGTAACGTTGGATGCGTCACTTTCGTCTAGATTCTTTTCGGGCGTCAGGGCTGTAGCGCGAGCCCGGCCACAGCTCCCATCATTTTTCGTCCTGTCAGTTGGTGGAAGCTGCTGTACACAAAGTGATCGCCAAGCGGTTCCATTCGTTGATGACGACAATTGCAAGAGTTAGATCAACCAACTCCTTTTCGCCGAAGCTGCGGCATGCTTGCTCGTATATGTGATCTGGCACATGTCCGTGCCCGACCAGCGTGACGGCTTCCGTCCAGTCGAGCGCCGCTCGCTCACGTTCCGTGAAGAAAGATGTCTCCTCACAGGCGCTCGCCGTATTCAGCCGTTGTTCGGCCTCAACCTCTGCGCGTGCATCTTTCGTGTGCGCGTCCACGCAGTAGGCACATCCATTGATCTGCGAAGCTCGTAGCTTCACCAGTTCAAGGAGAGAATCCTCTAATCCGCAGTGGCAAACATAAGTTTCCAGGCCCAGCGTTGCCGTTGAAGCAGCGAGAGCAACTCTTGCGTAATCAATCCTGGACTCCATCACAAACCTCCTTGTCTACTCTTAGATTCGATGGGCACCAGGGAATCAGGCAATAGATGGTTTGTACCAACCATGGAGATGAACGTCAGCACGACCTGACGCCGGGCAGAAGGAGTCTGCACTTGGAGAGAGGAGTCAATCGGGAGATTGACGACGGTGTCTTACCCTTTGGCTTGACTGCGATGCTGCTATGCGATACGCCCTGCCCCATCCGCGGACAATGCCTCGTCGAATGCTGGCTCACCTCACGCTTGAGGGCTGCACTCCGAAAGGACACCACAACGTCCTCTCCCCCAGCGCACGAGACAAGTGAATATTGAATGCATTCATCGCCGTCGTGCGCGTGTGACATTGTGCCCAACGGTTGGTACAAACCGTCTATTGTCGATTTGTGCGGCAACAGACAACACTTGATCTTGGGTAGTTAGTACAAGGAGCTGTTTCCCAAGGTCGAGGAAAAATTTTCGTTTTAACCAAAGGAGCTGTTTTATGAAAAGTATTTCGTTGCTCGTACTCACGGTTGTCGCTTTGCTGCTCGCACCATCCCTTCCCGCGCAGACAGGGGGGAACACGGCGAATCCTCCCGCGAACTTCAAAAAAGTCAGCACATTAGTGCGATTGCCCGACTGGCTGCCAGGGTTGGGGACGCTGTACGTTGATCCCGCTTCGCTGCCGGCCGGCCCGTATCTCGGCTACAACCATAATGGTGAACTGGTCAATGTCACCTACATGATTTCGAGCAAGGACCTCGATCAGCACAAGGATTGGAATGACTTGGGGCAAAAGATTGCGAACTTGGACCTGAAAGTGGACCACACCAGTGTGAACTTCAACCCCGGCCACCCTGGCCTGCAGGAGCCGCACTATCACATCACTCAGTGGCTCATTACTCCGACACAGGTGGAGCAGGAAATGAAATAGGGAACAGAACGATGCCGCTCGAGCGGGTTCCGTTTCTAACGCTCACTCGAGCGCGTTCGAGTTTGTTTTAGTGCTGACCTCGCCAGGCCTGTCAATACTGGATGCAGAGTTGCCTCCGAATGAAGGAGAGAGCGGTGCCGCCGACGATGGTGACGGACAGGACGACGGGCGCGAGCGATCTCACACAAACGGCCTAGGTGCGGGGAACAAAAAGGCAAAGGGCGATGGTGGCTTTCTACAAGAGACTTACTCTCAAAGCGGCTTGCGGCTTCCTGCTGTGCATCATGGGACTATTGACGTCTGCCGGCGTCCTGGCCCAAAACACAGATTCCTCTGCTGCCTCGAAACCGAATTCAGCGGCAAGACC
>Ga0157372_10001259_pt1 | contig 27423 bp, 21 predicted proteins | sample C55metaG_FD_115307 | JGI IMG/M metagenome (GOLD analysis project Ga0157372, IMG submission 115307) | Corn rhizosphere microbial communities from Kellogg Biological Station, Michigan, USA - C5-5 metaG | ecosystem: Host-associated > Plants > Roots > Rhizosphere > Soil | place: USA: Michigan...
CGGCGTCACGTTCACGATGATCCCGCAGCGGGCGTAGGTCGATTTACCGAGGCAGATCACCATTACATCGCGCGGCACCCGGAAATATTCGACCGTGTGCGCAAGCGCGAAGCTGTTGGGCGGAATGATGCAGACGTCCGTCTCGCGATCGACGAAGCTGTTCGACGCGAAATTCTTCGGGTCGACGGTCGCCGAATCGACGTTGGTGAAAATCTTGAAGTGGTTCGAAACCCTGGCGTCGTAGCCGTAGGACGAAAGGCCGTAGCTGATGCAGCCCTCGCGCCGCTGTGCCTCGACGAACGGCTCGATCATGCCATGCGTCTGCGCCTGCTCGCGAATCCAGCGGTCGGATAAAATCGCCATGACGAGTGCGTAACGGGACCAAATTCAGCGTTCAAATTGGACGCGATGATTTCTGTGGATTGGGCACATTCCAAATTCCGCGATTCGGATGGACCGCAGCCCGATTCGCTCACAATCAATCCACAGCCGCTTGTGTTTGTGCTACTTTCGTTCTCGTTGGGTGTGGGGCCGAACCGCGCCTAGGGAACAGTCATGGCCGAAGTCATCCGCATCGCCGAGTCCGCGTCAGAATCCGCTACTCAAACCCTCCCGCAAAATGTGGAGGCCGAAGCCGCGCTTCTGGGCGCGCTCATGATCGATAACCGGTTGGTCGAGGACGTGCAGCTGAAATTGCGGCCGGAGCATTTCTTCGAGCCGCTCCACGGACGGATTTACGAGGCGATTCTGAAACTGACGGATGGGAACCGCGTCGCAAATCCGGTAACTTTGCGTCCACTGTTCGAGTCTGACGAAAATATAAAAGAGGTTGGCGGCGTCGCATATTTGGCGCAATTGACCGGATCGGGCGCGGCTGTGATCGGGGCGCGGGACTTTGCGGGGCAGATCTACGATCTGGCGCTGCTCCGGGCTCTGATCGGCGTAGGTCGCGACCTGGTCGAAGGCGCGCTCGACACGAGTGAGGACGTTGCCCCCCTCGCTCAAATCGAGCGCGCCGAGTCTGCGCTTTACTCGGTGGCGGAGGAAGGAGGGGCCGAGGGCAAGGCCAAGAGCTTCTCCGACGCCACCAAGGAAGCCCTTCGAATCGCCGAGGCCGCGCTCAACAACGGCGGCGGGCTGACCGGAATCACCACTGGCTTCGACTGCGTCAATTCGCGGATCGGCGGGCTTCAGCGCTCCGACCTCATCATCGTCGCCGGACGTCCGGGCATGGGGAAGACCGCGCTTGCGACCAACATGGCGTTCAGCGCCGCTGAGCGGTTCCTGATCGACCAGCGCGACGGGATCGACACCGACCGGTCGGCCGGTGCGGGTATCGCCTTTTTCAGCCTAGAAATGTCGGCGGATCAGCTGGTGACGCGCGTGCTTGCCGAGCGGTCCCGAGTGACGGCCGAGCAGCTTCGAACAGGCAATTTGCGGCGAGAGGAATTCCAGTCCTTCGCGCGGGCGGCGGCCGACTTGAGCTCGGTCAGCTTCTACATCGACGATACGCCCGGCCTTACCATCGCCGCGCTTCGGACGCGTGCGCGGAGGCTCAAGCGCCAGAAGAATATCGGCATGGTCGTGGTCGACTATCTCCAGCTGCTCCAGGGCACGTCGAAATCGAGCGACGCCAACCGGGTCCAGGAAATCTCCGAGATCAGCCGCGGCCTGAAGACGCTGGCCAAGGAATTGAACGTGCCCGTCGTGGCCTGCGCCCAGCTCAGCCGCGCGGTCGAGCAGCGCGAGGACAAGCGTCCGCAGCTGTCCGACCTTCGTGAATCGGGCTCGATCGAGCAGGATGCTGACATCGTCATGTTCGTCTATCGCGAGGAATATTACCTCAAGGCGCACGAGCCGAAGCACCCGATTCCCGGCGATTCCGCCGAGGTCTTCTCGGCCTATGAGGAATGGGAAGCGAAGCATCGGCAGGTCGGGGGCGTCGCCGAGCTGATCATCGCCAAGAACCGTCACGGCGGCACCGGCAAGGAGCGGCTTCGCTTCGAGGGTAAATATACGAAGTTCGGCGACCTGGCCGAGGAGGACCGGCTGCCGGAATTGAGGAGTTAGCGGATCGACCGCTCTGGGGAGGGGGGAAGAGGGCGCCGGACGAGAGTTCGGCGCCCTCGATCGTTTTACGGACCGATGTCGCCGCTCTGCTGCACCGGCGCCCATTTGACTCCGCGGACTAGGCCGAGCGCGGCCGCGACATTGTCGTCCCATCCATAGACGTCGGGCCGGAACTGGATTCGCGAACCGTCCCAGAAGGCGGTCTGGTACATCAGCCGGACGGGGATCGGCTGCTTCAGCTTCACGAACTTCTCTTCCTGGCCGGCCATCGCCTGCTGGAACTGGTCCTGCACGCCCTGTTCGCCGGCGATCGCATTGGCGAAGGCGACTGCGTTCTGGACTCGCACGCAGCCGTGGCTGCGGTGGCGCTCGGGGAGGCCGAACAAAGCCTTCGCCGGGGTGTCGTGAAGGTAGATCGCCTGCTTGTCGTCCATGTCGAACTTGACGATCCCGAGCGAATTCTTCGGTCCCGATTCCTGGACGTAGCGGCCGTTCTCCATCGTGAAATTGTTTTGCTGGAGCCAGCCGGAGCCCTTCTTCGATATTTCGCTTTCGACGATCGAATCCGGAACGCGCCACTTGGGGTAAGCGACGAGGTTCACGATCGGCGCCTGGATCTGCGGCGTCTGCTTGTCCGGTTCCCCGGCGACGACTTCGCGGCGATCGGCGTGCTGTCCGTCGCGCCAATAATCGAGGAGCGTCGCGGCGGTATTGACGTCGATGCGGGTCTTGGGAGGATCGCGCTGAAGCCAGCGCAGGCGCTCCATGGCGATCGCGCATTCGCGGGCAAGCCCGCCGGGACCGAGGTTCACCGCGGACAGCGTGTTTCCGCCGACGATCCCGTCGGTCTTGAGGCCGAAATCGCTCTGCAGCTGCTTCACCGCGGCGACCATTTGCTGTGAGTAGCGGGAGGGCGCCGCTCCCTGCGCCGGCGTTTGCAGATAGCCGGTCGCAACCAGCGCGACCGCGAGGGCGGGGACGCGCTTGTCGTGGCTTCCGGGCTTGATCGGATCGCCGTCGGACACGGCCTGGAAATTGGTCTTCGAAGCGAGCTGGAGGAACTTCAGGTGCGCCTGGCTCAGCGCCTTATATCCGTCGGTCTGCGGCGGAAGCGAATTCAGCCAGCTGGTCACGTCGCCTGCCTGGATGGCCTGAGCGAGACCCTGGCGGACGTCGCCGGAGGGCCGCGGAATCGTATAAACCGGAAAGATTTTGGTTGGGTCGGAATAGCCGTGGGCGAGCGCCTCGGCATATTTGAGCGCTGCCTGGGTCAGCGCCGCGCCATCCTGGCCGTCGCCCTTCAGGAAGAGGTCGGGCTTGAGGCCGTTGGCAGGCGCATTGGCGATTGCGTCGCGAAGTTGCTTCTCGACCTTGGAATTCCACTGAATCTGCGCGTCTGCGGGAGAAGCGGCGTTCGAGGTCGCCTGGTTGGCATTGCTCCCGTTCTGCGAACAGGCGGGGAGGGCGATGCACAGGGCGAGGGCTGAGCCCAGGCCGATCCGGTTACTCTTTGTCACGGCGGCTTGAACGCCGCGAACGCGAAATCGGGTGCAGGGTTGTTCGGAAGAGCGTCAATCTTCCTGCATGTTGGGGTCGCGAAGGCCTTCGCCGATTGCGGCTCGGGCGCGGTCGGCTTCGCTGCTGGTCACGGGATAAGCGCAATAATCGGCGGCGTAGAAGGCGCTGGGGCGGTGGTTCCCGCTAAGGCCGACGCCGCCGAACGGGGCGTTGGAAGGCGCGCCGTTGGTCGGCTTGTTCCAGTTGATGACTCCGGCGCGGACGTTGGCCCAAAATTTGTCGTAGAGCTCGGGCGTGCCGCCGACGAGGCTCGCCGCGAGCCCGAAACGCGTATTGTTGGCTTCGTCGATCGCGGCGTCGAAATCCTTGACCCGGATCACCTGCAGGACAGGTCCGAAAATCTCTTCGTCCGGGCGGTCCTTGGCATCGGTGACGTCGATCAGGGCAGGCGTCAGATAGGGCCGATCCTTGACCGGCCGGTCTAGCCGGCGAAGCGGCTTGCCGCCCTTCATCATCAGGTTGAGCCATTGCTCCTGGACGTGGTCGGCGGCGCCGTTGTCGATCACGGGCCCCATGAACGGCTGCGGGTCGGCGAAAGGTTCGTCGACGATCATCCGGTCGATCAACCTGCCGATCGCCTCGAGGAGCGGGCCTTCGGTGCCGTCCTCGACGATCAGGCGGCGCGCCGCCGTGCAGCGCTGGCCGGCGGTCAAATAAGCGGACTGGACCGCGAGCGTTGCAGCGGCGTCGATGTCCTTGGAGTGCCACACCACCAGCGGGTTGTTGCCGCCAAGTTCGAGCGCGAGGATCTTCTGCGGAACGTCGGCGAATTGCTTGTGGATCATTGAGCCCGCGCGCGCGGAGCCGGTGAAGAGCAGACCGTCGATGCCGGGCTGACCGGCCAACGAGCGTCCCTCATCCGGCCCGCCGATGAGGAGTCGAAGCACGTCCTCCGGAACGCCGGCCTCGTGAAAGCAGCTTACCAACATCGCTCCGGTCGCAGGCGTCTTCTCCGACGGCTTGAACACCACCGCATTGCCCGCGATCAGCGCCGGGACGATGTGGCCATTCGGGAGATGGGCGGGGAAATTGTACGGACCGAGCACCGCGAGGACGCCGTGGGGCTTGTGCCGGACCGCGATCTTGTTGCCGAGCGCTGCTTCCATCCGCCGCTGGGGAGTGCGCTCGGCGTAGGCCTCGATCGAAATCTGGACCTTGTTCACGACGGCGGCGACTTCGGTCTTCGCTTCCCATAATGGCTTGCCCGTTTCGCGCGCAATCAAGTCGGCGAACTCGGCTTCCTTGGTTCGAACGACATTTGCGAAACGGCGAACGGCTTCGATCCGATAAGAATGCGAATGGGCGGCCCACGCCGGCCAGCCGGCGCGAGCGATCGCCACTTCGGCAGCAGCATCGCCGGTCTTGCCAGACCAGACTTCCTCGCCCGTCGCCGGGTTGATGGAAACAAGACTATCGGCCACAGCCGTTCGCTCCACTACGTCCGCCGGTTCGTCAAGCTGCTGTTGCATGCTGTTCCATCGCTTCACCCATGCGCCGAATCGCGTTAACTTTCTGTTTAATCGGTTCCCAATCGTCGCACTCCGCGATCGCCGACCAGATGGCTTCCACCTCGTCGATGTGCATCGTGCACGGCGTCGGATCAGACCAATATGGATGCGATAACGGTCGTTCGCGACCCTTTAGCAGCCGCGCGAGCTCGCGGAAGTCGTCTCCCGGGTAGCTTTCGGCGCCAGGATCGCGTCCGCCGCGCCAGTCGAAGAAGACCCGGTCGATCGGATGAGCGCGGATCGCCAGCGCCTTGATCAACGCAGCGACGACTTCGCCATCATTGTCTGACGGCGCGGGCCCAAGGCGGCGGATCATTGCGTCAACCAAAGCCTGCTCGAACCGATCGCTCCAGCGAGCCAGCATGTCCGATAACGGTGGGCCTTCGGCGATGAGCGACAGGCATCCGCCGAGCTGCGCCAGGTCCCAATGGATCGCCTCCGGCTGCCGTCCGAAGGCGTAAAGGCCGTAGTGGTCGAAATAGGCAGCTGTGAACTGCGGGTCCCAATCCGGCGTGAAGCGCCACGGGCCATAGTCGAAGCTTTCGCCGGTGATGCTGATGTTGTCACTGTTGATGACGCCGTGAACGAACCCGGCGGCCATGTAGGAAGCGGCCAGCTTCGCGGTGGCTGAGCTGACGAGATCGAATAATCGGAGTGCGTTCTCGGCGTCGTCATTCGCGGAAGCTTCGCCGTAGAGATTTTCGAGGCAGTAGCGGACGAGCTTCGCGATATTCTCGGCCTGTCCGAAGAAGGCGAGGCGCTGGAAGGTCCCGATGCGAATGTGGCCGTGGCTGAGGCGCGTCAGCACCGCTGAACGGGTGGGCGAAGGTTCGTCGCCGCGCTCGAGTTGCTCGCCGGTTTCGAACAATGCGAAGCTTTTCGAGGTATTGACGCCCAGAGCTTCGAGCATCTCGGTCGCGAGGATTTCCCGGACTCCGCCTTTCAATGTCAGGCGACCGTCGGCATGGCGGCTGTAAGGCGTCTTGCCCGAGCCTTTTGTTCCGAGGTCCAGCAAGCGGTCGTGGTCGTCGCGGAGCTGAGCGAAGAGAAAACCGCGGCCGTCGCCGATCTCCGGATTGTAAACCCGGAACTGATGCCCGTGATAGCGAAGCGCCAACGGCTCGGTGAGGTTGTCCGGAAGCGATTCGAATCGGCAGAAATGCGCTGCCCATTGCTCGTCGTTCAGCTCCAGTCCGACGCGCTCGGCCCACCGATGGTTGAGGAACCGCGGCGTGCATTGCGGGAAAGATGCCGGTTCGACTGGATCATAGAAATCCGGACCGAGCGTCAGGATTCGAGGATCGGGCCGGTAGGAAGTCATCTCCGCTCAAGTGGCGCGAAGGGGCGCCGGTTCCAAGCCTAGGCGACGAGCTTCTGCAAGGCAGCCAGCGCATCGGAGTCCGGTTCGTTCGGCGAAATGGTCGTCACGAAACTGCCGCTGGCGTCGAACAGCAGGACCGTCGCGGTATGCTCCATCTCCTTGCCCGCCATCGGGTGAGGCGAGGGTTCGGCGAAGATGCCGAACTGCTGCTTTACCTGGTCGATCTGCGCCTGCGAGCCGGTGAGTCCGATGATCGGCGAGTTGAACAGGTCGGCATATTGACCGACCTCTTTCGGACCGTCGTGGGTCGGATCGATGGTCACGAAGAGAAGGTTGAACTTGCTATCGCCGCCGACCTCGTTGCGAAGCTTCACCATTCGCGAGAGCGTGGTCGGGCAAACGTCGCCGCAGCGGGTGAAGCCGAAATAGATTGCATAGGGCTTGCCGCGCAGGCTGGCGCTCGAAAACGGCTTTCCGTCGCCGCCGACGAGCGTGAACGGTCCGCCGAATGTCGATGCGGACGCGGCGGGCGCTTCGTCCGGATGGACGGAATGGCTGCGGAAAAGCAGGAGCGAGGCAACGCCGGCAATCGCGAGAGCCACGAGAAGCCACAGCAGAAGGCGTACCCGCTTGAGGCTTGATTTGGGTGGAGCGGTTTCAGTCACGGTCGGGCTCGCTTCATAGAGCCGGCTTCATGAACGGCTAGTGCCAATCGGTCAGATGATGAGGCGGATGTTGGCGCCGCCCTCTGGCGCGTCGAGCGCGCAGATCGAGCCGCCGTGAGCGAGCGCGACCTGCCGGGCAAAGCTCAGTCCCACGCCACTGCCGCGCTTGTGGGTGGTGTAGAAGGGCAGGAAGATATCCTCGCGGCGGTCCTCCGGGATTCCGCTGCCATTGTCCCTGACTTCGATTCGCGAGCTGCCGTTGGCCTCCCGTCCCATGTCGAGCGCAACCAGCGGCTCATCCAGGTCGGCGGTCGCCCGCATTGCATTGCGCAAAAGGTTGAGCACGGCCTGGGCGAGAAGTTCGGGGTCGGCATCGAGGCTCATTGTTTTCGGTTGCACATCGATTCGGATCTCGAATTCACGGCCGACCGTGTTGGCGATCGCGAGGCGGGCGATCTCCTCGGCCCACGGCTTCGCCTTGAAGTTACGGCGACGGACTTCGGGCGTCTCGGCGAATTCTCGATAGCTCTCGACGAACCGCAAAATTCCTTCCGCGCGCCGGGCCACCGTCTCGGTCGCTGTCTTTGCATCGCCCAAGGCGTCGCTGTCTTTCGCCGCCGAAGCGACGAGCTTGGCGCTGGTGCGGGCAAGCGAAGTGACGGGCGTTAGTGAATTCATGATTTCGTGAGTAAGGACCCGCACGAGGTCGGCCTGCGCCGCCACTTCGAGCGCCCCGAGCTCATTCTGAACCGTAAGGATTGAGAGGACGGTCACCGGTTTGTCGAGCCGCGCGACCTGCGCCGAAGCGAAGATCGCCTTTTGCGGAACGCCGTCGAGCACGATCCGCGTGATCTTGCGAGTGCCGGGCGGCAGCTCGATTGCGGCGGCCAATTCGGGGCCGAGAGCCTGCAGGTCCTTGAGGCGCGTAAGCGGCTGGCGGGCGAATAACTGCCGGGCGGACTTGTTGAGGAGCTCGACCCGTCCTTCGGAGTCCAGCGTCAGAAGCGCGCTCGGCGCGTCGTCGACGATTGCTGACAGATATCTCGATTCTGCGCTTTGATCGGCGTGGCGAGCCCGAAGGGTCTTTAGCGCGCGATCGAGCGTGTCGCCGAGCACGTCGAACCCCCCACCGCTCGGGTCGGAGAAGCGCTGCGAATAATCTTCGAACCGCACGGACTCGATGAACCGGGAGACGAGGAAATTGGTGCGCCGGATGAACTCCCACAGGCTGGCGAAGGCGCCAATCGCAACGAGCGCCGCGACGACGAGGCCGGCGCGGACGCCGGGCGTCTCCAGCGCCTTGATGACGAGAAGGACGGCGCCGACGAAGACGGTCGTGCGCCAGGCGAGCCCGAACTCGAACTTGCGCCTAAAGTCCATGCTTTTCCATGCGCCGGTAGAGCGCGCCGCGGCTGAGACCCAACTCGGATGCTGCGGACGAGATGTTGAAGTGATGCATCCTGAGCGCCCGCTCGATCATCTGCTTTTCGAGCTCGTCGAGGTTGAGCGTTTCGGTCGCGCCGACCGAAACCGCTGTCCCGTGCGATCCCCTGGGAAGCGAGAAATCGTCGGTTCGATACTGGCTACCCTCGGCCATGATCACCGCCCGCTCCGCTGCGTGGCGAAGCGCGCGGACGTTGCCCGGCCAATCGTGTTCGGCGAGGGGTACGAGGACCGCCGCCGGCAGATCGCGCTGCGGCTTGTCATATTTGCGCTCGTACAGGCGGAGATAATGGTCGAGCAGGACGGGGATATCGTCGCGACGTTGGCGAAGCGGCGGAAGCTCGATCTCGATCGTGTTGAGGCGGAACAGCAGGTCCTGCCGAAATCGCTTCTCGTCGGACAGCTGGTCGGGCGAAACATTGGTCGCGGCGATCACGCGCACGTCGATGGGGATCGACCGGTTGGCGCCGACCGGCACGACCTCGCGCTGTTCGAGCGCCGTCAGCAGCTTGGGCTGCAGGTGGAGCGGCAGATTGCCGATCTCGTCGAGAAAGAGCGTGCTCTTGTCCGCCGCCTTCAAGCGCCCCATTCGCTCCCCGGCGGCTCCAGTGACGGCACCCTTCCCGTGACCGAACAGTTCGGATTCGAACAGGCTTTCGCTGGTCGCCCCGAGGTCGATCGACACGAGCGGCTTGTCCGACCGGCGGGACGCGGCGTGGATTTCGCGGGCGACGACTTCCTTGCCGGTCCCGTTCTCTCCCAGGATGAGCACGTTGGCGTCGGTCGGCGCCGCGCGGGCAATCAGCATCCGCACCCGTTCCATCGCCGCGGACTTGCCGAGCAAAGGAGTTTCGGGAGTGAGCGCCAGCTCGGAGGCGCGGCCGCGCTCCATTCGCGCGTCTACCCGGCTTCGGCGAAGTGCCGCGGCGCTCCGCACTGTCGCCTCGAGGCGCTCGTTGCTCCACGGCTTGGCGACAAAGTCGCTGGCGCCCGCCTTGATTGCTTCGACCGCGATGGAGACCGCGCCGTGAGCGGTGATGATGACCACGGCGGCGTCCGGATCGGCGCGCATGATGTCTCCGAGCGTGTTCAGCCCCTCGCGACCGTCGGTCTTCCCGCGCTCGAAGTTGAGGTCGAGGAGAATGGAGTCGGGGCTTTCGCGTTCCATCAGCGAAAAGAGCTGGGCAGGCGTCTCCAGAGTTTCGACTCGATCGAACATGTCGCGGAGCGCGAGGCGAGCGGCGAGCGCCACATCGGGATCGTCATCGACGACAACGGCTAGATTGAACCTGTCGGCCACGCTACGTCTGTAGCGCAGCTGTCCGGAAACGAACAGTAGCTCTCGTCAAAAAGGCCCCCGTCCAATTGGCATGGCCTTTGCAGCGAAGGAGGCCATGAGCGTTGGTTGCGGTGGGCATTTCACAGAGGGGGCCTTGCGGGGGCATGAATTTGGCGCGTCCATTTCCGGACAAACACTGTTCGGAGGCGGACAATGAGCCTGGTCGAATTGCGTAGGTCCGCTGGCTCCGAAGCCGTGAGCGGCGGCGCGATGGATCGCGTGGTCGAGCGCAAGCGCATCGACCGGCGGCTCCTGATCGCGGGCTCCGGGGGAGCGCTTCTCCTGCTCATTATCCTCTTCTGGCTGTTCGCTCCTCGCGCCGATTCGATGACGGTCGCCCAGGACCGCCTGACCATCTCGCAGGCGCGATCCGGCACGTTCGACGATTTCCTTCCGTTGCGCGGCCGAGTGACTCCGCTGGTGACGGTCTACCTCGACGCGGTCGAGGGCGGCCGGGTCGACAAGAAGCTGGTCGACGACGGCGCACAAGTCACGCAGGGCCAGCTTCTCGCGATCCTGTCCAACGCGGAGCTGCAGCTCTCGACTCTCGAGAAGCAGGCGGAGGTCGAGCAGCAGCTCAACAACATGCGCAGCCAGGAACTCGCGCTGACCCAGACGCACAACCAGAATTTGCGCGACCTCAACCAGGCCGAAACCGATCTCGCCAAGGCGCGGCGCCAGTACGACCTTTACAAGCCGCTGGCGGAGCGGGGCTTCGTCGCGACCAAAACGTACAACGATTCAAAGGACGACTTCGATTACCAGACGAGCCGGCTGCAAATCCTCAAGCAGAGCATCGCGCAGACCGAGGCGCTCCAGAAGAGCCAGCTGCAGCAACTCCGGATCGCGGCTTCGTCGCTCAACAGCAGCATGGGTGTCGCGCAGAGCAGTCTCAGCCAGCTCGCCATTCGAGCGCCGGTCACCGGCCAGCTTAGCGGGTTCGAGATCCAGCTCGGACAGTCGCTCCAGCAGGGCCAGCGCATCGGCCAGATCGACAGCGCGGGCGGCAACAAGCTTCAGGCCGACGTCGACGAATTCTATCTCGGGCGCGTCGCGGTCGGCCAGACGGCGAGCGCGGACATCGACGGCAAGACCTACGCGCTCAAGGTTTCGAAGGTCTATCCGCAGGTTCGCGACGGCGAATTCCAGATCGACCTCCAGTTCGTGGGGCCAGAGCCGGCCTCGGTTCAGCGCGGCCAGACGATCCAGGCGAAGCTGACGCTCGGGGATTCGACCAGGGCGCTGATCATTCCGAACGGCGCCTTCTTCAACGACACCGGCGGCAGCTGGGTGTTCGTCGTCGATAGCCGCGGACACAGCGCGACCAGGCGCCAGGTCCAGCTCGGCCGGCGCAACAGCGATTTCATCGAGGTCCTTGGAGGCCTGAGGCCCGGCGATCGGGTGATCACCTCCTCATACAGCGGCCTCACCGACAAGGATCATCTGAACTTCAGCTCCGGGGACTGAGAAAGGAACACGACCGTGCTCACAATGAACGCCCTGACCAAGACGTACCGCACCGACACCGTCGAGACGACCGCGCTGGACTGCGTGGATCTCGACATCGCCGACGGCGAGTTCGTTGCGATCATGGGACCCTCGGGGTGCGGCAAGTCGACGCTGCTCAACGTCATGGGCATGCTCGATAGCCCGACCAGCGGCTCCTACGTGTTCAACGGTCAGGAGGTCGCGGGCCTGAACGAGACCCAGCTCGCGGAGACGCGCAAGGCCAACATCGGTTTCATCTTCCAGAGCTTCAACCTGGTCGACGAGCTGACGGTCCGCGAGAATGTCGAGCTCGCGCTGCTCTACCACCATTATTCTTCCTCGGAGCGGAAGGCGCGCGTCGACCGGGTGCTCGACAAGGTCGGGATCGCCCACCGAGCCAAGCATCGCCCGACGCAGCTTTCGGGCGGTCAGCAGCAGCGTGTGGCGGTCGCCCGGGCGCTGGTCGGCGAGCCCAAGCTGATCCTCGCCGACGAGCCGACGGGCAACCTCGATACGGCGCATGGCGAAGAGGTCATGCGCATGCTTCGCCAGCTCAACCAGGAGGGCTCGACCATCGTCATGGTCACCCACTCGCCCAGCCACGCCGACTTCGCCAGCCGCGTCGTCAACATGCTCGACGGCCGCATTCTCCAGGAGCGGCGCCGCGCCGCCTGATCGAAAGGACTTACGTCATGGAGAGAACAGTGACGATGTGGCGGAATTACTGGACCGTCGCGGTCCGTGCTCTCGCCAAGAACCGGACCTATTCGATCATCAACATCGCCGGCCTCGCCATCGGCATGGCGGCGTGCATCCTGATCCTGCTCTACATCGGTTACGAGCAGAGTTACGACAAATGGCTGCCCGACGTTGAGAATACGTATGAGCTGCAGGCCTGGTACCCGCACCCGAAGGATCAGCCGCCGCAGTTCATGCAAATGTCTGCCTATGTCAGCAAAGGCGCGGTCAGGAAGGATTTCCCGCAGGTCCAGGCCTCGGTCTATGTCGCTGACAACGGGCCGGTTCTGCTCCAGAACGGACAGGCCTCATCGACCAAGGGGTGGCTGTTCGCCGACGACGATTTCATGAAGGTCGTCAGCCTGCCGTTGCTCGCCGGCACGCCGAGCCTGCCTTCGCCTGGGACCGCCGTGATCACGAAGGATGAGGCCATCGCGCGGTTCGGAACCGACCAGGTCGTCGGCCGCACCTTCACGATCATCTCCTCGGGCAAGCATATGGACTTCAGGATCATGGGAGTCCTTCAGAACATCCCGAAGAATTCCAGCTTCGCCGCGAAGGCGATCCTCAGGATCGATTACAACTCCTTCTATTCCGACGCTCCCGAGTTCCTGACGAAATGCTGGGGCTGCCAGTCGGGCTACGTCTTCCTGAAGTTGAAGCCGGGAAGCGACGTCAAGGCGATGCAGGCCCAGATGCCCGCGTGGGAAAAGCGCAACATCCCCGACGAGCCCAACGGCGACATCAAGTACAATGCCGGCGATGACGAGGATTGGCACTTCATCAACTTCCGGGACATCCACCTCGGCAAGGCGCAGGATGACTCCCTGACCCCAAGCAACGATGAGCGGACGATCACGACGTTCGCGATCATCGCGCTGCTCATCCTCGGAATGGCGATCGTGAACTTCACGAATCTCGCTACCGCCCGCGCCAGCCAGCGCGCCCGCGAAGTCGCGCTTCGCAAGGTGCTCGGAGCGACGCGGAGGCAGTTGGTCATTCAGTTCGTGGCGGAATCGATCCTGATTTCCGCGGTGGCGATGCTGCTTGCTCTGGCGCTCGTCGAGCTGCTGGTGAAGCCGTTCGCGGCCTTCCTCGATTCCGACATTACGCTCAGCTACTTCGGCAGTGACGGAATCCTGCTGCCGGCCGTCGCTCTGACGCTTTTGGTGGGTATCGTCAGCGGCCTTTATCCGGCCTTCTTCCTGTCGCGGTTCCAGCCGGCGCAGGTGCTCAAGGCCAATCGGTCTGCGGCTGAGACTCCCGGATCAGGCGCGCTTCGCACCGTCCTCGTCGTCGCGCAGTTCGGGGTTTCGATCGGCCTCATTATCTGCACCGCGGTGATCTACAGCCAGACCGTCTACGCGCGGAACGTCGACCCCGGCTACAAGCGCGATCACATCCTCCAGGTCGAGGAAATGAGCCGGGCGCAATTGTGGTCGAAGGCGGAAGCGATGACCAACCAGTTCGCGCGCATACCGGGCGTGGTCGCGACGGGACTCACGGACATCGGCGTCAATACCAACAACAGCAACAACCAGGGCATCATCCCACCGGGCGCCCAGACGCAGATCAACATCGGCCAGTATAATGTCAGCCCGGGCTTCTTCGACGCGATGGGCCTGAAGCTGGTCGCGGGCCGCTGGTTCGACCAGCGACCCGCCGACGATATGACCACTCCGTATCCGCGCGACGATGCTGCAGTGAAGGCAATCGCGCAACGCGGAGTCAACGTCGTCCTCAACGAATATGCGGTGAAGAAGCTCGGCTTCAAATCGCCTCAGGACGCTGTCGGCAAGGTCGTGAAAAGCGAATTCTTCGGTGAGGAAGACGGCATGGTGAACATCACCATCATCGGCGTCGTCCACGATTCCAGGTTCCGCACCGTTCGTACGCCGATCGATCCGATCATGTTTCACAAGGTCAGGACCGGCGATCCGTGGATGATCGTCCGCTACAACGGTGATCCGAACAAGGTGAAGGCGGCGCTCGAGCGGCAGTGGCGGCAGTACACCAATGAAGTGCCGTTCAACGCGAAGTTCAGCGAGGACATCATGGGCGAAATGTACAAGAAGGAAGATGCGCGGGCGCAGATCTTCGCGGCCTTCTCACTGCTCGCCGTGATCATCGGCTGCCTCGGCCTGTTCGGCCTTGCCGCCTTCACAGCCGAACGCCGCACGAAGGAGATCGGAATCCGCAAGGTGCTGGGCGCGCGCACGCGTGACATCGTCAGGCTGCTGGTATGGCAGTTCAGCCGGCCGGTGATCGTCGCCAACATCATCGCCTGGCCGATCGCCTGGTGGCTGATGCGCGACTGGCTCAACCATTTCGACCAACGCATCCCGCTCACCCCGATCCCGTTCATCGTGGCTGCGGCGGTTGCGCTCGGAATCGCGGTGGGGACGGTCGTCGGGCACGCGGTAAAGGTCGCCCGCGCCAACCCGATCCACGCATTGAGGTACGAGTAACAGGGGTTGCGCCAGGTCGAGTCCCCTTGACCTGGCGCACGCTGGTTACCGCGGGCGCCGTCGCTGCTTGTGCGCTCGCGGCGACCGCATTCCCGCAAGCGCGGGCTTAAGCGAAAATCTGCTCGAGATTTTCGACGCCGGTGCCTTCTTTCCACTGACGCAATTCGACGTACAGCGACGGCTGGATCGTGCCCCAGATGGTATTGAAAATGGTCCCCAGGACGGCGCTTCCGATAATATTGCCGACGGTTAGGCCAGTGGTCGCTGCGCCAAAGCCATAGGTCCTCAGTCCGACCAGGCCGACGATCAGGGACAGCAACCAATAAGAAACGAGCATCACGAGGAAGAGTCCGAAGATTTTCCAGCGGGCTCCCTTGGTCAGCTCCGCGCTGCGCGTGAACGCCGCCATGATGCCATTCCGCTCAATAACCAGTGACGGGACGGCGACCGCCCACATCAGCAACAGGATGATGCCGGGAACAACCAGCAAGATAAATCCGATGCCGACTCCCAGCGCCCACAAAAGGCTCAGGCCAATCAACGGCAGCAGGACTCGAAGCCCCGCCGAGAGACTTTCGGCGAAGGTTGCGCGATGGCCTTCGGCCGCCGACACGGTGGCCCGAGTTTGCGCCCCCTGGACCAAAGCCGCGATGATCAGATTGATGATGCTCGAGACCAAGACGATGGTCATCATCCGGGTCATCGAGAAGCCGGGTTGAAGCGGATTGGTTGCACCAAATCCGGCCTGCACGAAGAAATAGCTGAGGATCAGACTCGGCAATGCGCCGACCACGAGAGCAAGGCCCAAAATCACGATTGGATTAAGCGACACGGCCGAAAAGGCCCGCTGAAATACTCGCCCCACTGACATGGTGCGCTCTTCATAGACTGGTGAAACACTCGCCACGAAAGCCTCCCCCTTTTGACGAAGGCTTGATTGCTGCGCGAAGCGAAAACAGCTGTCCAGACATTTTCGCTGCTTGCGCGGACGTTCGCTCTCGTTATCCCTTGGCTCAGGGCGAGGGATAAAGTGATCAGCGAAAGCCAGACCGCAGCCGCCGGGGCTGATCGTTTTTCGCACGCCTACAATGCGTTGCGCCACGATGGCGCGACTCAGTTCAACCTGACCCCACAACAGGCGCCGCCCAAGCCGCCGGAGTGGCTCGACGCCGTCTTCCGCTTCATCGGGAAAATATTCGAGCCGATCGGGCGCTTTCTCAAGTGGATTGGAAGCTTCTTTCCGGACGCGGCCTACGCGCGGATTCTGTTGTGGATGGTGATTGCGCTGGGTGCGGGCGCCATCCTGTGGGCTGTCTACAATCGTATTCGTCACGGCGAGTGGCGGCTCCGCCTGCCGCGCCTCGGCGCAGCGGAGGATATCGAACCAGAAGAATGGGCGCCGGAGGAAGCCGGAGCGCGCTCGTGGCTCGAAGAAGCGGACGCACTGGCGGGCGAAGGGCGTTTCGCCGAAGCCATCCATCACCTGCTGTTCCGGTCTGTCGAGGACATTGCGCGCCGCCGGCCCGCTGTCGTTCGCCCCGCGCTCACCAGCCGCGAGCTATCCGCGGCGCAGGGCATTCCCGCGCGAGCGCGTGAACTGTTCGCGGGAATCGCCCGGGTGGTGGAGCGGAGCCTGTTCGGCGGACGCGCCGTTGGTGAGCGCGACTGGCTGACCGCACGCCAGGCCTATTCCGAATTCGCCCTCGCTCCGGCGTGGCGCTCGTGAGCGACGTTCCGATCCATGTTTCAAGCGACGCCGGCGAGGGAGCCTTCAATCCAGGTTCGATGCTGCTCGTCGTCGCTGTCGGAGCGCTGGCGTTTATCGCGACGCTGCTCCTTGGAGCCTATGCGCCGGACCTTCGCTCGGGGCGCAACGGCGGCACCCACGCGCTGTCGAATGCGGCGACCGGGTTCAGCGGCCTCGTTCGCCTGGCCGCGGCTACGGGACGCAATCCCGTCGTCATCCGCGCGCCGGACCAGCTGAAGCGCGAGGAGCTGGCCGTCGTCACGCCGGATCATGGCTGGATCAATCTCGGCGATATCCTCCAGTGGCGCGGCGCGCGGGCAACCCTGCTGGTCCTTCCGAAGTGGGACACGGCGCCCGACAAGGAAAAGCCGGGATGGGTACGGGTGGCCGGCCTGCTTCCTGCCCAAGACCCCGCGCAGACTCTCGCCCCGGCGGTGCCCCTTCTTGTCAGTCGTGAGCATGGCGATCGGCACGAGCTGAAGGTTGTCCCATTCGGTGCGCCGAGCGATCTGCGATTCATCGCGCCCGCGGTTCTCCAGACGATCAGCGGCAAGCGGATCGAGCCGATCATCACTGAATCGGGCGGGCGCATCGTCCTCGCCAAGGTCAAGGGCAGCCAGACTTACATCCTCGCCGACCCGGACCTCATCAACAATCATGGAATGGGCGACGAACGTCAGGCCAAGGCGGCGCTGGTGCTTCTCGATTATCTCAACAGCGCAGGCTCGAAATCGGTCCTGTTCGACGTAACGGCGAACGGCCTCGGCCGGTCCCGAAGCCCGCTGAAGCTTGCGTTCGATCCTCCGTTTCTGGCCGTGACGCTCACCATTTTCGCGGCGATGCTGCTCGCCGCGTGGCAGGCGCTGGTCCGGTTTGGGCCGATCCGCAGGCGGGAGCGCGCGATCGCATTCGGCAAGGCGGCGCTGGTCGACAATAGCGCCGCGCTGATCCGCAAAGCCGGGCGCGAAACGAGCCTGGGCGGTCGCTACGTCGAAGTCATTTGCGAACGCGCGACCAACCTTTTCCGACTGCCCGCCAACCTCGATGCCGAAGAGCTTGGAGAACGGATGGAAGGGCTCAATCCCCGCCGCAGCTTCGCTTCAGCGGCTGAACGGGCGCGCTCGGCGCGAAGTCGCGATGAACTGGTCCGGGCGGCGCAGTCGCTCAATCAATGGCTCGAGGAGGTCCAACGGTGAAAGTCGACGAAGTCCAGCAGCTCGCCCAGGCGATCAGGACGGAAATTGCCAAGGCGGTTGTAGGCCAGGACACGACGGTCGAGCTGATGCTCGTCGCGCTGTTCTCCGGCGGGCATATCCTCCTCGAAGGGCCTCCCGGCACGGCGAAGACGCTTCTCGCGCACAGCTTCGCCCATGCCGTCGGGCTCGAATATGGGCGGATCCAGTTTACCCCCGACCTCATGCCCGCGGACATCATCGGGGCGAACCTGTTCAACTTCCAGACGTCGAGCTTCACGCTGACGAGGGGACCGATCTTCACCGAGCTTCTGCTTGCCGACGAGATCAACCGGACGCCGCCGAAGACCCAGGCCGCGCTGCTCGAAGCGATGCAGGAGCGGCAGGTGACGATCGACGGCGAAAGCCACGAACTCAGCGACCGGTTCATGGTCGTCGCCACTCAAAATCCGATCGAGCAACAGGGGGTCTATCCGCTCCCCGAAGCGCAGCTCGACCGGTTCCTGTTCAAGCAGACGGTGGATTATCCATCGCTCGAGCAGGAGCGGAAGATCATCGCTACTCACGGCGCGGAGAAGATGGCGATGGAGCCGTCGGCTTGGGGGGTGAAACGACAGGCGGATCGCAAGAAGATCGACGGCGCGATCAAGGCGGTGAACGATATCCGCATCGTCGACGAAGTCGTCGACTATATTGCGGGGCTCGTCCGCGGCACGCGTGAAAACCCGGATCTGGAATCCGGCGCCAGCCCTCGAGCGGGGGCGATGATGGCCGGCGCCGCGCGGGCGAGCGCTGCGCTCGATGGGCGGGATTTCGTGATCCCCGACGACGTGAAAGCGCTCGCTCCGGCAATCCTGCGCCATCGCGTCATCCTGTCGCCCGCCGCCGAGATCAACGGCCGCAAGGTCGAGGAGATCGTGACCGCAATCATCGAGACGATCGAGGCGCCGCGTTGATCTATCCTACCCGGACCGCGGTGATTGCGACCGCGGCGGGCGCACCGCTCGCGCTCGCCTTTGCCGCGATCGAGCCGGGCCGATGGTTCCTGGCGCTCGCCTGGCCGCTGGCGATGGTCATGCTCACGGCGTTCGACGCGGTTCGCGGAATCGGCCGCGTGAGCGCACGGGTCGACTTTCCCGGGCACGCCTATGTCGGCGAGAGCCGCGACTGCACCGTCACGGTATCGGTCGACAGCCGACCACGAAGTGCCTGGGTAGCCCTGCAGAATCCCCCACTCGTCGCTATCGAGCAGGACGGAAGGAGCCGGGTGCCGCTGGAAAGCGGTCGCGGTGCAATCCTGCTGACACTCGACATGGTTCGCCGCGGAGTTGCCCGTTTCGAGAGGATGTGGGTGCGCTGGACCGGGCCGCTCGGGCTCGCCTGGCAGCAGGCGAGAATCGACGTCGACCAGCTGTTTCCTGTGCTTCCCGATCTTCGGCCGGTGCACGACAAGGGCGCGCAGATTTTCCATCGCTACGCGCTCGAGGGCCTGATCCCGCAGCTGGCGCGGGGCGAGGGCTCGGATTTCGACACCTTGGTCGATTTCCGGACGGGCATGGATCGCCGGGCGATCGACTGGAAGCAATCGGGGCGGCACATGAAGCTGCTCGCCAAGCAATATCGGACCGAGCGCAACAACCAGATCGTCTTTGCCGTCGATACGGGCAGGCAAATGTGCGAGCCGGTCGACGGGGTGGCGCGGGTCGACCGCTGCGTTTCGGCATTGCTTCTCACTGCATGGATCGCGCTGAAGCTCGGCGACCGGGTTGCGATCAACGCCTTCGATTCGCGGCCGCGCCTTTCGAGCGGGCTGGTGTCCGGCGGCGGAGCATTCGCGGAGCTCGAGCGGGTCGCGGCGGAGATCGACTATAGCGCCGACGAAACCAACTACAGTTATGCGCTGACGACGCTCGGCGCGCGGCTCAACCGCCGCTCGATGATCGTCCTCTTCACCGAGTTCACCGACACCGTCTCCGCGGACTTCATGCTGCGGGAAATCCGAAGTCTGGTCGACAAGCATCTGGTGCTGGTCGTGGTGCTTCGTGACCAGGAGCTGGAAGCGATTGCGGACGCGGAGCCGGAGACCGCAGATGATGTCACGAGAGCAGTGACCGCGGCCACTCTCCTCAAGGAACGGCGCGTCGTCATCGGCCGGCTGAGGCACCTCGGCGTGTTCGTGGTCGAGAGCGAATATGACAAGGTCGCCGAGCGGCTCGTCGAATCCTATCTCGACCTCAAGAAGAGGAACCTGCTGTGAACGCGTCGGTCGTTCGCCAGGATGCGCCGCTCGTCAACGCGACGCGCTTCCGCCAGGCGCACGAGGCCGACTGGCAACGGCTCGACGAGATCGTGACGTGGATCGAGAAACGGTCCATTCGTTCGTTGAGCGACGACGAGCTGCTCGCGCTTCCCGCGCTCTATCGGACGACCCTTTCCTCGCTCTCGGTGGCGCGCGACACGTCGCTCGACCGAGCGCTGATCACCTATCTCGAGCAATTGTGCACGCGGGCTTATTTCCAGATTTACGGAGTGCAGACTCCCGCCTGGCGGCAGCTCACCCACTTCTTCGCGCGCGGCTGGCCGGGCGCGGTCCGAAGCCTGTGGCGCGAAACATTGTTCTGCGTGGCGCTGACGTTCGGCGCCGCAGTTCTCGCATGGCTGTTGATCCGAAGCGATCCGAGCTGGTTCTACAGCATCATTCCGGAAGGGCTTGCGGGCGGCCGCGATCCGACAGCCTCAGCCGAATATCTTCGCTCGACACTCTACACCAGCAAGGGTGAGGACCAGAACTGGCTCGGGGCGTTCGCGACCTTCCTGTTCACCCACAACAGCCAGATCGCGATCTTCGCCTTTGCGCTGGGCTTTGCCTTCGCCGTGCCGACCGTGCTCCTGATCCTTTACAACGGCCTGATGCTAGGTGCTTTCTTCGCGGTGTTCGAAGCGAAGGGGCTGGCTCCGAACGTGATCGGCTGGCTGATGATTCACGGAACGACGGAGATTTTCGCCATCTGCCTGTCGGGCGCGGCGGGAATGCGCATCGGCCTCGCGATCGCATTTCCCGGTGGAGCATCGCGAATGGACTCCGCGGTCGATGCCGGGCGCACCGCTGCGACGGCGATGGTCGGGGCGGTCATCATGCTCGGGGTGGCGGGACTCCTCGAAGGCGTGGGGCGTCAGACGATCAACAACGACGGGCTGAGGATGTTGATCGGCGCCGCAGTGCTCGTCGGCTGGATCGCTTATTTCTACGCATGGCCGGCGCGAAGGACGTCGCGTGGCGACTAGCGCCATCCACGGCCTCAGGCGGACCTTCATCACGCCCGAGGGGGTCGATCTGAAGCTCGAGCTCGGTTCGGCCGGCAGCCGGGCATCGGCCTTCATGATCGACCTGGTCCTGATGGCCGTGATCCTCATCGCTGTGACGTTCGGCCTGCTCTATGTTCTTCGGGCAGTCGAGATTGCGAAGGCTGGCGGTGCCGAGGAGGTGGTCGCGGTCATCTGGTTGCTGGGCGCGTTCGTGCTTCGCAACGGCTGGTTTTCCCTGTTCGAAATGGGGAGCCGTGGCGCGACCCCCGGCAAGCGTTTGCTTGGCCTGCGGGTTGTCGCTCGCGACGGAGCGCGGCTCACCGGCGCCGCGGTCATCGCGCGCAATGCGATGCGCGAGATCGAAGTGTTCTTGCCATTGTCCTTCCTCGGCGCACAGGCGGCCGAAGGCACGGCGGACACTTTCCTCACCATCTTCGCGCTCTTGTGGAGCGGCATTTTCCTGTTCTTCCCCTTGTTCAACCGCGACCGGCTTCGCGTCGGCGACCTCGTGGCAGGAACGTGGGTAGTGCAGGCGGGCAAGGGCGGGCTGTCCGCCGACCTCGTGGGGAGCGGCTATCGGGCGCGTCGCACATTCCCGCCCGAAGCGCTCAAGCTCTACGGAATCTATGAACTTCAGACGCTCGAAGACGTGCTGAGGACCGAAAACCCCGACGCGATTGTCACGGTCGCCGGAACGATCCGCCGTAAGGCCAACCTGCCCGACGACGGCGACGATTACGGGTTTCTGTCGGACTATTATGCCGCGCTGTGCGCACATTTGGAGGCCGGGTTGATGTCCGGCCGAAGGCGCGAGAGCAAGTTCGTCGAGTAAGGCCTTCGCTGTTCGCGTCAGTCTGGCACGCGGCTTGCAGCTTTGGCGGCATGGGAAGGCATGACAACGGCCGGTTCTGGCGTCAGAACCGCGATCGAAGCACCGACGCTGTCCATTTTCGGACAAGAGCCGTGCGGGATCGGACATTTTGGGTGAGTGGAGGCCCGAGCCGGAATCGAACCGGCGTGCAAGGATTTGCAGTCCTCTGCGTAACCACTCCGCCATCGGGCCCCGGAGCAGCGCAGCCTTTCCGCGAGCTTGGCGTTGCGGTCAAGCCTCCACTTTCCCACCTCTATTTCGATGAATGGCGGTTGGCGCATCGGCGAGCGGCCGATATGAGCGCGCCACAGCTTGAACTCGAAGTGTATTAGCGGCATATAACAGCTATGACGGTCCAGACCCCGATCCCTGACTTCGCGGCGGCGCGCGCCGCCATGGTTGAAAGCCAGCTGCGTCCGCAGGGCGTCACCCATCCCGCGGTGCTGGCCGCGATGGCGACTGTTCCGCGGGAGGCATTCCTGCCCGCGGAGACACGGCCGCTGGCCTATGTGGATCGCGCGGTTTTGATGGGCGAGGGCAGATTCCTGCCCGCTCCGACCGTCCTTGGAGCATTGCTCGACCAGATGATGCCGGTTCGCGGTCAACGCGCTCTCGTCGTTGGGGCGGGCACGGGCTATTCCGCCGCCGTCCTGAGTGCGATCGGCCTTGAGGTGACAGCGGTCGAAAGCTCCGCCGGACTTGCTGCCTCGGCTCGAGAGAATGGACTTGAGGTCGTGGAGGCGCCTCTAGAGGCTGGCCACGCCGAAGCCGGGCCATATGACCAGATCCTTATCGACGGCGCGGTGGAATATATTCCGGACGCAATCGTGCAACAGCTCGCCAATGGCGGCCGTCTCGGCACGGCGCTGATCGATCGCGGAATCACGCGGCTGGTCGTGGGACGGAAGGTCGGTGGGGCGTTTGGATATCTGTCGCTGACCGACGCCGGGGTCCCGGCGCTTCCAGGCTTCGCCCGTCCGCGGGCTTTCACTTTCTAAAGAGGTTCTTCCGAGTGGTTCGCAAAACAATCACAGCATCGCTCATCGCTGCCATGATGGCCGGAACGGCCAGCGCGGACACGCTGCGCGAGGCGCTCGTTTCAGCTTACCAGACGAACCCGACGCTGACGGGCCAGCGCGAAACGTTGAAGGCGACCGACGCGACGGTAGCGATCGCAAAGGCCGCCGGTCGTCCGCAGATTATCGGCTCCGTCGGGCTCAACCGGAACCTCGCTCAGCGCGGCGTGCTCGATACCGGCGCCAGCGGAACGACCTTGTCCGTGAGAGCCGACCTCAGCGTCCCTTTGTTCAACGGCGGCAGCGTCCGTAATTCGGTCAACGCCGCCAAGACTCGCGTCGAGGCCGGCCGTGCAACCTTGCAGGCGGTCGAAGGCGACGTCTTCACCCAGGCTGTCTCGGCCTACATGGATGTGATCCGCGACCGGTCGATCGTCGAATTGAACCAGAACAACGTGAAGGTGCTCGAGACCAACCTCGAGGCAACCCGCGACCGGTTCCAGATCGGCGATCTCACTCGGACGGACGTGGCCCAATCCGAAGCCCGCCTCCAGCTTGGACGCTCGCAGCTTGCGGCAGCGCAAGGCAAGTTGACAGCGAGCGAGGCGACCTATCGCCAGGTCGTCGGCCATGCGCCGGGACAACTGGCGCCGCCTCCGCCGCTTCCGCCTTTGCCGACCAGCGCCGACGAGGCGGTGCGGATCGCGCTCGCGAGCAATCCCGACCTGATCGCGATCAGCCGGCAGGCGATCGCGGCCGGTTATGACGTCCGCGTCGCCGAAGCCGGGCGCCTGCCCACACTCTCGGGCGTGCTCAGCAACACCTACGTCAACAATCTCGGCGGTTCGGGCCGCGATCCCATCAGCGGTTCGGCCCTGCCGTCAACCGGAACGCAGAGCTCGATTGGCTTGAGCGCCAACATTCCGATTTTTCAGGGCGGGCTTCCCGCCGCGCGTATCCGCCAGTCGCAGGCGCAGCAGGGCCAGGTGCTGGAGCAGGTCGTCGGTACGGAGCGTGCCGTCGTCCAGGCGGCGCGCGCGGCCTTCGCCAATTACGATGCTGACGAGCGACAGATTCAGGCCCAGACCGTCGCCGTCCAGGCCAATGAGCTCGCGCTCGAGGGCGCGCGTGCCGAACAGACGGTTGGCACCCGCACCATTCTCGATGTCTTGAACGCCGAGCAGGAGCTGCTGAACTCGCAGGTCGCGCTCGTCACCGCCAAGCGCGACTCCTACGTCGATGGCTTCACGCTCCTGAATTCGATGGGTCAGGCCGACTCGAAGGACCTCGGCCTCGACGGGGGGCCGCTCTACGATCCACTCGGAAATTATCGCCACGTCGCCAACAATTGGAACGATTGGGCGACCGACCCGCGCCATCCGACGATCGCGACGCGCACGGTCAGCCCGGAAGAGATGCCGGCCAACCCCGTGGTGACGCCGCAAATCGATTCCGCGCGGATCGATTCGTCTCCGCCGGCCTCGCCGGTCATCGCTCCGATGCCTGCGCCGGCTACCACCACCACTCCTGCGCCTTCTACCGCGCCCGAAAGGGGCTGACTCCGGCGCGCGGTTAACGCTATCAGTCCGCCGATGCAGTCCGGCCGCGAACCTTCGATGGAAGACATCCTTGCGTCGATCAAGAAAGTGATCGCCGAAGAGAAGGAGCTGCGCGTTGCCGCGGCGCCCGTCGACACGATCGAGGACCAGCAGCTCGCCGAGGATATCGCCGAAGACGACGTGCTGGAGCTGAACGAACCGCTCGCTCCGCCCGCGGACCTCGGGCCTCCGTTGATTGACGACGAGGCCGCGGGGCAAAGCCGTCACGCGCTCGAGCAGCTGCAAACGGTCGCGGCGACCATTCCAGCGACGCCACAGGTCAATCCTCTGGAGGAAATGGTGCGGGAAATGCTTCGCCCGATCCTCAAGACCTGGCTCGACGATCACCTTCCGAAGATCGTCGAGGATCATGTGAAGCGCGAGATTTCGCGGATTACGGGGAAGCCGCTCTAAACATCCTCCCCTGCATTTGCAGGGGAGGGGGACCGCCGAAGGCGGTGGAGGGGCCTTTCGGCGCTGGTAGAAGACCCCTCCGTCACGCTTCGCGCGCCACCTCCCCTCGAAAACGAGGGGAGGATGAGTTGATACGGCTGTTCGTGCTCGCTACGCCTGCGACATGATCAAAGCCTCGCTCCTTTTCGCCGCCGCGGCCGCAGCGCTCGCGGTTTCGCCCGCTACCGCGCGCCCGATGACCGCGGTGGATCTCCAGTCGATCCATCGCCTCGGAGCGCCGGACGTCTCTCCCGCTGGGGACATGGCGGTGTTTACGATCTCCAACACTGACTGGGAGAAGAACAAGCGAATCAACACGCTTTACCTGCTGGACCTGACGATCAAGGGTGCCCAACCTCGGCCGGTGCCCGGCGCGGCAGGGGGACACGACGCCGTATTCGGCCCCGACGGTTCGCTGTGGTTCCTGATGCCGGTCCACGACCGCGACCAGCTGTTCCGTATGGTCTCCGGTGGCGCAGCGGAGCAAGTCAGCAACTTTGGCGCGGACATTAGCGGCTTCAAGGTTGCTCCATCCGGCGACCGCGTAGTCGTCTGGGCGGACCGTGACCTTCGCTGCCCTGATCTTGGCTGCGCGAGCGTCCCTGAGGAAAAGGCCATCGGCTCAGGCCGGACGTACGATCAGTTGTTCGTCCGTCACTGGGATACGTGGGCTACGCCGGGCGTTCGATCTCGCCTTTTCACCTTCCCCGTCGTCGGCGGAAAGCTGGTGGGCGCTGGCGTTCCGATCGAGGGCAATCTGGTCGGTGATACCCCTTCCAAGCCGTTCGGAGGTGGCGAGGAACTCGCCTTCTCGCCTGACGGCCGAACCGTCTATTTCGCGCTTCGTGAAGCGGGGCGTACGGAGGAGCTGTCGACCAACCTCGATATCTTCGCCGCGCCCGCCGACGGAGGCGCGCCGCCGGTCAACCTGACGGCGGCCAACCATGCGACCGACAATTTGCCGACGGTGTCGCCGGACGGCAGGACGCTCGCTTATTTCGCCATGGCCCGGCCGGGCTATGAGGCCGACCGCCAGGTGCTCATGCTCCGCGACCTTGCGTCCGGGAAGGTGCGTCCGCTGACCCAGGCATGGGACAGGTCGGTCGGATCGATCGAATGGGCGAAAGATGGACGGAGCATCCTCGTCACCGCGGAAGACACGCTGGAGACGCCGGTGTTCCGAGTCGACGTTGCGAGCGGCAAGGTCACCCGGCTGACCGGTGACGGGAATTACGGCAACGTCCATGCCCTGGCCGGCGGCGGCGCAATAGCCACCATGAACAGCATCGTGGCGCCCGACGACTTGTACCGGCTGGATGGCCGCGGCGGTTCGGCCAAGCTGACGGACCTGAATGGCGCTCTGCTTGCCGAGCTCGACCCAGTCACCTTCCACAAGTTCAGCTTCACCGGCGCGAACAACGACACGGTGTGGGGCTGGACGCTGAAGCCCGCGAACACGACCGCGCCGCTGCCCATTTCCTTCCTCGTCCACGGCGGGCCGCAGGGAAGTTTCAACGACAGCTGGTCCTACCGCTGGAACCCGCGCCTGTTCACCGCTCCGGGCTATGCGGCGGTCAGCGTCGATTTCCACGGGTCCACAGGCTACGGCCAGGCCTTCACCGACGCGATCCGGCAGAATTGGGGCGGCTGGCCGCTCGAGGACCTTCAGAAGGGCCTAGCCTACGCGACCGCGAACGATCCGCAGCTGCAGGCGAACAATGCCTGCGCCCTCGGCGGCTCCTACGGCGGTTACATGATGAACTGGATCGAGGGGAACTGGCCCGACCGGTTCAAGTGCATCGTCCAGCACGACGGGGTCTTCGACGCCCGCGCCATGGCCTACGAAACCGAGGAACTATGGTTCGACGAATGGGAGCACGGCGGCCATCCTTATTACGAGGCGCCGCAGGAGTTCGAAAAGTGGAACCCGGTCAATTTCGTCAAGAACTGGAAGACTCCGCAGCTCGTCGTCACCAGCGAGCATGATTTCCGGATTCCCTACACGCAGGGCATCGCCGCCTTCACCGCGCTCCAGCGGCGTAACATCCCGTCACGGCTGCTGATCTTCCCGGACGAGAACCATTGGGTGCTGAAGCCAAAGAACTCGGTCCAATGGTATCACGAGGTGTTCGACTGGGAACGGCAGTGGCTGGGGCAGGGCACGCCGGTTCCGGACGCTGTTCCGGGCTCAGCTCCTCAGCCCTCACAGACGGAACGCGGGAAATAAGCGTCATCCCGGCCTTGAGCCGGGACCCGCCTTTTCTTCGGAACACCAGAAAGGGAAGGCAGGCCCCGGCTCAAGTCCGGGGTGACGGTTGAGTCCGTTCGGACGCCCCGCTAACGCCCGCACTCCATGAGCGATCTTCCCAAGACCTTCGACCCCAAGGCGATCGAGGAGCGCTGGTACGCGCACTGGGAATCGCGCGGCCTGTTCCGGCCCGACCGAACGGACGCAAAGCCGTGGACGATCGTCATGCCGCCGCCGAACGTCACCGGCTCGCTCCACATCGGCCACGCACTCGACAACACACTTCAGGACGTCCTGACCCGCCGCGAGCGGATGCTCGGCAAGGACGCCTTGTGGGTCGTGGGCACCGACCATGCCGGCATCGCGACACAAA